>LNFM01002736.1_pt1 | contig 36290 bp, 38 predicted proteins | sample 596031 | NCBI WGS metagenome assembly LNFM01 (sample SAMN04254537, study PRJNA301005) | activated carbon metagenome | isolation source: dual media filters at the Ann Arbor, Michigan drinking water treatment plant | place: USA: Ann Arbor | reverse complement strand
CGAGGGAAAACAGAGCAACCTTCATTTTCATTTATCTAGCTCCCGAGATCGCAACTTAGATTACTAAAAAACTTGAGTAACAGAGTTTATTTCCTCAGAAAGATGCATGCTATTGCACCAACAACAATCAAGACGAGCAACTCGGCAATCAAGAGTTCCCAATTGATCGAGTATGTGAAGAGACCAGCAAGTTTCACATCGAATGGTCCCGTGAATAAAAACCCGTAACTATGATCTTGCCATGTTCCTCCGATTCCCCACGGCGGAAACAGTATCGCAAGAAGCATAAACGTGAGCGTACTCAGCAGCGCCTTCTTTTCATTTCTCATTGCTTGCCTCATTTCGAAACGCTCCTCAAGCGATGGACTTCATCAGGCTGACGGCAGATAACCATCATGCCGCCTCTGCCAGCTGCACTTCCCAACCGGGGAACACCAGCACAGCGGGATGGCACTGAAGCGCGCGCGCCAGCACCTTGGCGCGCTCCACACCCAGGTTGACCCGCCCGTTTTCGATGGCGGAGATCGTGGTTTGCGGAATGCCGGTCAAGGCGGCCAACTGGCTCTGGCTCAGCTCCTGCAGTTCACGCAGGATGCGAACAGACTCGCCGACCGAGACTTCGACACGCTGTTTGGCTGGGCGGTATTCCTTCATCTCACGGCCTCCTGTCGTCATGCGACGCAACCTGCATGGCTGCCCTGTCACGCCACCCGCAAAACCAGGCTCTTGCCACAGGCTTTGACGTACTTGCGCAGCGTCGCCACCGAAGGCGAGTGCTTGCCCGTGGCCAGCGCCCGCTCCAGCCGGGCCACGGCGGGCGCCTGGGTCCCCATACGTTCCGCCACTTCGGCCTGGGTCAGGCCCGCCTCCAGCCGTGCCTGGAGCAATGCGTCCAACAAGGCGGACTCTTCACGCTCGATGCGCTCCACTTCGGCGCGCACGCCGGGACGCTGCATGAGTTTTTTGACAACTTGTTCATGAGTTCGCATGTCTGATCTCCTTCAATCGGGCCTCGGCCAGCACCCTGTCCTGCACCGGTGTCTTGGCGGACTTCTTGACGAAGCTGTGCAGCATGACGATACGCCGCCCCACCAAGGTACAGAAAAACACCCGGGCAATACCTTCCGCACCCTTCAAGCGCAGCTCGAACAAGCCCTCACCAAAAGCCTTGGTGTGGGGTTCACCCAGATTCGGTCCCAGCACCACCATGCGCCGGGTCAACACGATGTAGCGCGCGGCCAGTGTGTCGGGGAGCCCCAGGATGTCGTCCTGCACCGCATCGCTGTAGTACTCGATGGTGTAGTCCACGCTCGGACTATAACAAAAATGTTAATCTCGTGCTGACCTTCGGGAGATAACACCCGGAGGCTCAACGCATCGTCATCGGTATCGTCACCGGCCCGTCGTTGACCAGATGCACCTGCATGTCGGCCGCAAACTGCCCGGTCCGCACCACCGGATGTGAGGCCCGGGCCTTGGCCACGAAGTCCTCGTAAAGCCGCCGCCCATCGTCCGGCGGCGCTGCATTGGTAAAACTCGGGCGGTTGCCGCCCGTGGTGTCGGCGGCCAGCGTGAACTGACTCACAATCAGCAGGCCACCGCCCACGTCCTGCACACTGCGGTTCATCTTGCCAGCCTCGTCGGCGAAGATGCGCAGCTTGAGGATCTTGGCGAGCAGCTTGTCGCCGGTGGCTTCGGTGTCGCCGCGTTCGGCGCAGACCAGGACCAGCAGGCCGGCGCCGATGGCGCCGACGACTTCGCCCGCGATCTCGACGCGGGCTTCTTTCACACGTTGCAGCAAAGCGAGCATGCGGTGTTTATACCGCGCGGCTCTGGCGCTTCAGCGCAGCCGGGCGCGCGCCTGTTCCAGGCGCTGGTCCAGGTAGGCACCGTAGAAGTCGGGAATGGAGCCGCCGACCAGACGCTCGGCCAGCTCCTCGCCGTTGGGGCCGAGGAAAAGCACGGTGGGCGCGACGGAGACGCGGCGGGCGCGCACGAATTCATCGTGCACGATGCTGCGGCCATCCACATCCCTGAACAGGCGGCGGCTGCGCATGTCGACCTGCACCACGGGCAGGCCTTGCTGCTGATGCATGGGCGCTAGGTAGTGGTCGCGCACGATGCGGCAGTAGGCGCAGCCGTCGAGGCTGACCATCACGACCAGGGGCTGGTGGCGTGCGAGGGCGACGTCCAGCTCGCGCCGCAGATCCAGGGCAGGTGGCAGCGTGGCGGTGTGACCGGCCAGTGGCAGGGCCGCGGCAGCCAGCAGCAAGGTGCGGCGCGTGGTCTTCATTTGCCGCCCTCCTGCTCCAGCAGCAGATAGGTGTTGTAGGCGTTCATGCGGTTGGCCACGCGGAACAGAGGCAGGTGCTCGAAGGCGCTCCAGTCGGTGTTGCGGTAGGCGTCGTCGAAGGGTTCGAGGTTGGCCGCGGCCTGGCCCATGCTCTTGCGCAGGTAGACGAGGTAGTCGCGCGTGAGCTGCATGTCCTGGCGCGTCTGCTGCGAGAGCGGGCCGTGGCCGGGCACGACCACGGTGGCGTCGAAGGCCAGCAGACGATCGAGCGCCACGATCCAGTGCCGGCTGTCGGCCTGGCCCACATAGGGGATGCGGCTGCGGAACACCAGGTCGCCGGCGTACAGCACCTTCTCCGAGGGCAGGTAGACCACGAGGTCTTCGGGCGTGTGCGCCGGGCCGACGGCGCGGATCTCGAAGCGCACGCCGCCCACGGTGAGCTCGCGGTCACCGTTCAGCCATTCGTCGGCCTGCACGAGGCGCGTGTCCTCGTCGATCCAGGGCGCGAGCTCGCTGCGCGAGGCCTGCAGGCGCAGCTGCGCCGTGTCGGAGTTGAGATAGAGCCGCGCGGCCTGGTGCGCGAGCACGCGCACGCCGCGCGCGCGAAAGGTCTGCAGGCCGTAGATGTGGTCAGCGTGGTAGTGCGTGACGATGAGGTGGGTCACGGGCTGCGGCGTGAGGCGCGCGATCTGCGCCAGCAGGCGCTCGGCCAGCGCCGGCGAACCGAGGGCATCGATCACCACCACGCCCGCGGGCGTGATCACAAAACCCGCGTTGGAGATGAAGTTCTGGTTGGCGGGCGAGCCCAGGGCCGAGACGCCTTCGACATACCAGGCGCTGGGCGCGACCTGCTGCGCCACCATGGGCGGCTCATCGGCCGCCCGGACGCTGCCGCAGCACAGGGCCAGCAGGATGCAGGCGCGGCGGCAGAGGGAGCGCAGGGGCAGGGCGTTCATCGACAAGAGCCTGTTCGAGCCTGATCAAGCCGGCGGGGCGGCAGAAACTTAGTATATAAGCAAATAGTAAATTAACGCCCGTGGACCTCGCCCCCTGATCGAGCGCTACGGCACCGGCCATGTCCTGGCCGTGGCCGGGCTGGGCATCGGCCTGTTGTTCGGCTTCTTCGCGCAACGCCCGCGCTTGTGCCTGCGCGCGGCCACGCTGGAGTTCTGGCACGGCCGCTTCGGCGAGAGGCTCGCGGTCTGGCTGCCGGCTTTTTCGAGCGCGGTGGTGGGGTGCAGGCGCTGATCCTGCTGCACGCGCTGGACGTGAGCACGGCGCGCCAGCTCGCCACACGTGGCAGCCTCTCGGGCGCCATCGTCGGTGGCCTGCGGTTCGGCGCCGGCATGGTGATGACGCGCGGCTGCGCGAGCCGTCTGCCCGTGCTCTCGGCCAACGGCCATCTGCGCGCCTTGCTCTCGGGGCTGATCTTCGCGCTCACGGCACAGGCCGCGCTCGGCGGCGTATTGGCGCCGCTGCGCCACGCCATCAGCGGCTGGTGGACGGTGGAAGGCGGCGCAGCCCGCGCCAGCGCAACGCGTGGCACAAACGGCCACCACCATGCAGGCGCCTTGCACTGCCGAGCCGCTGAGGCGCTAACATCCTGGGGGTAAACACCAGCGACAGGGGATCAGTCGATCTCTATATTCGTCTCTGATCATATTTATGCAACCTCGCAGGAGACTTCCGATGCGCCTCAAAACTTCACTCGCCGTGCTGCTGCTCGGCGGCCTGACGGCCACCTCCGTCCTGGCCCAGGACGCCGCCCGCCTGCACCAGCGCGCCCTGGCCGCCACCTGTGCCAACTGCCACGGCACCGATGGCCGTACCGTGCAGGGCTCGTCTGTGCCCCCGCTGGCCGGCATGCCCAAGGACTACATGATCCAGCAGATGAAGGCCTTCCAGAACGGCACACGCCCCGCCACGGTGATGCACCAGCTGGCCAAAGGCCTGACGGACGAGCAGATCGAGTCGACCGCCGCCTATTTCTCTGTCCTCAAGCGCTGAAGGAGACCCGACCATGAAACGCCGCAATTTTGTCCAGGCCTCGCTCGCGCTGGGCTCGCTCTCCTCGCTCTCGCTCGTGGGCTGCGCCACCACGGCGCCGATTCCCGCCAAGGCCAAGGTCGTCGTGATCGGCGGTGGCTACGGCGGCGCCACGGCCGCCAAGTACGTGCGCATGCTCTCCAACTACCAGATCGACGTGGTGCTGGTCGAGCCCAGCGACAACTTCATCTCCTGCCCGATCTCCAACCTGGTGATCGGCGGCAGCAAGACCATGGGCGACATCACCACGCCCTATGACAAGCTGCGCAGCAACCACGGCGTGATCCATGCGCGTGACCTCGCGAGCCGGATCGATGCGGTCAAGAAGACCGTCACGCTGGCCGGCGGCGCCACCATCGCCTACGACAAGCTCATCCTCTCGCCGGGCGTGGACATGATGTGGAACAGCGTGGAAGGCCTGAAAGAGGCCAGCGCCGCGGGCCAGATCCTGCAGGCCTGGAAGGCCGGCCCCGAGACGCTGGCGCTGCGCAAGCAGCTCGAGGCCATGCCCGACGGCGGGGTCTACGCCATCACCGTGCCGCTGGCGCCCTACCGCTGCCCGCCCGGCCCCTACGAGCGCGCCAGCCAGGTGGCGAGCTACTTCAAGCAGGCCAAGCCCAGGTCCAAGGTGCTGATCCTCGACGCCAACCCGGACGTGACCTCCAAGGGCCCGCTGTTCAAGAAGTTCTGGGCCGAGAACTACGCCGGCATGCTGGAGTTCCGCGGCAACCACAAGGCCATCGCGGTCGACGCACGCACGAAGACCGTGAAGTTCGAGACCGCCGACGACGTCAAGGCCGATGTGCTCAACGTGCTGCCCAATATGAGCGCCGGCACCATCGCCATGCAGACCGGCCTGGCCAATGCCAACGCACGCTGGTGCAATGTGGACTACCAGACCTTCGAGTCGACCGCGGCCAAGGACATCCATGTGATCGGCGACTCGGTGCTGGCCGCACCGCTGATGCCCAAGTCCGGCCACATGGCCAACTCGCATGGCAAGGTGGTGGCCGCAGCCGTGGTGGCCCAGCTCTCGGGTCTGCCGGTCAACCCGCAGCCGCTGCTGACCAACACCTGCTACAGCTTCGTCGACGACAAGCTCGTGGTGCACGTGGCCTCGGTCCACCAGTACGTGGCGGCCGAGAAGACCTACAAGACCGTGCCCGGCTCGGGCGGCGTCTCGACCGCGCCGAACGAGCTCGAGGGCGTCTACGCCATGAACTGGGCGCAGAACATCTGGGCCGATACACTGCTCTGACCTCGCGGGCCGGCGTTCGCACCGGCCCTACTCCTCCCCTTTCCAGAACACCGCGCATGTACAAGATCCTGGCTACCCTGGCCCTCGTCCTTTACTCGCTGATGAGCACCCCCGCCCACGCACAGTCTGCGCCGCAGACCAAGGCGGTCTACCACATCAACACCGATGTCAACACGGTGTCGGCCATCCTCAACAACATCCGCAACCACCTCAACGCGGCGCCCAAGGACAAGATCGTGGTGGTCACGCACGGCCCGGGCATCAACTTCCTGCTGCAGGACGCCAAGGACAGCCAGGGCCGTGAGTTCAGCGGCACCGTGGGAGACCTGGCCAGCAAGGGCGTGGACTTCCGCGTCTGCAACAACACGCTGACCGTGCGCAACATCAGCGCCGACAAGCTGCTGATGGAAGCCAAGATCGTGCCCTCGGGCGTGGCCGAGGTGGCCCGCCTGCAGGCCCAGGAAGGCTACGTCTACCTCAAGCCCTGAGGAAACGCCCGCGCCATGAAGAAGGGGCCTCGCGAGGCCCCTTCTTTCTGAACACCGCCGGCCGCTCAGACCGCGCGGTGCGAGACCGCGGGCGTGTCCTGCGCGGGCCGGTAATGGGCGTCGGTGGCGATCTGGGTGCACACGGCGCGGCACAGCGCGGCCACGCGCTCGTCGACGATGCGGTAGTAGATCTGCACGCCTTCGCGGCGCTTGCCCAGCACGCCGGCCTGGTACAGCGTGGTGAGGTGCTGCGACATATTGGGCTGGGTGGTGTCGATCTTGCTCAGCAGGTAGCTGACGTTGCGCTCGCCATCGCAGAGATGGCTGATGATCTTCAGGCGCATGGGCGCCGACATGACACGAAACACTTCCGCTGCGAGCTCGAACACCTGATCCGGCTCGGTGACGGGCGCGGCCGGGGTCGTCTGCATGGAACGTTTGCTCATGGCGGGACCTTAATATAAGTACATACGCATTCTACATAGCGTCTGGCGCGGTGCTCAGCTGCCCCGGCCGCGCAAGGTGCGGCTGAGCAACAGCACGGGGATCAAGCCCACCAGCACCAGGGCCAGGGCCGGCAGGGCCGCCTCGCCCAGGCGTTCGTCGCGCGCCAGCTGGTAGGCCACCACGGCCAGGGTGTCGCTGTCGAAGGGGCGCAGCACCAGGGTGGCGGGCAGCTCCTTCATCACGTCCACGAAGACCAGCAGGGTGGCCGCCATGACCGGGCGGCGCAGCAGCGGCCAGTGCACGCGCGCCAGCAAACCCCAGCTCCCGCTGCCCAGCAGGCGCGCGCTGTCGTCCAGATTGGCCGGAATGCGCGCATAACCGCTCTGCACCGATTGCAGGGCCACGGCCACGAAGCGCACGAGATAGGCCCAGATCAGGCCCAGCGAGGTGGCCGTGACCCAGTAGGCCGGCCCGGCCTGCGGCCAGCGGGCCTGGACCCAGCCCACGGGCAGCAGCAGGCCGACCACGATCACGGCCCCCGGCACGGCATAGCCCAGGCCGGCCAGCCAGACCACGGCACGCGTCAGGGCATCGGGCAGGCGGCGCAGCGCGTAGGCCAGCAGCAGGGCCAGGCCCACGGCCAGCACGGCGGCCAGCAGGCCCAGGCGCACACTGTTGCCGGCCCAGCCGAAGAAACGCTCCCAGGGCAGCGCCATGCCCTCGGTCAGCAGCGGACGGACCATGAAGAGCACGGGCGCGATGAAGCCCATCAGCAAGGGCAGGCTGCAGACCGCCCAGGCGGCGGCCAGGCGCGCGCCCCGCAGGGCCACCGGCCGCGCCTCGGCCGTGACCTGACGCGCCAGGCGGGAACTCACGAAGCGCAGGCGTGCGCGCGAACGGTGCTCGAGCCAGAGCAGCAGGGCCACGAAGCCCAGCAGCAAGGTCGCCAGCTGGGCCGCGGCGATGCGGTTGTCCATGGCCAGCCAGGCCTTGTAGATGCCGGCCGTGAAGGTCTGGATGCCGAAGTAGCTGGACACGCCGAAATCCGCCAGGGTCTCCATGAGCGCCAGCGCCACGCCCGCGGCCACGGCCGGACGCGCCAGCGGCAGCGCCACCTCGCGCACGCGGCGGCCCAGCGGCGCGCCCAGCAGGCGCGCGGCCTCCATCAGATGGGTGGCGCGCTCGGCCAGCGCGGTGCGCGTGAGCAGGTAGACATAGGGATAGAGCGTGAAGGTCATGACCCAGGCCGCGCCGCCCGTGTTGCGCACCTCGGGAAAGACGCGCCCTTCCCAGCCCATGGCCGCACGCAGCCCCGTCTGCAAGGGGCCGCTGTACTGCAGGAAGTCGGTATAGGCATAGGCCACCACATAGGCCGGCATGGCCAGCGGCAGCAACAGGGCCCATTCAAAGAACCGCCGGCCCGGGAAGTCGAACAGGGTCACGGCCGCGGCCGTGGACAGGCCCACGACGGTCACCCCCACGGTCACCAGCAGGCAGAGCCAGAGCGTGGTGCCCAGATAGTCGGGCAGCACCGTGGCCGCCATCTCGCGCAGGATGGCCAAGGCCTGGGCCCCGGCCGGGCCGCCCGGCCACCAGGCGCCCAGCAGGGCCAGCACCGGCAGCATCAGGGCGGCGGTGAACAGCAGCAGGGGCAGGTGACGGAACCGGGTCTGGGGCATAGGGGATGGCCCGGGTATGGAACACGGGACGTCATGAGAATTGTAAGTATCTACAATCATTCTCATGTTTCTTGAAGTCCGCCAACTCCTGGTCCGCTACCCTGGTGCCGCCCAGGCCGCCGTGCAGGAGGTCTCCCTGGGCCTGCGCGCGGGCGACATCGGCGTGCTGATCGGCCCCTCGGGCTGCGGCAAAACGACGCTGCTGCGCGCCGTGGCCGGGCTGGAACCGGTGAGCGGCGGTGAAATCTTCCTCTCGGGCCAGGTGGTCAGCAGCGCCAGCTTGCAGCTGTCCCCCGAAGAGCGCCGCATCGGCATGGTGTTCCAGGATTACGCGCTGTTCCCGCACCTGGACGTGGGCCGCAATGTGGGCTTCGGCATCCACCAGCTGCCGCGGGCCGAACGCGCGGCCCGCGTGCGCGAAGTGCTGGCCCTGGTGGGCCTGGCCGGCAGCGAGGCACGCTACCCGCACGAGCTTTCGGGCGGCCAGCAGCAGCGCGTGGCGCTGGCGCGTGCACTGGCGCCGCGCCCGCAGCTGCTGCTGCTCGACGAACCCTTTTCCAACCTCGACGTGGAACTGCGCGAGCGCCTGGCCCATGAGGTGCGCAGCATCCTCAAGGCGGCGCAGGCCACGGCGCTTTTTGTCACCCACGACCAGCTCGAAGCCTTTGCCATCGGTGACACCATCGGCGTGATGCACGAGGGTCGGCTGCACCAGTGGGACGAGGCCTACACCCTCTATCACCGGCCGGCCACGCGTTTCGTGGCCGACTTCATCGGCCACGGTGTGTTCGCGCCGGCCACGCTGAAGGAACGCGAAGGGCGGCTCGTGGTGCAGACCCCGCTGGGCGAACTCAGCGACATGGCCGAGTGCCCGCTGCCCACGGCCTTCTGCAATGGCGAATGCGATGTGCTGCTGCGTGCCGACGACATCGTGCACGACGACAACGCCCCCGTGAAGGCCGAGATCATCCGCAAGGCCTTCCGCGGTGCGGAGTTCCTCTACACCCTGCGTCTGGCCGGCGGCCAGACCGTGCTGGCCCATGTGCCCAGCCACCACGACCACAAGCTCGGCGAATGGATCGGCATCCGGCCCGAGGTGGACCACGTGGTGACCTTCGAGCGACGCTGAACTGAAGAGCTCAACGCTCTTGCTTGCTTTGCCCGCGCTGGGCTCTCGTCAACTTCTCAATAGCAGGCTTGTACCGTTTGAAGAGCCAATACATCGCTGCTATCAACAAGCTGATCACAACGACCGCAGCAAACCAGGCAATGAAACCCCACGTCTGAATGGGGCCCCAGACCAGAAGTTGGAAAAGACCTTTGACGAAGACTCGTAGGAAAACTTCGAGGATGACGTCCATCGCACCATCCTAGACGAATAGAGTCAGGTCACTATTTACCCAATTGATCGACTGCGCAAACGAATCACGTCCTCACGAAGTTCCTGCGCCCACTGCCGCCGCTCGCGGCCCTGCGCGTCCTGCGGCACACCGAAGACGATGCGTACCGTGATGCCGCGCGCCCGCACCGTGCGCCAGACCGAACCGAGCAGGGTGTCGTCCCCCACATAGCAGGGCGCGAGGCTGCGCTCGCCGAGCGCATCGAGAAACTGCAGCGCCACGGGCTGCACGGGCGCGCCAGCGGTGATGGCCGCCTGCAGCAGATTGGCGTGGAAGGGCAGCAGATCCACGCCGTCGCTGGTCGTGCCTTCGGGGAAGACGGCCAGGACATCGCCCGCGCGCAGGCTGTCGGCCATGTGGTGCACCACGCGCATGGCGTCGCGGCGCGATTCGCGCTGGATGAACAGCGTGCCCACGCCCGTGGCCAGCGCGCCGATCAGCGGCCAGCGCGCGACGTCGGCCTTGGAGACGAAACGGCAGAAGCGCGCCGCGTGCAGCGAGGTGATGTCGAGCCAGGAGATGTGGTTGGCCACCAGCAGCAGCGGGCCGGGCAAGGCGGCATTGCCCTGCACCTCGAGCCGGATGCCCAGGCGCGCGAGCATTTCGCGCGACCAGACCTGCACACGGATGGCGCGCTGCTCGGCGCTGAGGCGCGGAAAGCGCCACAGGATGGTCAGCAGGCCCGCGACGATGTGCGTGCAGGCACGGACCAGGCGCCAGAGTGCGCGCCCGATGGAAACCTTAGCTTGACTGATACGCAATCTGCCCACCGACGATGGTGCAGCGCACGCGCGCGGGCAGCTCGTAGCCGGCAAAAGGCGTGTGCTTGCCCTGGCTGCGCAGGGCCTCGGGCTGCACGGTCCACTCGGCCTGCGGATCGAAGACACAGACGTCGGCCACGCCGCCGACGACGAGCTGGCCGGCGCTGGCCTGCAAGGTGCCCAGCGCAGGGCCGAGCACACGTGCGGGTTCACTCGTCAGCACCCCGAGCGCACGCGTCAGGCCCACGCCGCTTTCCTGGCCCCACTTGAGCGCCAGGCTCAGCAGCAGCTCGGCGCCGGTGGCGCCAGGTTCGGCCTCGGCGAAGGGCAGCATCTTGGCGTCTTCGTCCACCGGCGTGTGGTCCGAGACCAGGGCGTCGATGGTGCCGTCGGCCAGGGCCTCGCGCAGGGCCTCGCGGTCGGCCTGCTGGCGCAGCGGCGGATTGAGGCGCATGCGGCTGTCGAAGTAGCCGATGTCGTTGTCGGTCAGGTGCAGGGAGTTGATGCTCACATCGCAGGTGAGGGGCAGGCCTTCGTCCTTGGCCGCCCGGACCAGGGCCACACCGGCGGCACTGCTGAGCCGGCACAGGTGCACGCGTGCACCGGTGGCGCGGATGAGGTCGAACAGGGTGTGCAGGGCGATGGTCTCGGCCGCCACCGGCACGCCCGACAGGCCCAGGCGCGTGGCCAGCGCCCCGCTGGCGGCCACGCCCTGGCCCAGGTAGTGGTCGTTGGGGCGCAGCCAGACCGTGTAGCCGTAAGTGCTGGCGTACTGCAGGGCGCGCTGCAGCACCTGGGTGTTGACCAGGGACACGTCGGCCTGGCCAAAGGCCACGCAACCCGATTCGGTGAGCTCGGCCATCTCGGTCAGGATCTCGCCCTGCAGGCCGCGCGTGAGCGCGCCCACGGGGAAAACGCGTGCCTGGTGCAGTTTCTCGGCGCGGTACTTGAGCATTTCCACCAGGCCCGGCTCGTCGAGCACGGGGTCGGTGTCGGGCGGGCAGGCCAGGCTGGTGATGCCGCCGGCCACGGCCGCGGCCATCTCGGACTCGAGCATGCCCTCGTGTTCATGGCCCGGTTCGCGCAGGCGCAGGGCCAGGTCCAGCAGGCCCGGAGCGACCACGCAGCCCGCGGCCTCGACCACCCGGTTGGGCGCAAAGTCGACCGGCAGCTTGCCGATGGCCACGATGCGACCCGCGGCAATGGCCAGGTCGGCGATCTCGTCGCGGTTGCTGGCGGGGTCGATGACGCGGCCGCCCTTGATCAACAATTTCATGTGTTCAACTCCACTGCCCTGTGCACGCATCTCTGCGCACCACAAAACCATACCTGGAACGTCGTGGAACCGGCTTTGCCGGGCCACTGACGTTGCCCCCTGCAAGGGGGGTGGCGTAGCGACACAAGGTGTCGCGCAGCCTGGGGGTCATGCTTCATTCCCTGCAACGATGCTCATCACCGCCATGCGCACCGCGATGCCGAAGGTGACCTGCGGCAGGATCACGCTCTGCTTGCCGTCGACCACGGCCGAGTCGATCTCGACGCCGCGGTTGATCGGCCCCGGGTGCATGACGATGGCGTCAGGCTTGGCCAGCTGCAGCTTCTCGGGCGTGAGGCCAAAGCTCTTGAAGAACTCCTGGCTCGAGGGCAGCAGCGCGCCGCTCATGCGCTCGTTCTGCAGGCGCAGCATGATGATCACGTCCGCGCCCTTGATGCCTTCTTCCAGCGTGTGGCACACGCGCACGCCCATGGGTGCCAGATTGGCCGGCACCAGGGTCTTGGGGCCGACGGCACGCACCTCGGCGCAGCCCAGGGTGGTCAGGGCATGGATGTCGGAGCGCGCCACGCGCGAATGCAGGATGTCGCCGACGATGGCCACCGTGAGGTTGCTGAAGTCCTTCTTGTAGTGCCGGATGGTGTACATGTCCAGCAGGCCCTGGGTGGGGTGGGCGTGGCGCCCGTCACCGGCATTGACCACGTGCACATGCGGCGCCACGTGCTGGGCGATCAGGTAGGGGGCGCCCGACTCGCTGTGCCGCACCACGAAGAGGTCGGCCGCCATGGCGCTGAGGTTGGCGATGGTGTCGAGCAGGCTCTCGCCCTTGGAGGCCGAGGAGCGCGCGATGTCGAGGTTGATGACGTCGGCAGAGAGGCGCGTGGCCGCGATCTCGAAGGTGGTACGCGTGCGCGTGGAGTTCTCGAAGAAGAGGTTGAACACGCTTTTTCCCCGCAGCAGCGGCACCTTCTTCACTTCGCGGTCGCTGACGCTGACGAAGTTGGCCGCGGTGTCGAGGATGTGCGTGAGGATGTCACGCGGCAGCCCTTCGGTGGACAGCAGGTGGATGAGCTCGCCGTTCTTGTTGAGCTGGGGGTTGCGTTTGTAGAGCATGGTGTGGGCCTAGTGGGTCAGGCAGCTTCGACCCGGAAGTGGAAGCGGTCATCGGCGTCGCGTGCCAGTTCCAGCAGCTGGTTGGGCGGCAGGGTCACGCGGGCCGCGGCATAGTCGGCCTGCACAGGCAGCTCGCGGCCGCCGCGGTCCACCAGCACGGCCAGCTGTACGCAGGCCGGGCGGCCGTAGTCGAACAGTTCGTTGAGCACGGCGCGGATGGTGCGGCCGGTGTAGAGCACGTCGTCAAGCACGAGGATGCGCGCGCCGTTGACATCAAAGTGCAACACGGTCTGGCCGCCACTGGCCAGGCCACGCTGGGCAAAATCGTCGCGATGCATGGACGAGGAAATCACGCCATGCTCACCTGCGAGCTTGAGTTCGCGCTGCAGGCGCTCGGCCAGCCAGGCGCCGCCCGAGGTCACGCCGACCAGGCGCGTCTCGGGCGTGCACAGGCCGCGCACGCCGCGCAGCAGTTCGGCGTAGAGGGCTTCCGCATCCAGTGCCAGGGTACTCATACCAGGGTCCTCAAGAATTGTTCCAGGATGACGCAGGCGGCCCCTGCGTCCGCGTCAACCGCGCCCGAGGCCAGCGCCTCGGTGGTGCTGTAGCGCTCGTCGACCTCGTAGACCGGCAGGCCGAAACGCCCGCGCAGCTGGCGCGCGAATTTCTGCGCCCGCGCCGTATTCTCGTGCGGCGCGCCGTCGGGATGAAACGGGACCCCGACCACCAGGGCATCGGGCTGCCATTCCTGGAGCAGGGCGGCCACCTTCTCGAAACGCGCATCGCCCTCGGCGCGTATCGTGGGCAGGGGCTGGGCCTGGCGCAGCAGGCGGTTGCCGACGGCCACACCGGTGCGCTTGAGGCCGAAATCCAGAGCGAGAAAGGTTTGCTGGGCAGCGGGGACGACCGTCATGGGCGCGGTCGTGCTCATGCATGTCCTGCGTCGGGCGAGAGCATCCAGGCCTGCAGGCCCAGCAGGGCGAGCGCCTGGTCGTAGCGCTGGGCCACGGGCGTCTCGAAGATCACGGCCGGATCGGCGTGCACGATGAGCCAGCTGTTCTCGCCGATCTCGGATTCGAGCTGGCCCTGGGCCCAGGCCGAATAACCCAGCGAGACCAGCACGCGCGCCGGGCCGGCGCCCGTGGACAGGGCTTCGAGCACGTCGCGCGAGGTGGTCATCTCCAGGCCGCCAGGGATCATCATGGTCGAGGCGTAGACGGGCTCGGGCTCGGGCTGGTCCTCTCCCTCGGCTGGCGCCGGCATGTTGAGCAGCGCCTCATGCAGCACGAAGCCGCGCTCGGTCTGCACCGGGCCACCGTGGAAGACCGGGTTGTCCTTGAGGTCGGCACGGCCCAGCGGCAGTTCGACCTTGTCGAACAGGTTCTGCAGCTTGATGTCGGTGGGTTTGTTGATCATGAGCCCGAGCGCGCCGCGCTCGCTGTGCTCGCAGAGGTAGACCACACTTTTGGCAAAAGTCTCGTCCGCCAGTCCGGGCATGGCGATCAGAAAATGATTCGTCAGGTTGATCGGTGCAGAATCATCGGCCATATCCTGATTTTAGCGGCCCCCATGGAAAAACAGTTCGACTCGGGTCTGGTTTGGTTCCGCCGCGATCTGCGGGTGGACGACCATGCCGCCTTGCAGCTGGCGCTGCGGCAATGCCGTCGCGTGTACTGCGCCTTTGTCTTCGACCGCGAGATCCTCGATCCCCTGCCCCGCGTGGACCGGCGCGTGGACTTCATCCGCGCCTGTCTGGTGGAGCTGGACCAGGCCCTGCGCAGCCTGGCTGGCAACGATCAGGCCGGTCTGATCGTGCGCCACGGCCTGGCCAGAGAGGAAGTGCCCGCACTCGCGCAGCAGCTGGGTGTGCAGGCCGTCTTCGCGGCCCACGACTACGAGCCGCGGGCCCAGGCCCGCGATGCCCGTGTGCGCGGGGCACTGGCCGCCAGCGGCATCGCCCTGCAGACCTGCAAGGACCATGTGGTCTTCGAGGGGCGTGAAGTCCTGACCGGAGGCGGTACGCCCTACACGGTGTTCACGCCCTACAAACGCGCCTGGCTGGCGCGCTTGCAGCACCACCCCCTGACGCCGCAGGCCACCGCAGCCCCGCCCGGCGCCCTGGCAGCGCGCCCGCAGCCCCTGCGCCAGCCCATGCCTACGCTGGCCGAGATCGGTTTCGAGCCCAGCAATCTGGCCCAGCTGCGCATCCCGACCGGCGCCAGCGGCAGCCAGGCACTGCTCGAAGACTTCCTGAGCCGTATCGACCACTACCATGAGGCGCGCGACTTTCCCGCCCTCAAGGGACCGAGCTACCTGAGCGTGCACCTGCGTTTCGGCACGGTCTCGATCCGCCGCCTCGTGGCGCTGGCCCAGCAGCGCAGCGCAGCCGGCAGCCCCGGCGCGGCCACCTGGCTCAGCGAGCTGATCTGGCGCGAGTTCTACTTCCAGATCCTGGCCCATTTCCCGCACGTGGACGGCCAGGCCTTCCGGCCGGCCTACGACGCCATCCCTTGGGAACAGGGCGCCCACGCCGAAGCCCTGTTTGCCGCCTGGTGCGAGGGCCGCACCGGCTACCCCATCGTAGACGCGGCCATGCAGCAGCTCAACCAGAGCGGCTATATGCACAACCGCCTGCGCATGGTCGCGGGCAGCTTCCTGGTCAAGGACTTGGGGCTGGACTGGCGCTGGGGTGAGCGCTACTTTGCCGAACAGCTCAACGATTTCGACCTGGCGGCCAACAACGGCGGCTGGCAGTGGGTGGCCTCGAGCGGCTGCGACGCCCAGCCCTGGTTCCGCATCTTCAATCCCGTGAGCCAGAGCAAGAAGTTCGACCCGCAGGGCCGCTTCATCCGCCGCTACCTGCCCCAGCTCGCCACGCTGCCCGACGCGGCGCTGCACGCCCCCTGGCTGGCCAGCCCCGTGGAGCTGGCCGCCGCGGGCGTGACCCTGGGCAGCGGCTACCCGCAGCCGCTGGTGGCGCACGATGCGGCGCGCGAGCGCACGCTGGCGCGCTACGCAGTGGTGAAAAAACCGGGAGAGAAGATGGAATGACCCGCGCAGCACTGGCTGCGCGGACTTCCGATCAGGCCGGCACGGCCTGGGTGCAGTAGTGCTTGACCAGGGCCAGCAGCTCGTCTTCCGAGTAGGGCTTGCCCAGGTAGTGGTTCACGCCGAGTTGCTGCGCATGCTCGCGATGCTTTTCGGCGATGCGCGAGGTGATCATGATGATGGGCAGGTCCTTGAGCTTGGCGTCGGCACGGATGTTGCGCGCCAGGTCGAAGCCGTCCATGCGCGGCATCTCGATGTCCGACAGCACCACGGCCGGGCGCGCCTGCGCAAGCTGCTCCAGCGCCTGCAGGCCATCGGCGGCCAGCGCCACGCGGTAGCCTTCGCGGCGCAGCAGACGCTGCGTGACGCGACGCACGGTGATGGAGTCGTCGACCACCAGCACCAGGGGCAGCTCGCCACCGCCGCTGGGTGCCTGGGATTGCTCGACCTCAGCCTTGCGCGCCTGCGACACAGCCACCACGGCCGCGGCCGCCTCGCCGCTGCCCTGCTGCAGTTCGTAGGCCTTCTCGCCGTACACCGTGGCCAGCGCCACCGGGTTGTAGATCAGCACCACGGCACCCGAGGCCAGCACCGACATGCCGGCCAGACCGGGCAGGCGCGAGAGCTGGGGACCCAGGTTCTTCACCACGACTTCCTGGTTGCCCAGCACTTCGTCGACGTGGATGGCCACACGCTGACCGGCACTGCGCAGCACGACCACGGGCTGGGTCTTGCCAGCCTGCTCGTAGCTGCGCGCCGAAGCCTGCAGCAATGCGCCGGACCAGAAGAAGGGCACCAGCTCGCCGCCGTAGTCGATCTGACCCTGCTGATAGGCCTGGTCCAGCTCGGTCCGGCTGAGGCGACGCACGATCTCGACCAGGTTGGCCGGCACGCCCACGCTGAGTTCGCCCATGCGCAGCATGATCACCTGCGTCACGGCGGTGGTCAGCGGCAGCACGAGCTTGAAGCTGGTACCGGCACCCGGGCTGGTGGCGGTCTCGATGCGGCCACCGAGGGCCTGCACTTCGGAACGCACCACGTCCATGCCGATGCCGCGGCCGGCGAGTTCGGTCACGCTCGACGCCGTGGAGAAGCCGGGCATGAAGATCATGTTGGCGGCCTCGGCATCGCTGAGCGGCTGGCCCGGGGCGACCAGGCCCTGGGACTGGGCCTTTTCGCGGATGCGCGGCAGGTTCAGGCCGGCGCCGTCGTCCGTGAAGGTCACGGACACGTCATTGCCTTCCTGGTGCAGGCTGATGGTGATGGTGCCCGCCGCCGGCTTGCCGGCAGCTTCGCGCTGCTGCGGCGTCTCAATGCCGTGGGCGACGGAGTTGCGCAGCATGTGCTCGAAGGCCGGCGCCATGCGGTCCAGCACGCCGCGGTCGATTTCCATCGAGCCACCGGTGATGTCGAGCTTGACCTGCTTGCCCGCCTCCTTGGAGGCCTGGCGCACCACGCCGTAGAGGCGTTCGGAAATGCCTTCGAATTCCATCATGCGCGTGCGCAGCAGGTCGCGCTGCAGTTCGCGGGCCTGGCGGCCCTGGGCGATCAGGTCGTCTTCGGTGCCGCTGATGGTCTGCTGCAGGTTGCGCTGCACGGTGGCCACGTCGTTGACCGACTCGGCCATCATGCGCGTGAGTTCCTGCACGCGCGTGAAACGGTCGAACTCCAGCGGGTCAAAGCCCTGGGCCGTGTCCTTGGCCTGGGCCAGGCGCGACTGCATCTGCGATTCGGCCTGCAGCTCCACGTCGCGCAGGTGGGTGCGCAGGCGGTCCAGGTTGGCCGTGAGTTCGCCCAGCGAGCCATTGAGCTGGCCCAGGCGCTGGTCCAGACGGCTGCGGGTGATCATGACCTCACCGGCCTGGTTGACCAGACGATCGAGCAGGTTGGAGCGCACACGCACGGTCTGGCCCGAGCTTGCGCGTTGCGCCGCCGGCACGGCCGGCCGGGGGGCGACGGGCGCAGGCATGAGCGGGCGGACCGCGGGCATCGGAACCGGCGCCGGGGCGACGGCGGCTTTGGGGGTCTGCGCTGCCGCGGCAACGGGAGCGGCAGCGGCAACGGGAGCCGCAGCGACAGGCACTGCCGCAGGGGCCGGAGTCGGAGCGACCGCGGCAGCTTGTTCCGGTGCCGGGTCCTTGCACAGCTCGTCAAAAACCTCCTGCAGGCGGTCATAACGGCCCAGCATGGGCTCGATCTGGGCGGGCTGGACGAATTCGCCACCCATCTGCTCGATGGCCGACTCCATGCGGTGGGCCATTTCACCCAGACGCATGGCGCCCGCCAGACGGGCGCTGCCCTTGAGGGTGTGCAGGACGCGCAGCACGTCGAGGCGCGCACCGCTGTCGCCGGGCTTGCTCGACCACTGGCGCAAGGCTGAAGCCAGCAGCGGCATGAGTTCGGCGGCTTCTTCCTCGAAGATGGGGAAGAGGTCGGGGTCGATCACGTCGACCGCGTCGATGTCCTCGTCACTGCCCTCGGCCACGATCTGGGCCGCGCCCCGCAAGGGTGCGGCCGGTGCAGCGGGCGCGGCCGGTGCCACCTTGGGCGCCGACGCGGCCTGTGGCGCCGCAGGAGGTGGCGCCAGCGGGGCTGGTGCCGCAACGGGTGCCGCAGCGGCGGCCGGCGCGGCCGTGAAATCAAAGTCGAGATCGCCCAGATCCAGGTCGGCGCTTTCGGTCACCGTGATGGCGGCGGCCGCAGCGCGGCGGTCCATCGCATCAAGCGGACCGAATTCCGTGCCAACGATGGCCTGCAGCGCTTCGACCAGGCCCGGCTCGGGGCTCTTGAGGAAACCGGCTGCAAACTGATGCAGCAGGTGGCGGATGTTGTCCGCCGCCGCGACAAAGGTCTTCGCATGTTCGGGCTGGCCCTGGCCGTGCAACTGCACGTGCTGCATGGCCTGCTCCAGCGCACGGGCGATCTCCGACAGGGCCTTGAAGCCCACCGTGGCCGAACTGCCACCGAGCGAGTGCGCCAGCGCGATCGCGCTGTCGGGCACGGGGTTGTGCAGCTCCAGCGACCATTCGTTGAGTTCGGTCAGCAGGCGACGCGACCATTCGTCAGCCTCGTTGAGGAAGACGTTGTAGAGCGGGATGCCGATGCGCAGGGTGCCGATGACCTTGACCTGCTCTTCGGCCGGCGCCGCCGCCTGGACCGGCGTCGGCAGGTCGAATTCGATGCCCTCGAGGGCGGCCGACTTGGTATCGGGGCCCTTGCCGCGAACGGAATCCTCGAAGGTGCCGGTAGCGGTATCGGCCCAGTTGTTCTGCAACTCGGGCAACTCCAGGGGCGGCTCTGCCGCTGCGGGCACAGGCGACGCGATCGGCTCCAGATCAAAGGAAAGATCGAGCGCCGCTGGCGCGGCGGGTTCGGGCTCGGGCGACAGCCAGTCCAGATTCAACTCGGCTGCGGGCGCAGGCGCAGGTGTCGTGTCGGCCACGGGCGCGGCCGGCGGCACCTGGGCCAGGCTGCCGAAATCGATGTCGCTGACATCTCCGAGCGCGAGCGCGGGGTCGAGCGCCAGCGCTGGCGCGGGAGCAGCAGCCGGCGCATCGGCCAGCTGGAAGTCGAACATCTGGGTCGACGCGAAATCAGGGGCCGTTGGCGCCTGGGGTGCGGACGCAGCCACCGCTGGCGGTGTGACCGGCAAGGCCAGGGTGGGCGTGGGCGAGCTGTCGGGCAAGGGGATGAGCTTGCCCTCCAGGCGCATGGCGTCGGCCGACTGGCGGAAGGCCGCGGCACTGCGGCCGGCATCCTGGCCAGCGGCGATGTCCTCTACCCACCGTCCCAGGCCCTGCAGCGCCGAGTTGGACAGCTGCAGCAACTCGGGCCTGGCCGGCAACTGCTCGGCCAGCCAGCTGTTCATCATCTGCTCCATGGCCCAGGCTGCTTCACCGAACTCGTTGAAGCCCACCATGCGCGAGCTGCCCTTGAGGGTGTGGAAGGCACGGCGCAGCGTGGTCTGCTGCGCCAGATCGGCCGGGTCTTCGAGCAGGGCCGAGACGGCGTCCAGACCATTGCGCACGACTTCGCGCGCCTCTTCGAGGAAGATGTCACGCAACTCGGCGCCGTCATCCTCGCCACCTTCCGCAGCGGCGGGCGCCGCAGCAGCGGGCCGCGCCGGCGCCGGTGTGGGCGCGGCAACGGGGGCTGGCGCAGGCGCGATCTGAGGCAAGGGCGCCGGTTCGGGCACCACGACGGCGGCCTCACGCTCGCGCCCCATCAAGGGCTTGAACTCACCGGCTTCCTCGTCATAGACGAACAGCTTCTTGGCCAGGGCACGCTGGTAGCTCAGCATGTCGATCAGGAAGCCCAGAGCGCCCAGGCTGTTGCCGAACTTCTCGAACACGCCCGAACGCGCGGCGTCTTCGGCGATGGTGTCGACCAGGAACTTCTCCACCGTGTCGCGCATGCGCACGGTCGCCAGCGAAGCCTGGTCCAGGCCCAGCACCGAGAACACGCCGCGCATCTGCGCCAGCTGGTTGGGCACGTCGTTGAGCGGCGCCTTGTCCTTGGGATTGCGGAAGAAGGTGTCGAGCGATTTCTCGATCTCGGTCAGGCCGGTACGCAGCTCCTCCACCACGCTGCCCATGGTCTGGCGGTCACTGACGCGACGGTAGAGCTCCTCCATCCAGGGCTCGAGCGGCTCAGGCTGGCCACCCGAGACCACATGGTCCAGGCGCCGGGCGAGGCGGTCGCTGCGCTGGCGCATGTTCGCGGTCTCGGTCGGATCCATGTCCTCGTAGGCCGCATCCAGATAGAGGATGGAGGTGGCCACTTCCATGGCCACGGGCGTGGTCGGCGGTTCGCCCGAACGCACCGTGCTGTCCACGGCCTTGAGCAGGGCACGCGCGAGCTCCTTGTTCTCGGGGTGCAGCTTGAGCAGGGATTCGCCCACCTGGGTGAACTGCTCGGACACGACCTTGAGACGGTTGGTGTCACCCCCGGAGAGGGCCGACCAGGTTTCGGTGGCCGTCGCAATACGCTTGCGCGCCTGCACCAGCACGGCCGGGTCGAAACGGCCGTACTGCGGTGTGTCGTAATTGACGGCGCGCGACTCGGCCAGGCCATAGGCCTGACGCACGGCAGCCAGGACCGGCGCCGCCGCCGCGTCCGTAGGCACGGCCTGCGCACAGAAGAACAGCAGGTCCTGGGCCAGACGATCCGACACCTCGGCCGCACCCTTGGCCAGGCTGGTGTACTGCATGAGCACGCGCGAGGCGGCGCGCTTCACATACACATCCGACGGGCAGAGCTTGAGCGCCAGGGCCTCGAAATAAGCGGCAGCGATCTTCCAGAAAGCACGGCTCGCCAGGGCCTGCTGTCCAGCCGCCAGCCCCAGCGAGATGTCGCGCAGGGACTGGGCCGAGGACACGCTGCCGGTCTTGACGACCTTGAGCACGGCCGCGTCCATCCGGGAACGCACGGACGGCTCGTAATTCAAGGGCTCTGCAGCGGGCGTTTCGACGTCGATCCAGCGCCAGGCATGGGACCAGAGTTCGGCCGGGTGGATGCGCTCCTCGCCCACGAGTTCGAGCACGTCACGGTATTGCGGAAACAGGGCCACGGCCGAGGCCGACTTGCCACGCAGCACGCCCTCGAGGTATTCCACCAGGGCGAAACCGGCACGTTCCACCTTGGTGGCGGCCTCTTCGCTGCAGGACTCGGGACGCTCCACGAACTTCTGCGCCAGCGCTTCCATGGAACGCAGCACCTTGGCTGGCTCGGGCAGGCCCACCATCTCCAGCGCACCGACGGCCTGGTGCAGTTGCTGGCGGGCGATGCGCAGCTGGCTGGCGTCGAGCGATTCAAGGTCGGAGCCGCGCGCCATTTCGGCATCGCGCACGAAACGACGGATGGCCTTGCTCGCACCATCGAGCGACTTGCGCAGTTCCTCCAGCACCCAGGCCAAGGGGCCCAGGTCATTGAGCTGCTGATCGTTGTCGCCGCTGCCGGCTGCGAGGGCTTGCATGGATACGGAGCTCCTGCGGGAACCTGGGGATCAGGAAATCTTGAACCGCGCCACCGACTGGCGCAGCTCTTCGGCCATCCGGGAGAGCTCGCGCACCTGGGCTGCCGTGGCCCGGGTCCCTTCACCGGTCTGCTCGGTCACGGCGAAGATGTGCTGGATGTTGTCGGCCACCACACTGGCCATCGCGGCTTCCTTGGAGGTCGAATCGGAAATCTGCTCAATCAGCTCGGCCAGTCGGCGCGACACGCGGTCGATCTCGGTCAGCGCGGTACCGGCGTTGTCGGAGAGGCGGGCCCCTTCGACCACACCCTGGGTGGAGCGCTCCATGGCGGCCACGGCGTCCTGCGTGTCGGTCTGAATCGCCTTCACCAGCGCCGAGATCTGGCGCGTGGCGTCAGCAGAACGTTCAGCCAGACGCTGCACTTCTTCGGCCACCACCGAGAAGCCGCGACCGGCTTCACCGGCGGACGCGGCCTGGATGGCAGCGTTCAGGGCCAGCACGTTGGTCTGTTCGGTAATGTCCGAGATCAGCTCCGTGATTTCACCGATCTCCTGCGAGGATTCGCCCAGGCGCTTGATCCGCTTGGAGGTGTCCTGGATCTGGTCACGGATGGCGTTCATACCGCCGATGGCGTCCTGCACGGCCTTGAGGCCGGACTCGGCGGCCTGCAGCGACTGACGCGCCACCGCGGCCGATTCCTGCGCCTGATGCGAGACCTGGTTGATGCGGGTCGACATGTCCACGACCGAACGGCCGGTTTCGCGGATCTCGTGCAGCTGTTCGTTGGACGCTGCCAGCAGCTCGGTGGAGGTCTGGTCCACCTCTGCCGTGGTCTGCGCCACCTGGGCCGCCGTGTTCTGCACGTTGCCTACCAGCAGTCGCAGTTCTTCCACCGTGTAGTTCACCGAGTCGGCGATGGCGCCCGTGATGTCCTCGGTCACCGTGGCTTCCTGCGTCAGGTCGCCTTCGGCCACTGTCTGCAGTTCGTTCATCAATCGCAGAATGGCGGCCTGGTTGGCATCGTTGACGCGCTTGGCCTCCTGCTCCTGGCGCTCGGCTTCGAGCCGCTGCGCCTCGGCCATCACCTGGCGACGGCGGCTGTCCATCAGTTGCACGCGGGCCAGGCCGGCGGCGCAGACCAGGGAGAAGATGGCGGCGCCGATCAGGGCCAGCAGCGAAGTCGGGCCCAGGCCCGTGCGCGTGGCGAGCTGGGCCTGCAAGGCCTCGAGGTCGCGACGCAGCGGCTCGGAGTCGTTGATGATGGTGATCTGCGCACTGCGTGCGGACACCAGACCCTGCAGATTGCCCAGAATGGCACCCGCCTGGGTGCGGGTCTGCTCATAGAGCTTGATCAGCGCCTCGATCTGCTCGCGGGTCTGCGGATCCTTGGTGGGGTTCAGGCGCAGCTCGGGGCTGCCATCGAGCAGACCCTGGGCGATTTCCTTGAAGGAGTTCAGGTCCTTGCCCAGCAGGAACACGGCTTCCGGGCTCACGCCTTCGGCCGTCAGGAATTCGTTCGACGACTTGCCGATACGCTGGGTCAGCATCACGAGCTGACCGGCGGCCGCGATCTCGGCGGCGCTGGCGTTCTGCTGCAGCTTGAGCGAGGACACCGTCTCGGCAATTTCCAGCAGGTCGGAGGACTGGCGGTTGATCGTGCGCAGAGCCGTGCCCACCTGGGTCAGGATCTTCTCCTGGGCCAGAATGACCGCCGCGCTCTTCTCGGCACGCTCCATCAGGGGCAGGATCTTGTCGAGTTCGGGAATCAGGTCGGCGTCGATCGGCTCCAGACGCTGGGCGTAATCACCATTCTTCAAGCCGCGCAGGGTGCGCGCCAGGTAGTCCGAGCTCTCGCGCACTTCGGCAAAGGCCGCCGGCACACCCACCAGCGCCTGTGACACGGACTTGGCCAGACGCTGCGACTGCATCAGGGACTGGCCCGTGGCGTTGAGCTGCTGGGCCACGCGGTCGGCGGCCGTCAGGGCCACGAAGGCGATGGCACCGAGCATCACCAGGCCCAGACCCAGCAACCACCACAGCAGACGCTGCTGCTCGGCGATCGAGCGGCGCCCCAGCAGGGGCACGCTGACCAGGTCATCCTGGTCGACGGGCGCGGGAGCCGGCACATCCTGCAGCAGGGCATCCGCCTTCTCGGCGCCGGGGCCACGCGGCAGAGCCGTCAGGTCATCGGGCATCGCCAAGCTCAGCCCAACGCTCTGCTCCGTATCGGGCGTCTTCTTCTTGCCAAAGAGTTTGTTGAGGACGGACATGTTGCAACCTTCAGGTTCGTTAGGGTGGCCTGTGGTCAGGCACTGATGCTCAGAAACTCGCTCATCTGCGACAGCTGCTGCAGATTGATCTCCTGCCAGCGGCTGCCGTCGGCATCGACGTAGCGGTTGCCGAAATAGGGCGGCGCATCATCGGGCGGCGGCTCGGAACCGGAAAACGCCCCCACATGGCGCAGACCTGCCAGGGAATCGATCAGCAGACAGCAATTGATGTCCAGCGCGGCGTTGAACGTCACCACGCTGGCCTCGGCCCAGTACTGTTCGGTCCGCAGCGGCGCCTTGCCGACGATGAAGGACGCCAGGTCCACCACGCCGTACAGTCCCCCGCGCAGGTTCACGACCCCCAGAAACCAGGACTGCGAATACGGCACCGCCTGCACCGAAGGCAGCGGAAAGATTTCACCTGACTGGGCCAGCGGCAGGAGGTAGTCCTGCCCGCCCGCGCGTACCGCCAGCCACGAAATGGAGAGACCTTCGGCCTTGGCCGCCTGCAATCGGTTGGCGAGACGTGCCTGAAGGTCCCTGAGAGCTTCGCGATTGGCCATGGGTGGTGGTCAGCCCAGCGCCTTGATCTTGCCCAGCAGCTCGGCCTCGTCCACCGGCTTGGTCACGTAGTCGCGTGCACCTTGGCGCATACCCCAGACACGGTCCGTCTCCAGGTTCTTGCTGGTGCAGATGATGATCGGGATGTCGGCGTACTCGGGGGTGCGGTTGATGGCGCGCGTGAGCTGGAAGCCGTTCTGGCCCGGCATCACGACGTCCATCAGGATCAGGTCGGGCTTCTCCTCGGCCAGGCGACGGAAGGCGTCGTCGGCATCTTCCGCAGTCTTCACGGCCATGCCGTTCTTCTGCAGCAGATCGGTGAGAAACATCAACTCCGTCTTGGAATCATCGACGATCAGAACTTTGCGGATGGGCATCAACTTACTCCTTGCGAGACTATGCCAAACTGCTGCACGGCCTGCAACAACTGGTCTTTGGTGAAAGGCTTGGTGAGGTAATCCTGCGCACCGACCATGCGGCCACGCGCCTTGTCGAACACACCGTCCTTGGACGAGAGCATGACCACCGGCACCGCGGCAAACTTGGCGTTGCGCTTGATGATGGCGCAGGTCTGGTAACCGTCGAGGCGCGGCATCAGGATGTCGCAGAAGATCAGGTTGGGCTGGTAGTCGTTGACCTTGGCCAGCGCATCAAAGCCATCCTCCGCCAGCATCACCTCGTGGCCGCCCTGCTTGAGAAAGATCTCGGCGCTGCGGCGGATGGTGTTGCTGTCATCGATCACAAGGACCTTGAGGGGCGTGTCTTGCGTGCTCACTGAAGGCTACTCCTGATGGCGACCGGACGGGCAATGGCGTTCAACATCCTTTGGATTCGGCCTCAGAGCTGGACCATCTCGAAGTCTTCCTTGCGCGCCCCGCACTCGGGGCAGGTCCAGTTCATGGGCACATCAGCCCATGCCGTCCCCGGCGCTATGCCATGCTCCGGATCGCCGGCCGCTTCGTCATAAATCCAGCCACAAATCAGACACATCCAGGTTTTGTTGTCGCTCACAGCTTACGAGACCTTCGAATAGAATGCAACATTGTACAAAGTGAAAAGCGCCTCCCGACGGCTTTCACGCAACGACTTGCCGTATTCTGCCTGAGTACTCACACAGGCCAGCCCATGCAAACCCCAGCCCCCGAGGGCAGTGCCCACGATCCCGGTCAGCCGCCCTGCGTGCTGGTCTTCAACGCCAACGACCCCAGCGGGGCCGGCGGACTCTCGGGCGACGTGAGCGCCATCGCCTCGGCCGGTGCCCACGCCCTGCCCGTGATCACCGGCACCTACGCCCGCGACACGGCCGAGACTTTTGACCACTTTCCCTTCGAGGAAGAGGTCGTGACCGAGCAGGCGCGCAGCCTGCTCGAAGACGTCACGATGCAGGCCATCAAGGTCGGCTTCGTCGGCACGCCCGAGAACCTCAGCGCCATTGCCGGCATCGCCACCGACTACCCGGACCTGCCGCTGATCGCCTACATGCCCAACCTGTCCTGGTGGAACGAGGTGCAGATCGACCTCTATCTGGACGCCTTCCAGGAGCTGGTGCTGCCCCAGACCACAGTGTTGGTCGGAAACCACAGCACCCTGTGGCGCTGGCTCTTGCCGGACTGGGAGGGCGAACGCAGCCCGACGGCGCGCGACATCGCCCGCGCTGCCGGCGAATACGGCGTGCCCTATACCCTGGTCACGGGCATCCCGGCGGCCGAGCAGCACATCGAAAACGTGCTGGCCTCGCCGCAGACCACCTTGGCCAGCGAAAAGTTCGAACGCTTCGAGGCGGTGTTCTCGGGCGCCGGCGACACCTTGAGCGCCACCCTGGCCGCCCTGGTGGCCAGCGGCTGTGACCTGGGCGAAGCCTTTGTCGAGGCCCTGGGCTATCTCGACCACTGCCTGGACGGGGGCTTTCGCCCCGGCATGGGCCATGTGATCCCCGACCGCCTGTTCTGGGCCCAGGCCGATACCGAAGATGAACCGGACGAGGACGACGCCGAAGGCCCGGCTTCGACCCTGGAACTCCCCCCCCATGACACCCAGCACTGACCGCAACGACACCCTCTTTGAACGCGCCAAGCGCGTCATCCCCGGCGGCGTGAACTCGCCCGTGCGCGCCTTCCGCGCCGTGGGCGGCACGCCGCGCTTCGTGCAACGCGCGCAAGGCGCCTATTTCTGGGACGCCGACGGCAAGCGCCATATTGATTACATCGGCTCCTGGGGCCCCATGATCCTGGGCCACGGCCACCCGGCCGTGCTCGAAGCCGTACAGAAGGCCGCCGTCGACGGCTTCTCCTATGGCGCCCCGACCGAACGTGAGGTCGAGCTGGCCGAGGAGATCCTCAAGTTCCTGCCCTCGATGGAGATGGTGCGCCTGGTCAGCTCGGGCACCGAAGCCGGCATGAGCGCCCTGCGCCTGGCGCGCGGCGCCACCGGCCGTAGCAAGATCATCAAGTTCGAAGGCTGTTACCACGGCCACGCCGACGCCTTGCTGGTCAAGGCCGGCTCGGGCCTGGCCACCTTCGGCAATCCCACGAGCGCCGGCGTGCCGGCCGAGGTGGTGCAGCACACCCTGGTGCTCGAGTACAACAATGTGCAGCAGTTGGAGGAAGCCTTCGCCCTGCACGGCCAGGACCTGGCCTGCCTGATGATCGAACCGATCGCGGGCAATATGAACTTCGTGCGCGCCTCGGTGCCCTTCATGCAGCGCTGCCGCGAGCTCTGCACGCAGCACGGCACCCTGCTGGTGTTCGACGAGGTCATGACGGGCTTCCGCGTGGCCCTGGGCAGCGCCCAGAGCGTCTACGCCCGGCTCATCCCGGGCTTCCAGCCCGACCTCACGGTGCTGGGCAAGGTCATCGGCGGCGGCATGCCGCTGGCGGCCTTCGGCGGCCCGCGCGCCATCATGGAGCAGCTCGCCCCGCTGGGCCCGGTCTACCAGGCTGGCACGCTCTCGGGCAATCCCGTCGCCACGGCCTGTGGCCTGGCCACGCTGCGCGAGATCGCCAAGCCCGGTTTCTATGAGGCCCTGGGCCGCAAGACCCGCGCGCTGATGGATGGCCTGCAAGCCGTCGCAACAGCGGAAGGGATTCCTTTCTGTGCCGACAGCGAAGGCGGCATGTTCGGTTTCTTCCTGCTGCCCCAGCTGCCGCAGAACTACGGCCAGGTCATGAAGACCGAGGGCGCCAAGTTCAACCGGCTCTTCCATGGCCTGCTCGACCGCGGTGTCTACATCGCGCCGGCACTCTACGAAGCCGGCTTCGTGAGTGCGGCCCATAGCGAGGAGGACCTCGCCACCACGGTCGTCGCCGCGCGCGAGGTGTTCAGGACGCTGCGCTGATCACTGCGCCTGGCCAACAAAGAAGCGACCCTCGGGTCGCTTTTTTGTTGCCGAGGTGTCGCCTCTCAATGGCGAAAATGACGTACGCCCGTAAACACCATGGCCACACCACGCTCGTCAGCCGCAGCTATGACCTCCTGGTCGCGCATGGAGCCACCAGGCTGGATCACGCAGGTGGCACCGTGGTCGATGACCACATCGAGGCCATCGCGGAAGGGGAAGAAGGCATCGCTGGCCACGGCCGTGCCCCGCAGCGACAGCTGGGCGTGCTCGGCCTTGATGCTGGCGATGCGCGCGGAGTCGAGACGGCTCATCTGGCCCGCGCCCACGCCCATGGTCATGCCGTCCTTGCAGAAGACGATGGCATTGCTCTTGACGAACTTGGCCACCTTCCAGGCGAAGAGCAGGTCCTCGAGCTGCTGCTCGGTCGGTGCGAGCTTGGTCACGACCTTGAGGTCGCTGCGCTGCAGCTCGTGGTTGTCGGCGGTCTGGATCAGCAGGCCCGAGCCCACGCGTTTGACGTCGTGCGAATTGAGGCCGCGCTCCCAGGCCGTCTTACCGTCACGCTTGACGCCGTCCAGTGAAATCTGCAGCACGCGCACATTGGCCTTGGCCTTGAACAACTCCAGGGCTTCAGGCGTGTAGGCCGGCGCCATCAGCACCTCGACGAACTGCTTGCTCACGGCCTGAGCGGCTGCCAGATCCACCGTGCGGTTGAAGGCGATGATGCCGCCAAAGGCCGAGGTGGGGTCGGTCTGGAAGGCCTTGCTGTAGGCCTCGTGCGCGTCCTTGCCCACGGCCACGCCGCAGGGATTGGCGTGCTTGACGATCACACAGGCCGGCGCCTCGAAGGTTTTGACGCACTCCCATGCCGCGTCGCCGTCGGCGATGTTGTTGTAGCTCAGCTCCTTGCCTTGCAGCTGCGTGGCCGTGACCAGGGAGCCAGGTGCGGGATAGAGGTCGCGGTAGAAGGCGGCGCTCTGGTGCGGGTTCTCGCCATAGCGCAGGTCCTGCAGCTTGACGAAGTTGCTGTTCGACTGGCCCGAGAAGGCGGCGTGCGTGCCGTCTTCATTGATGGACGAGAGGTAGTTGCTGATGGCCGCGTCGTAGTTGGCGATGCGGTTGAAGGCCGCCACGGACAGCGCAAAGCGCAGCTGGTCCGAGAGCTTGCCGTTCTGCTTGAGCTCGGCCAGCACGGCAGGGTACTGCGAGGCGTCGGTCAGCACGCCCACGTCCTTCCAGTTCTTGGCCGCGCTGCGCACCATGGCCGGACCGCCGATGTCGATGTTCTCGATCGCGTCTTCCAGCGTGCAACCGGGCTGGGCCACCGTGGCCTCGAAGGGGTAGAGGTTGACCACGAGCAGGTCGATCGTATCGATGTGGTGCGCCTGGAGCGCGGCCATGTGCTCGGGCACGTCACGGCGCGCCAGCAGGCCACCATGCACCTTGGGGTGCAGGGTCTTGACGCGGCCGTCGAGCATCTCGGGGAAGGCCGTGAGCTCGGCCACCTCGGTCACGGGCAGCTGGGCGTCGGCCAGCAGCTTGGCGGTGCCGCCGGTGGAGATCAGCTTGATACCCAGCGCATGCAGGGCCTGGGCGAATTCGACGATGCCGGTCTTGTCGGAAACGGAGAGGAGTGCGTTCATTCTTGGTTTATTTGAGAAGTTTGTGTTCGACCAGCTTCTTGCGCAGGGTGTTGCGGTTCAGGCCCAGCCAGAGCGCGGCGCGCGACTGGTTCTGCTCGGCCTGCTGCATCACCACCTCGAGCAAGGGCTTCTCGACGATGCGCACCAGCATGTCATACATGCCGTCGGGTTCGGTGCCGCGCAGGTCCTTGAAATAGCCCTCGAGGCTGTTGCGCACGCACTCTTCGATCTGTTTTTTGCTCACTGAATAACCTCCATGCTGCGCATTGCGGTGCAAGCGCCTTCGGGCGGCCGCGCGGCGCTCATGCGGCCAGCTCCATGTCTTCTTCTATGGTCGTCGCGTCCGCCGCTGCAGGCAGGCGGTCCATGCGGGTACCGAGTTCATCCCAATAATCCGCCACGGCCCGCAGCTGGGCCTGGGCGTCGTCCAGTTCGTTCATGCGCGCACGGAAGGCCTCACCGCCGGGCAGCGCCCGCACATACCAGCCGATGTGCTTGCGCGCGCTGCGCACGCCCGTGTACTCGCCGTACAGGGCGTAGTGGTCTTCCAGGTGCTCGAGCAGCAGGCGGCGCACCTCCACCACCAGCGGCGGGGCCAGCTGCTCGCCCGTGGCCAGGTAGTGCGCGATCTCACGGAAGATCCAGGGCCGGCCTTGCGCGGCGCGGCCGATCATCAGTGCATCGGCACCGGTCGCACGCAGCACGGCCTGCGCCTTCTCGGGCGAAGTGATGTCACCATTGGCCACCACGGGAATGCGCAGCGCAGCCTTGACGGCGGCCATGGTCTCATACTCCGCCGCACCCTTGTAGCCCTGCTCGCGCGTGCGGCCATGCACCGTGACCATCTGCACGCCGGCGCTTTCGGCGGCACGGGCGATGGTCAGGGCGTTCTTTTCGGTCTCGCACCAGCCGGTGCGCATCTTGAGCGTGACCGGCACGCCGTGTGGCGCACAGGCCTCCACCACCGCCTCGACGATCTGCAGGGCCAGCGCCTCGTCCTGCATCAGGGCCGAGCCGGCCCACTTGTTGCAGACCTTCTTGGCCGGGCAGCCCATATTGATGTCGATGATCTGCGCGCCGCGGGCTATGTTGTAGACCGCGGCCTCGGCCATCATGGGCGCGTCGGTGCCCGCGATCTGCACGGCAATCGGTCCGGCCTCGCCCTCGTGGTTGGCGCGGCGCGAGGTCTTGAGGCTGTTCCACAGGTCCTTGCGCGAGGTCACCATCTCGCTCACCGCATAGCCTGCACCGAGCGCCTTGCACAGGCGACGGAAAGGCCGGTCCGTCACCCCGGCCATCGGGGCCACGAACAGGTGGTTCGGCAGTTCGAAAGAACCGATGCGCATGAATGCAGAGTGGTGGTGACCGCAAGAAAAAATGCTGCGGCCTGGGGTCAGGCTGCAGCCGGGCCGCGTATTCTAGCTGCACAAAATTTCAGCAATTGAAATCAGGTGCCATGGTGTGCGTGGGCCTGCATATACTGGTCTCGCTATGGAGTCCTGGCTTACCCAAGTGCTTGCGCTATTGGCCCTGCCCGAATACGGCCTGAGCACGCTCTTCCTGATCGCCTTCGTCTCGGCCACCCTGCTGCCCATGGGCTCGGAGCCGGCCCTCTTTGGCCTGCTCCAGCTCAATCCCGAACTGTTCTGGCCCGCGATCTTCGTGGCCACCGCGGGCAACACCCTGGGCGGCGCCGTGAGCTGGGCCATGGGCTGGGGCTCGCACCGCCTGGTGGACAAGGTCCGGCATTCCGACACCCACCTGCGCGCGCTCGACTGGCTGCAACGCATCGGCCCCAAGGCCTGCCTGCTGAGCTGGCTGCCCGGTGTCGGCGACCCCCTGTGCGCCGTGGCCGGCTGGCTGCGCCTGCCCTTCTGGCCCTGCCTGCTCTATATGGCCATCGGCAAGTTCGCGCGCTACGTCACGATGACCTCGGTGCTGCTCTGGCTCTTCCCGGGCGAAATCAGCTTCTAGCGCGAAGCAGGCCCGGGCCAGGGCGCCCATGGTGCCGGCCGCGCAACGGCCGCGCTTGAGCAGCAGCCCTGAGGCAGCCAGATTCAAGATCCCAGGGCACGATCGGTGGACGGGTCCCGACCTTCCTTGATAAAGCCCCTCAGCTCTCGCAACACACGTTCCGTTTGCTCCCGATGCGGCGCATGGCCGCAATCAGCCAGTTCGACCACGCGCGTTTGCGACGCACAGCGTGCAATCCCGCGCACCTGCTCCAGCGTGGCGTACTGGTCCTGCAGCCCCTGGATGGCCAGCACCGGGCAGTCGATGGCGCCCAGTGCATCACGTATGGACCAGGTGGCAAAGTCGGGGGCCAGCCAGGCCCGGTTCCAGCCCCAGAAGGCCGAATCTGGATTTTGGTGGAAGCGCGCCAGGGACCTGCGCAAGCGGCCGCCCTCGTAGGCCTGCTGAGCCTTTTGGATCCCCGCCAGACACTCGGGCTCGACATCGATATGGGGCGCCAGCAGCACCAGGCCGGCACAGGGCTGACGACTGGCGTACAACAAGGCTATCGAGCCTCCATCGCTGTGCCCCAGGATCCATGGCGGCTGGGCTTGCGCATCAACGCCCAACGTGCGCAGCAGCAAGGGCAAAAGATCCTGCGCCTGGCGGTGCATGAAATCCGGTGCCCACACCACCCCTTCAGGCCGGGGCGTGGATTTGCCATAGCCAGGGCGCGAATAAACCAGACCACGCCAGCCCAGCGTCTGACAAACAAGGGACGGGAAGTCTTCCCACATGGCCAGCGAACCCAGCCCCTCGTGCAGGAAGACCATCAAGGGCCGGTCTTTGCGCTGTGGGGCCAGCCAGCTGTATTCGAGCTCCAGCGGCTGGTCCTCCCAGACCAGCCGCACCATGCCGGCATCGTGGCAACTAGACGCTGATGCGCTCAATGAGCTCCCCGCGAGAAGCGGCGTCGTCCGCCTGTCCGCTGTAGGTCACCTGACCACGCTCGACGAGGTAAAAGCGATGGGTCAGTTCCAACGCAGCGTGCACATTTTGTTCCACCAAGACGATGGCGATGCCTTCGCTGGCCAATGCGCGCATCAGCGCAAAAAGCTCGTCCACTATCATGGGTGCCAAGCCTTCCGTGGGCTCGTCAATCAGCAGCAGGCGAGGACGTCCGGTGAGCACGCGGGCGAAAGCGAGCATTTGCTGCTCGCCACCGGACAGGGTGGTGCCCATTTGACGGCGGCGCTCGGCCAGCCGTGGGAAGCGGCTGAAAATTTCATCCAGCTTGCGTTTTTGCTCAGCGCTTCCGATACCGGGAGCCTGCATGAAGCCCAGGCGCAGGTTTTCCTCGACGGTCAGGCCGGGAAAAATACGACGATCCTCGGGCACCAGGCCTATGCCGCGGCGGCTGATTTGATCGGATGAGACCCCGGCCAAAGATTGACCATCGAAAACGATATCGCCCTGGCTGGGCGTCACCCACCCGGCGATCGTCTTGATGACCGTGGTCTTGCCCACCCCGTTGCGGCCGAACAAGCCAACCACCTCCCCGGCGCGGACCGTCAAGTTCACCCCCTGCAGGACGTGACTGAGGCCGTAGTGGGTGTGCACATTCTTCAATTCAAGCATCATGCTTTCTCCTGGTGCTTGCCAAAATAGGCCTCCTGCACCTGCGGGTTGGCGCGCACCTGCGCAGGCGTGCCCTCGGCCAGCTTCTGGCCCTGGTGCATCACCACCACATGGTCTGACAAGTTCATCACCAGATCGACATCGTGCTCGACCAACAGGATGCTCAGGCCGTGTTCGGTGGCCAGGCTGCGGATCAGGGCCTCGGTTTCCTGGGTGTCGGCATGGCTCATGCCCTGGGTGGGCTCGTCGAGCAGCAGCATGCGCGGCCGCGACGCCAGCGACACCGCAATCTCCAGTCGACGCTGCTCTCCGTGGGAAAGGTAGCCGGCCAACTCATCGGCTTTGTCCTGCAGACCAAACTGATCGATCAACTCCTGCACGCGTTGCTCGGCCAGCCTGCTGGCCGACACGGGACGCAACCAGCCGTTTCCCTGCTCCAGAAAGTGGGCGGCCAGGCGCAGGTTTTCATGCACCGGCAACTCAAAGAACAGGTTGGTGATCTGGAAGGAGCGGGACAGCCCTGCACGCAGCATCTTGTCAGGCGGGTTACCCGTCACCTCACGACCGTCAAAAAACACCTGTCCGGCACTTGGCGTGATGGCACCGCTGATGAGATTGAACAGACTGCTCTTGCCGGCGCCGTTGGGTCCGATGACAGCGGTGATCTTGCCCCGCTGGGCTTCGAAGGAGACGTCATGGACAGCCCGCAGGTTGCCGAAGTGCACCCCCAGCCCACGCAAAGAAAGTACAGCATCCATCACAAAGCTCCTTGGCCGCGTCCAGGCCGGTTCAGGCGTTTTTCCAGCAGCGGCTCGAGATAGCCGATCAGACCGCGCGGGAACAGGATGACCACCACCACAAACAGCAGGCCGATGATGATCTGATGGTGCGCGGTGAACGAGCCCACGACGGAACGCAAGCCGGTCAGCAGAACCGAGCCATACAAGGGGCCGATCAAGGTACCTGTACCGCCGACGATCACATTGATGACGGCATTGCCGGAGACCTGAAAGAACATCAACTCAGGCGAAACAAAGCCACGCAGCATCGGATAAAGCGCACCGCTGACTCCGGCTATGCACGCCGCAGCGACGAAGGCCATGAGCTTGAAGCGCCAGGGATCAAAGCCCAGGAAAGGAACCCGATGTTCGTTGGTCCGGATGGCTGAAAGCTGACGCCCCATAGGCGTTTCCATTAGATAGCGCAGCCCTGCGTACAAACCCAGGATGATGCACAGCGTCACCAGGAAAAAGCCCAGGGGGTCGGCCGAGCTAACTCCCGGGAAGACCGTCACTGAGGGCACGCCGATGATGCCGTCCGAGGCGCCGAGCTCACGTGTGTTGAAAACGATCTTGGAGACCACCTGAGCCAGTCCGAAACTGATCAGCGCAAAGTACACGCCTTTGGCCCGAATGGCGATGATGCCGCCGACCAGTCCAGCCAAGGCGCACACGGCCAGCGTGACCCCGAGACTCAGCCAGAAGGATGCGCTCCATTCCTTGAGCACGAGGGCCGAGACATAAGCCCCCAAACCAAAGAAAAGCGCCTGGCCCAGGGGCAGCAGACCGACACGTCCAAGCAACAAATCGACCGACAGCGCGAGGCCACCAAAGATCAGGGCCTCGGTCGCCAGACGAAGGAAGAAAACGTCACCCATCCATTTGGCAACCAGGGCAAAGCCCAAGGCGCCCATAAAGAAGAGATAGGCAAACCAGCGCAAGGCGCTGGGCCCGCGCGATGTGGAGATATGGGCTTCAGGCATGGCCGAGCTTTCCAAACAGCCCCTGGGGACGCCACATCAGGACCAGCACCATGATGCCGAACAGCAGAGGGTCGTTCCACACGGGAGAAATAAAGAGGCTGGAGATCGATTGAATTTGCGTGAGGATCAGGCCCGCCAACACGGCCCCTTTGATCGATCCCATGCTGCCAATGATGACGACACTGAAGGCTATCAATACGAAGTCGCGCCCCATGGTGGGAAACACCGAATAGATCGGCGCCAGCAGCACGCCGGCAATGCCAGCCAGTGCCACGCCGAAAGCGAAGGTGGCCGCGTAGACACGCGACACGGGCACACCCAGCGACGCGCTCATGTGACGGTCATAGGCCGCCGCCCGAACCATGGCGCCGAACGAGGTGCGAAACACCAGCAGCCAGACCGCGGCGATCAGCAAGCCACCGAGTCCCATGACAAACAAGCGGTAGTTGGGGAAGAACAGCCCCACCAGCTCGGTTCCACCGGAAATCGGACTCTCGATGCGTAGCGGGTTGGCGCCGAAGATGATTTTGAGTACATCCTCGAGCACCACCGCGATGCCGAAAGTCAGCAGCAGGGTCAGTGTGTGACGGTCCTTGCTATGAAACACGCGCTGTATCAGCCCGCGCTCCGTCACATAGCCCAACACCGCCATCAGCACCGGCGTGAGAACCAGGGCCCACCAAAAGGACAGGCCCAGCCCCAGAATAGCCACTGCGACATAGGCACCGATGGCGTAGAACTCGCCATGGGCCATGTTGATGACATCCAGCAAACCGAAGATGATGGTCAGCCCCAACGCCATCAGGACCACCGCCACGCCGATCGACAGGCCGTTGATCATCTGCGGCGCAAGAACGAATTGCAGCCACTCCAGGACTTGGCTCATAGGAAACCTCAGAACTTGCTGCAGGTGTCGGGGCCGATGGCTGCGTTAGCCGCCACTTTGCCGACGATCTCGAATTGGCCGTTGTTCACCCGCACCGCATACATGTCTTGCATCGCCTGGTGATCACCTGCGCGCATGGTCTTGACACCCTGCGGCGTCGACCACTGAATGCCACGCATGGCGGCACGCACTTTGTCGGTGTCGGTGCTCTTGGCTTGCTCGACCGCGGCCTTGTAGAAGAACAACACCCCGTAGCTGTCTGCGCCGTAGAGGTCGGGCTTGGCCTTGTTGGCAGCCTCGAAGGCGGCGACAAACTTCTTGTTCTCCGGATTGTCAATGCTGGGTGAGTAGCCCACACCGGTGACAAATCCATCGGCGGCCTTCCCGATGGCCGCCAGATTCTGCGAGGTCACCGTGCCGGAGGCACCCACCACCTGAACATTGCGGCTCAGCCCAAAC
>LNFM01002735.1_pt1 | contig 36301 bp, 32 predicted proteins | sample 596031 | NCBI WGS metagenome assembly LNFM01 (sample SAMN04254537, study PRJNA301005) | activated carbon metagenome | isolation source: dual media filters at the Ann Arbor, Michigan drinking water treatment plant | place: USA: Ann Arbor | reverse complement strand
CCGTGGGCTTCTGATCGACGACGGTGACGACGGCCTTCCGCGCGACGCAGAACTTCGCGAGCGCGATGCCGGTTTGCCCGAGCCCGACGACGACGACGCGTTTGCCTTCCAGGTTCATCGGAGCTTCAGCGTGCCGAGGGCGACGAGGGCCAGCACGAGGGAGACGAGCCAGAAGCGGACGATGATCTTTGGTTCCTCCCACCCCTTCAGCTCGTAGTGGTGGTGGATGGGGGCCATGCGGAACACGCGCTTGCCGGTGCCCGTCAGCTTCCGCGTGAGCTTGAACGAGCCGGTCTGGATGATGACGGACATCGCCTCGACGACGAACAGCCCGCCGACGATGAGGAGCACGAGCTCGTTCTTCGTCAGCACGGCGAGCATGCCGATCGATCCGCCGAGCGCGAGCGAGCCGACGTCGCCCATGAAGACCTGCGCGGGGTACGTGTTGTACCAGAGGAAGCCGACGCCACTTCCGAACAGCGCGGCGCAGAACACGGCGAGCTCGGCGGTGCCTTCGATGTGCGCGACGTGCAGGTACTCGGCGATCGACACCGACTTGCCCGCAGCGTTGATGATCGTCGTCTCGACGCCGGCGATGTACGCGAAGATCAGGAACGTGCCCGCATTCATGATCGACGGCCCGATCGCGAGACCGTCGAGACCGTCGGTGAAGTTCACGGCATTGGCGGTGCCGACGACAACGAAGGCGCCGAAGATCGCGTAGAGCCACGGTGGCAGGGTGAGGCCGCGCTCGTAGAAGTCGGTGAACGGCAGCTGGACGGCGAGCCGGATCGGATGGCCCTGCCCGTCGTCGAGCGGCATGAGGTCCGAGTAGAAGAGATACAGCATCGCGGCGCCGGCGATCCCGAACTCGAGCCCGAGGCGCAGCCAACCGGAGAGCCCGGCCTTGTTCCGCTTGGCGACCTTCATGTAGTCGTCGGCAAAGCCGATCGCGCCGAACGCCGCCGTCACCGACAGCGCGAGCCAGACAAACTGGTTCGAGAGATCGCACCAGAGCAACGTCGAGACGGCCAGGCAGAACAGGATGAGCGAGCCGCCCATCGTGGGCGTGCCGGCCTTCTTCTTGTGCCCCTCGGGACCATCGGTGCGGATGGTCTCGCCGATCTGGCGAGCCTTCAGCCGCTCGATGAACCACGGGCCGATCACGAACGACAGGAGCAGCGCGGTGATCGCGGCTGCCAGGATACGGGTCGACGTGTACCGGAAGACGCGGAGGAACCCGATGTCCTCGCCGAGCACGCGGTACAGCAGGTGGAACAGCATCTTAGGACTTCACCTCTGCATTGAGCGGGCCTACCGTCCGCGGCGCCAGGACGCGCATGGCATCGAGCACGCGCTCGAGCCGCATCCCCCGGGAACCCTTCAGGAGAAGCCAGTCGCCGGGCATCGTGCGGGCAAAGGCCCGCGCCGCGGCAGTGTCCGGGGCCTCGACCTTCTCGGCTCGCGGCCCGGCCGCTTCGACGACGGTCGCGGCGTGCTCTCCGAGCGCGATGATGCCGACGCCGAGCTCCTTGGCGAGTGCGCCGGTGTCGGCATGCGCCTGCTTCGCGAAGTCGCCGAGCTCGAGCATGTCACCGACAACCGCGATCGCCGCCTTGCCCGCAGCGCGCTCCGCGAGCGTCTTCATCGCCGCCGCCATCGACGCGGGGTTCGCGTTGTAGCAATCGACGATCACCTTGCGGCCCGCGATGGTGACGACCTCCCCGCGCATCGCCGGTGGTACGGCCTGCAAGAGGCCCTGCAGCGCCTGTGCGACCGATGCGCCCGCGGCATGCGCGGCGGCGATCGCGGCACAGGCATCGAGGGCGGCGTGTCGACCGACGAGGTTGAGTGTCAGCTCGTGGCGCGTCCCGAACACGTCGAGCACGAGCTGCCCACCCGCTTCGCGCGGTGTGTACTCCACGAGCCGCACGTCCGAGGGATCCCCGTCGCCGAAGGTCACGTGGCGAGCCCGCGGTTGGTGTTGCTTCGCATGGGCCTCGAGCCGCGGATCGTCGGAGGGGCGCACCACCGTGCCCCCGTCGCGCAGGCCGATCCAGATCTCGGACTTCGCCTGGGCGATCGCGTCGGTCGATCCGAGCAGCTCGATATGCGCCGTGCCCGCGTTCACGACGACGGCGACATCGGGCTCCGCCATCTTCGTCAGGTACTCGATCTGTCCCAACCCGCGCATGCCCATCTCGATCACCGCGAACTGGTGGAACGAGCGCATCCCGAGGAGCGTCAACGGCACGCCCGTCTCGTTGTTCAGCGAGCCACTCGCGGCGTGCGTGGGACCCACCGCCCCGAGCGCGTACCGCGTGAGCTCCTTCGTCGTGGTCTTGCCGGCCGAGCCCGTGATCGCCACGAGCTTGCCGCTCCAGCGCTGGCGATGCGCGCGAGCGATGCCGCCGAGGGCGATGCGCGTGTCGGCGGCGACGATCGTCGGAGCCTTGGCGTGCCGACCGCCGATCCCGGACTCCGTGTCGACGAGGATCGCGGTCGCGCCCGCGGCGACGGCGGCGTCGCAGTACTGGTGGCCGTCGAGCTTCTCGCCGCGGACCGCGACATAGAGGTCACCGGGAGCGGCGATACGGCTATCGATCACGACGCGCGTGCAATGCCCCGATGGCGCCGCGCCCAGACCCGGCACCGAGTCGCGCAGCGAGACCGGCTCCGCCAGCGCGCCGAAGAGCTGCCCGTTGGCGTCGTCGGCCAGCGCCGCGAACGAGCGCCGCCAGCGCTCGAGCACCGCCGCGGCCGCTTCCTCGCGGTCGTCGAAGTGATGCTTGGTCGTGCCGATGATCTGGTAGTCCTCGTGGCCCTTGCCGGCGATGAGCACGACGTCGCCCGGCGTGGCCTCGCTGATCGCGGCCCTGATCGCCGTGCGCCGGTCCACGTCGACGACGAAGGGCCGCGGCACCGCGACGAGAATCTGCTCGAGGATCGAGCGGGGATCCTCCGTGCGCGGGTTGTCGCTCGTCACCACCGCGAGATCGGCGAGCTCGGTCACTTCGGCGCCCATCTTCGGCCGCTTCGTGGGATCGCGATCACCGCCGCACCCGAACACGCAGATGAGCCGGCGCTTCGTGAGCGGGCGCAGTGCGAGGAGGACGTTTCTCAGCGCATCGGGGGTGTGCGCGTAGTCCACGAAGATATCCAGGTCGCTGTCGCCCGCCACCCGCTCCACGCGTCCCGGCACGCCGGGCAGCGCCACGATGCCGCCGATGATCGCCGCCGCATCCACCCCCAGGGCCTCGGCGATCCCCACCGCCAGGGCGAGGTTGTCGACGTTGTACGCGCCGATGAGCGGCCGTGCGTTGATCGCGATCTCGCCGCGCGGCGTGATGACGCTCGCCGCGATGCCGCGCACCGTCGACTCGGCCTTCGCGACGCGGATCTCCGCGCCCGGCGCATCCTTGCTCGTCACCCGCAGCACGCGCCCCCTCGCTGCCGCCCCCATGCTGGCGCCGGCAGGATCGTCGACGTTCACCACCGCCGTCCCGTCGGTGGCGAGCAACTCCGAGAACAGCTTCCGCTTCTCGGCGGCGTACGCCTCCATCGTCCCGTGAATATCGAGGTGGTCCTGCGTGAGGTTGGAGAACGCGCCCACCGTGAAAGCGAGCCCCGCCACGCGATGCATGAGGATCGCGATCGACGTCACCTCCATCACGACGTGCGTGACGCCGGCCGCCTTCATCTGCGCCAGCGCGTCGTGCAGCATCTGCGGTGTCGGCGTCGTGTAGCTCGCCGGAAGCTTCGTCGTGCCATGGCGCATCTCGACGGTGCCGATCACGCCGACCTTGTAGCCGGCCGCGACGAGGATCGACTCGACCAGATAGGTCGTCGTCGTCTTCCCGTTCGTCCCCGTGATCCCGACGAGCGTCATCGCCTTCGCGGGATCGCCCAGCGACTTGCCCACGAGCACGCCCAGGATGGCCTGGCTGTTCGCCACGATCACCTGCGGGACCCCGAGGCCCGCCTGCTCGCGCTCGACGACGACCGCCGCCGCCCCCTTGTCGATCGCGGCCTGCACGAAGTCGTGTCCGTCGGCCCGGAGGCCCCGCACCGCGACGTACACATCGCCGGCGCCGATCTCTCGCGAGTCGTTCGTGACCTTCTTCACTGCCACGCCGTCATCGCCGACGACTCGCGCGCCCGAAAGTCCGCTCAAGATCTCGCGCAGCAACATTGGGGGTACCGACGAGGAATCTACTGCGCCGCCGATCGCACCGGAAGTTATCGACGCTGCTATCATGGGTCTGTGCGGAACGCGCGGGTCCTCGTTCTGGCGGTCCTGTCCGCCTGCGAGACGGGCAGCACCAACGATCTCGGCGTGGGCAGCGGCTTCTGCGCGCCCGTGGACGAGAACCTCACCATCCAGATCGACGACTCGGAGACCGAGTTCCTCGCCGGGCGCTGCCGGGTCGACATCGATGCCTGCATCGACCTCTGCCGGCACGCCGTCCGAGACCTGGGCTACGCCGTCACCTCGTGCACCGCCGAGTTCCGCGACGACGAGGCGCTGCTGTTCATGATGGTCGTCGAGGCCGGCTGCGTGATCGACGCCGGCGGGCCGATTCCGTTCTAGTCTCGGTCGGGGGACGAGGGAGTCCCGGGGACCGGAGGCGACGGGATGGTGCAGATCTTCGGGGGCGTGACGAGGGGCTTCTTGCCCGGCGTCGGCGGCGGACACACGAGCGACTCGCCGGGCACGCCCAGGTAGCGGAGCGACTCGGAGGCAATGGTCGCGAAGACGGGGCCCGCGACGGCGCCGCCGTAGTACGCGCCCTCGGAGGGCTCGTCGATGGTCACCACGATCGCGATGCGCGGCTTGTCGAGCGGGGCGAGGCCGACGAACGAGGAGAGGTACTTCTCCGTCGAGTACTCCTTGTTCTCGGCGTCCCACTTGCGCGCCGTGCCCGACTTCGCCCCGCAGTAGAACCCGGGCACGACAACCGATTGGCCGGTGCCCTGGCCCTTACCGCCCTCGAAGACCGTGCCCATCATCGTGCGCATCTGCTGTGCGGTCTTCGGCTTGATCGCGACGTGGCCGGGGACGACGGGCATCACCTCCACTTCGCCGGTGCTCTTCGTGATCGACTCGACGATCCGCGGCGAGCGATAGATCCCGTCGTTGCCGATCGCGGCGACGCCCGCGGCGAGCTGTAGCGGGGTGATCGTGAGGCCGTAGCCATACGACATGGTGGCGTGCTCGACATCGCGCCAGGTCGAAGCGCTGCGGAGACGACCGGGCTGCTCACCGGGGAGCTCGATCCCGGTCTTCGCACCGAACCCGAAGCGGCGGTACGCGGCCTCGAGCGGCGCCTTGCCGAAGCGCTGGGCGATCTTCACCGTGCCGACGTTCGACGAGCGCTTGATGATGCCGGACACGTCGAGCGTGATGTCGTGATAGTGGTCGCGGATCGTCTTCGGTCCGACGGTGACGGACTGCACGTCGAACATCGTGCCCGGCGAGACGATGCCGGCATCGAGAGCGGCGGAGACCGAGAACAGCTTCAGCACGGAGCCGGCCTCGTAGGCGTCGGTCACCGGCTTGTTGCGCGGCGGCGAGGCCATGCCGACGTTCGGGTCGTAGGTCGGCGCGGTGGACATCGCGAGCACGCGGCTCGTGGCGACATCGAGAACGATCGCGACGCCGCCCTTCGCCGAGTTCGCGGCGATGCCGGTGGCGAGGGCCTCGTCGGCGATGGCCTGGAGGCTGCGGTCGATCGTCAGCTTCACGGTCGCACCCGGTAGCGGCTGCGCCATGCCGTCGGCGAACATGCGGCGTCCACGGGCGTCGCGCAGCGCATTCCCCGCGCCCTGCGTCCCGGTGAGCTGCTCGTTCAGCGCGAGCTCGATCCCATCGACGCCGATGCCGTCGATGTCAGCGCGTCCGATGACCGGACCGGCGATGCTCTTGCCCGGATACCAGCGGCGTGGTTCGCGCGCGATCTCGATGCCGGGGATATCGGCCTTCGCGATCGCGGCGGCGAGCTCGGGCGACACGCGGCGGGAGAGCCACACGAAGCTGCGATCCGTACCGAGCTTGGCCTCGAGCGCCGACGCATCCATGTTGGGCAGCAGGGTGGCGAGCCGCGCGGCCGTGTCGGTCACGTCGACGATCTCGCGCGGATTGGCCCAGATCGAATCGGTGTCGGCGCTGATCGCGAGCGGTCGGCCCCGCGTATCGACGATCTCGCCGCGCGGCGCCGGGATGCTCACGGCCATCGCGTGCTGCTTCTCGGCGAGGTTCTGATAGAGGTCCGCGTTGTTGACCTGGAGGGCGTATGCCTTCAGCGTCACGCCGAGGATGCCGGCGGAGATGAGCGCGCCCGTCAGATAGGCCCGGATGCGCGCCCCATGCGGCACGCCCGGGGTCATCGGCTTCACGCGACGGAGCTTCGCGGCCAGGGGCTTCCCGGCCGCCTTCGCGAGGAGACTCATCGCGTGGCCACCTCGCGTCGGCGCACGACGCGGATCCGATCCGGTGGCACCGGCTCCATGCCGAGCTGCTCGGCGAGGCGACTGATGCGCTCCGGCGACGTGAGGGTGCTGAGCTCGACCTCGAGCTGGCGCTTGGTCTCGCGGAGCTTGCGAACGTGCTCGCTCTGCTTCGAGAGCTGGAACCCCAGGCGGAGCACCTCGTGCTCGCGCTTCACGCGAATGATCCCGATGAGGGTGAGCAGGGCCGCCACGAGGACCAGGGCGACCACGGCGGAATGCACCGACGCAGCCGCTCCGGGCTCACGACGAAAGATGCGGTACAGCGAAACAGGCGCGTGCACGGCGGCGGAGCTTCACTAAACGCTTCATGGATCGGCGACGCCAGTTTTTGGTCCACACTGAGGCATGTCTCGCGCTTGGTCCCTGGCGCTCGTCGCGGTCAGTGCCTGTACGCCCGCGCAGGCCCCCGTCGCGCGCAAGGTCGGCCAGTACCTCGCGATCGGCGGCACGGCGGCGCTCACGATCAGCGCCACCCTCGAGGGCTACACCGATGCCGCGCAGGACTTCATGTTCGGCAGCGCGGTCGCGTCGGCGATCGGCATCCTCCTCTACGCATACGTCGAGCTCGCCCAGCCCGAGGTCACCTACCTGAAGGAGCCTCTCCCGGTGCGGAACCGCCGGTGGGCGAAGATCCTGTCGGAGCGCGCCTCGGGAGCGGCCCGCGAGAATCGCTGCGGTCGCGTGCGCCGGCTCGAGCGCCGCATCTTCCAGTACGATCGCGATACGCACGATTTCATCCTGATGGCCGATCCGGAGGTCGTGCGATGTCTGACCTCGTCGCCGCCGACGTCACTGGCCCCCGGGGAGGATCCCGCGGCCGCGCCCCTCGTACCAGTGATGCCCGAGGTCGCACCCGAAGTCGCAGTTCCGCCCGACGCGGCGGAGTGAGATACTGAGGCATGCGCTGGATACGCAGCTGCGCGTTGGTCGTGGCGGCGTCGACGGCGACCGCTGGGTGCACGGTCTCGCGCAACCAGAAGGTCGCGCTCGGGGGCGCCGCATCGACGATCGCCGGCACCATCGTGCTCGCCACGGACGAGACGGACACGATGCCGCCGTCGCGCGATCCCGCCACCGACTACAAGTCGTCGGTCGGAGGCCTGTTCGTCATCGGTGGCCTCATCGTGCTGTTCACCGCCGCGGCGATGGAGGAGCGGCTGCACGAGCCCAAACCGGTGGTGATCACGATGGCGGATGTGTCGCGCGTGGACCAGCAGGCGCGCGACGAGGCGTGGCAGCTCAGCAAGGCCGCCTTCGTCGCGGCGCGCCAGGGAAACTGCGACACGGTCGTCGCGCTCTCGCGCGCGATCAAGGACCTCGACTGGGACATGCACCTGACCGTGTTCCTGCGCGACGTGGCCGTGCAGAAGTGCCTCGTGGCCTCGGATCTCGAGGGACCACCTACGGATCGCCCGCCGCCGGACGACCGGGACGAGGCGCCGCCTGACGAGTCGTACGAGCGGCTACCGCCGCCGGGTTCCTGACTCCGCCGAGAGGGGATGCGTGGCCGGGAGGTTCGGCGCGCTGGTGCGTTCACACGCCCGGAGCCGCGCCGAGCGTGCACGCGGATTGCGCTCCACCTCTGCATCGGAGGCGAACACGGCCTTGCGCTCGACGGGGGTACACACCGCCTCCGCGCGCTCGCCTTCCTTCACCGCGAGGTGGGCCGGCAGCGACGACTCCCACGCGAGATCGCGGAACCGATTCTTCACGAGGCGATCCTCGAGCGAGTGGAAGCTGATGATCGCGCACCGCCCTCCCGGCACCAGGAGATCGGGGAACACCGCGAGCAGCGCCTCGAGCTGAGCGAGCTCGGCGTTGACCGCGATCCGGAGGCCCTGGAAGGTGCGAGTCGCGGGGTGGATCTTCGACTTGCGCTGCTCCGCGGCAGGGATCGCGCGGGCGATCAGCGCCGCGAGCTCGGTCGTCGTGTGGAGGCCGTCGGCGCGCAGCTCGTCCTTGATCATCCGCGCGATGCGCTTGCCGTAGCGCTCCTCCCCGAGCTCGACGATCACCTCGCCGAGCTCGTCGACATCGAGGTCATCCATGAGCTCGCGCGCGGTCCGACCACGGGTCGGATCCATCCGCATATCGAGCGGACCGGCCTTCGAGAACGAAAACCCCCGATCGGCGACGTCGAGCTGCGGGCTCGAGACGCCCAGGTCGAGCAAGATGCCGTCCACGTGCGACACGCCGAGGTCGGCGAGAACCTGTTTGATTTCGCCATACTCGGCATGCACGAGGGTCGCCCGATCGCCGAACGGAGCGAGCCGATCACGGGCCGCGGCGAGGGCCGTCGGGTCGCGGTCGATGCCGATCAATCGGGCCCCGGGCTGCCGCGTGAGCAGCGCCGCTGAATGACCGGCGCCGCCGAGGGTCCCGTCGACATAAACGCCATTATCCCGAGGGGATAGAGCATCCAGGACCTCCTCGAGCAGCACGGACTCGTGCACGAATGCCCGGTGGTCACCTGTAGGTGTATTGGCCACGCTTTTCTTGACGATCCGGATGGCGTCTCGTAGAGTCCACACGATAACAGGTGCTTAGGTACAAGGAAACCGAGGACATCGACGCTCGCTTCAGCGAGGTCGAGCGCATCGTCACCGCGTGGCGCGCGCGCGTAGCCACGGCGAACCCGGTGGCCCGCACCGAGTTCAACAACCGGCTGCGGATCTCCCTCATCCACCACGATGCGGCGCTCGAAGGAGAGGTCCTCTCCTACAGCGAGATCAAGGCCGCGGTCGATCCGAGCATCATCAGCGATCCGTCGCTCATCCCCTCGTACGAGGAGATCCGCCGCTTCGACGACGCTTGTAACTTCGCGGCCGAGTCCGCGGCGAACAAGAAGAAGCCGTTCAAGCTCGACACGATCCGCGACCTCTACTCGATCCTCGCGCCGGACGAGAAGGCCAAGGGGCTCCCCTTCCGCAAGGAGAACCCCCTCCACCGCCTCTACTATCACGACATCGCGCCGCCCGAGAAAATCCTCCCGTCGATGCGCAAGCTCGGCGAGTGGCTCGACGAGCCGGCCACGAAGAACCTCCACGTCATCGAGAAGGTCGCGACGCTGCACTCGCGCTTCATGGCGATCTTCCCGTGGGCCAAGGAATCCGGCCGCACCATCCGCGTCGCCTCGAACCAGCTCCTCCAGGAGGGCGGGTACCCGATCGCGATCGTCCACTCGATCGATCGCCAGCGGTACTACGAGTCGCTGCGCGGTGATCACCTCGGCCTGACGTCGCTGTATCTGGAAGCCGTCCAGACGACGGCGGAGACCGAGATGCGCGTCTACGACGAGGCCCAGAAGGGGCCGACGAAGAAGCGCTCGAAGAAGGCCTCGGGTACCCAGGGTACCAACGGCGGCGGCTAGCTTCGCGCGCTCACATGCGGGTGGCGCGCGGCTGCGCGAGGTGATGCCGGCCGCGTGCGACGGGCTCGCCTTCCGCGAAGAATCGGCTAGCCTGCCCGGCCGTCATGGTGGACCTGGTCGTCAACGAGCGCCTCACGATTCCTGCTGGAGAGCTGGAGATCGGGTTCGCGCGTTCGGGTGGGCCCGGCGGGCAGAACGTGAACAAGGTGTCGAGCAAGGTCGACCTGCGCTGGAACGTCGCCGGATCAGCCGTGCTGCACGACGACGATCGTGCCTGGCTCCTGCAGAAGTTGCGCAGCAAGCTCACCACCGACGGCACGCTCATCGTCACGTCGACGCTGACCCGCGATCAGGCCAAGAACCGCGACGACGCGCAGAGCAAGCTCGTACTGATCGTCGCGGCCGCGCTCGATCGACCCAAGCCGCGCCGCGCCTCGAAGCCGTCGAAGGGTGCGAAGCGTCGCCGCGTCGCCGACAAGCGCCATCACGCCGAGATCAAGCGCAACCGCAGCGGCAACCTGGACTAACATGTGTCGTCAGGATGGCTGACGACGGGCTGTGGATCCTGCGGATGATGACGGAGCAGCACCACCGGGACACGGAGGGCCGCCCGCTCCGCGAAGGCCGCACGCCGCCGCAGTACCTGAAGCCCGACGACATCGAGTACAAGCAGTGCCCGTTTCCGGGGAAGCGGTACAAGCACGCGAACCCGATGAACCAGTCGGCGATCGTGCAGGTGTCGGCGCACTGGGACGAGCTCGCCGACGGGCTGTCCTTCATTCGCGAGGCGTACACGGAGCAGAATGGCTCGTGGGGGCCCGACATCTGGGACCTGTGGCGGCTCTCGCAGATCGCGTCGGCGCTGCCCTGGTACTACATCCTGAAGGGGGAGACGTCGCCGGGGTACGCGGCCTCGCTGTCGAAGGTGATGCTCGGCGTCGGGATGTGGTCGCAGCGCTTGTTCGTGAAGCAGTTCGAGGACCGCTGGGTTCCGCCGCCGAAATTCTCCTCGAAGGAGATCATCGACATGGCGGAGCAGAACGACGTGCTCATCTCGCCGACGGAGGTCTGCTCGGCGTCCGAGAAGATGATGTACCGCTACTTCGACGTGCTCACCGGCGATCCGGTGCCGCACGCGTCACCGCTCGTCTCAATGAAGGACTCGGTGATGCTGTTCGGCGCGCACTACACCGCGTTCAAGCACGTCATCTACCTCTACTGGCTGGCGCGGCGCTTCCTCATCGCCGACGTCGCGGCCGCTCGTGGCTCCTCGGAGTTGATCGAGCAGCTGATGATCCCCGAGTCCGAGCCGCCCGACTACTACATCGCCGAGCCCGCCAACCTCGCCAGCGTGCCGTTGGCGATGAGGGGGGCCTGGTTCAAGATGCTCGCCGATCTGCTGAAGCCCTTCGCGCCCGATCGAAGCGATCAGGCGATCAAGGTCCTCGCCGACGAGGTCGGCCTCGCGATGGCGGTGGAGAACAGTGATCCGATCGCGCGCGCCAAGGTCGCCTTCGACCGGCTCGATCGGATTCACCACGACACGATCCTGATCGTCGAGCGCCACTTCCGTCGCGCCCACGGGGTCGCCGACTTCACCGGCACCATCGACGCCCCCCTCCGCGACCGACTGGTTCTGACCCCCGCCCGCGCCTTGTTCGATTCCCTGTGACCATCGGCCTCGGCTGCATGCGGCTCTCCACCGAGGCGAGCCGCTCCGATGCCACGAGCGAAGCCGTCGTCCACGCCGCGCTCGCCGCCGGCGTGAGGCTCTTCGATACCGCCGATGCCTACGCTCTCGAGGACGCCGACGTCGGCCACAACGAGCGTCTGCTCGGTCGCCTCGTTCCCTCCGACGCGGTGATCGTCACCAAGGGCGGTCTCACCCGACCAGGGGGCCGCTGGCACCCCGATGGCCGCGCGAAGCACCTCGCCACCGCGGCGCGCGCGAGCGCCGACCGTCTCGGGCGTGCGCCCGACCTGTATCTCCTGCACGCGGTGGATCCAAAGGTGCCGTTCGTCACCAGCGTGCGCGCCCTGGGGAAGCTCCTCTCCGACGGCGTGGTCCGCCGCATTGGCCTCTCCAACGTCAGCCGCACTCAGCTCGTCGAAGCGCTCGCGCTCGCGCCCATCTCGGCCGTCGAAGTGGAGCTGTCGCCGTACAAGCTCGACGCCGTGCGCGGCGGACTCGTGGCGCTCTGCGCCGAGCGCGGCATCCAGGTGCTCGCGCATCGTCCGCTCGGAGGACCCGCGGGCGTGAAGCGCATCGCGAAGGATCCGGTGCTCCGCGCCATCGCGTCGCAGGTGGGCCACGACCGGTTCGCGCCGACGCCCGCCGAGGTCGCGCTCGCATGGATCGCGTCCCTCGCGCCCGGGGTGGTTCCCATCCCCGGCGCCACGCGCGTGGAGACGGCCGCCAGCCTCGGTCGCGCGGCCACGCTGTCACTCGCTGCCGCCACCCGCGCCGAGCTCGAGCGGCACTTCCTCGACGTGTCGAGCGCACCCGAACCTCATGACCCGCGGTTGGCGCGTGAGGTCGTGATGCTCGTGGGCATGCCCGCGGCCGGCAAGTCGACCTACTCGACCCGCTTCGTCGACCAAGGCTACGTGCGCTTCAACCGCGACGAGCGCGGCGGGAGCTTGCTCGAGCTGGCGCGCGCGGTCGATCGCGAGCTCACCGGCGGCGCGACGAAGATCGTCGTGGACAACACCTACGCGTCGCGGGCCACGCGTGCGCCCGTCATCGCGATCGCGAAGCAGCACGGTGCGACCATCCGCGGCATCGTCGTCGCGACGCCCATCGAGCAGGCGCAGGCGAATGCGGCCGCGCGCATCCTCGCGAAGCACGATGCGCTTCACGGGCCCGGCGAGATCCTGCCGAGTGCGCAGTTCCGGTATCGCCGCGAGTACGAGCCGCCGGCCCTCGACGAAGGCTTCGACGCCCTCGACGAGGTGCAGGCTCCGCCCCTCGTGACCGGCACGCGGCCCGGCGTGATCATCGAGCTCGACGACCTGATCTGGGTCGGGCGGCCTCGTCGGCCACAGGACGTCGTGCTGCGCCCGGCGGCCCGGGACCTCGTCGCGCGGCATGCCGACCTCCCGGTCGGAGCGACCACCTGGCAGGTGGGCGCGACCTCCAAGGACATCGCGGATCTCGAAGCGCGGTTGGCCGAGCTGCTCGCGCGTGCCATTCCGATCGTCGGGTGCGTGCATCCCGCCGGTCCGCCCGTGTGCTGGTGCCGCAAGCCGCTGCCGGGGCTGGCCCTGCTGCTCGCGAAGCGACTCGATCTCGATCTGTCCCGCAGCGTGCACGTGGGGCAGGGAGCCGCAGACAAGGGCTTCGCGGTGCGAGCCGGGATGGCATTCGAGTTAGGCTAAGCGCCGTGCATCCGTCGTCGAAGCGCGTGATCGCAGACCTCGAAGAGCTGGCCGAGCTGACCTCCGATGCGCGCGGTGCGCAGCGCGTCGCGTGGGGACCGGTGTGGAGGAAGTGCCGGGACTGGTTCAGCGCCAAGGTGAAGACCGAGCTCGGCGTGACGACGGAGCGCGATGGCGCCGCGAACCTGTGGGCCACGCTGCCCGGCGCCTCGAAGACGAGCCTCGTGCTGGGCAGCCACCTCGACTCGGTGCCCGGCGGGGGCTGGCTCGACGGCTGCCTCGGCGTGCTCGCCGGCCTCGAGGTCCTGCGGCGCGCGAAGGCCCAGGGAACGCCGCCGCTGACCTTGCACCTCGTTGATTGGGCAGATGAAGAAGGCGCGCGGTTCGGGCGCAGCCTGACAGGGTCGGCGGCCTCGGCCGGGGCCCTGGATGCGCACGGCGAGCTGGGGCACCTCGTGGACCGGGCCGGCGTGAAGCTGCCCGATGCCCTCGCGGAGAACGGCGTGACCCTCGACGGGATGGGGACCGCCCGGTCCTACTTCGACAAGCTGAACGCGAAGGCCTATCTGGAGCTGCACATCGAGCAGGGCCCCGTGCTGCAGGAGCTGAAGGAGCCGGTGGGCGTGGTCCTGGGGACGATGGGCGTGGAGCGCTACCAGCTGCGCTTTCAGGGGCAGGCCGCACACTCGGGGGCGGCGCCCATTCACCTGCGCAAGGATGCGTTCCTCGCCGCGGCCGAGTTCGCGCTCGCCTGCCGCGATATCAGCGTGAAGTACTCGGGGAAGACGCCGAAGTCGCGCGTGGTGGCGACGTGTGGCGTGGTCAAGGTCGAGCCGAACTTCGTGACCGCGGTGCCCGGTTCGACGGAGATCTCGATCGATCTGCGCGCCCTCGACGCGAAGATCCTGAAGAAGATGCTCGCGGATGCGAAGGCCGCGTCCAAGGTGGCGGCGAAGCATCACCTGGTGGACGTCTCGTGGAGCCCGCTCCTGCACATCACGCCGCGCATCTTCGACGCGACCCTCACGAAGTTTGTCCGGGAGTCGGTCAAAGAGGTGACGGGCAAGGCGCCGGAGCTGCCGAGTGGCCCGTTGCACGACGCAGCGGAGATGGCGGCGGTCGTGCCGACGGCGATGGTCTTCGCGATGTCGAGCCCGGGCGTCTCGCACACGCGCATCGAGGACACCCCGCGCCCCGCGCTGGACAAGTCGATCCGCGCCTTCCTCGGGACCGTCGACCGCACGCTGGCTCACTTCGCGGCGGCTCCGAAGGCGCGCAAGCGCTGAGGACCCCACCGCGGCACGTGCGACGCCTGCGACACGCGACGGATGTCGACGGTTGCACGCAACGTTGCGAGGTCACGGGGAATACCGGTCGACGCAGCCCCTGTACGATCGGACTTGATGCGGACCCTCACGCTGGTGGCCTTGTGCGCTCTGTCTTCACCGGCCATCGCTGACGAGCCCGTCAGTGAACCCGCTAGCGCGCCCTACCAGGCGCCGACGTTTCTGACCAAGACCCCCGCGCTCCCGGCGACCCTCGCCGAGGGCGACATCATGCGGCTCTCCCTCGACGAGGCCCGTCGCATCGCCGTGAAGTCGAACTTCGACGTGCTGCTCGAGACGAAGATCGTGCGCCAGACCGAGCTCGCGGTCGACGCGGCGAATGGCCAGTTCGAGCCGACGGTGAACGCCCGCTACAACCACAGCGATACCGATTCGCCGCCCGTCACGCTGCAGGAGGGCCAGGGGGGCCAGATCATCACGTACATCGAGGACGCCTGGTCGCTCGAGATCGTGAAGGCCTGGAAGACGGGCACGCGGACCTCGCTTGGCGTGCAGTCGGGACGTACCCGGTCGTCGGCCGGCACGGCCGTCGAGCCGCTGAACTATCGCTCGCAGGTCCAGCTCGGCGTCACGCAGCCGGTGCTGCGCGGCTTCAGCACGCAGGGCGACCTCCAGCAGATCGAGGTCATTCGGGCGCGCATCACCTCCGAGCGCGAACGCGAGCAGCTCCTGGTGACGCTCATGGCCACCGTCGAGAGCGTCGAGGCTGCGTACTGGGAGGTGGTCCGCGCGATGTACCGCTACGACGTCGCGATCCGGTCGGCGCAGCAGGCCACCCGGCAGATGGATCTGACCCGGCGCCAGATCGAAGCCGGCACCCTCGCGCCGAGTGACCTCATCGGCGCCGAGAGCATCCTCGCCGAGCGCGAGCTGACCGTGCTGCAGACGGAGCAGGCGATCCGCGCCGCTTCGGATGCGCTCCGCGCCGTGCTCAACCTGCCGCGCGAGCAGTGGACGCGCCCGATCGTGCCGACGGACGTGCCGAGCTTCAACCCGACGCCGACCACCGCCGAGGCCGCCCTCGAGCTCGCCCTGCAGCATCGCCCCGAGGTCGCGCAGCTCGATCTCGAGCTCGACACCGCGAAGCTCGCCATTCGCGCCGCCGAGAACAACCAGCTGCCACAGCTCGACGTGGGGCTGACCGGCACCATCGTCGGTCAGGACACCACGTACACCGGCTCGGTCGATCAGGTCTCGGAGCTCGAGGCGAAAGGCTGGAGCGTGTTCCTGAACTTCTCGTGGACGCCGCTCAATCGCACCGCGAAGGCGAACACCGCGATCGCGAAGGTGCAGGTCGACCAGGCGCAGCTCCGGCGCGATCAGATCATCCAGACGATGTGGCTCGAGGTCCGCGATGCGGTGCGGGACCAGGAGAGCGCCGAGCAGCAGATCGCGGCCGCGGCGAAGTTCCGGTCCCTGGCCGAGCAGAGCCTCGCGATCGAGGAGCGGAAGTTCCTCGCCGGCCAGTCGCAGAACCTCTTCGTCGTCCAGCGCCAGGAGCAGGTGCAGTCCTCGCAGCTCTCGGAGCTCGAGGCGCTCGTCGCATATCAGCGTGCCTCGACCACGCTCCTGCGCCGCACGGGTCAGCTCCTGACCGCGCGCAACCTCGACGTCGCGAAGCGCTGACCAGCGCCGCCGTCAAGACGGGTCCGGTTCCGCGACGCAGACCGAGGCCCGACATGCGGCGCGAAGGACGGGTGCGTGCACGCACGCACTGCAATGTGGCGGATCGGGTGGGAAGGGTGGGTTGGGCGCGTCGACCTCTGGAGCGGGCGGCGAGCACTGGATGGCGGGATAGCCTCGCGGGACGAGGAGCTGACCGGGACAGAATCCGCAGGGGCCGGGACAGCTCAGGTGTCCGGGTGGGACGAGGGCGCATTCGTCCGCCGTGGTGCAGGGAATCGGCTCGCCGTAGCTCCAGGTCTCGAGGGAGAACGCGTCTGCAGGTGGTCCATCCGTCGGCGCATCGATGACCGGCGCCGGCGCTGACCTCTCTGCCGGTCGAGGCGCCCGCCCACAAGCTGCCATGACGACGCATCCGAGGACATAGAGCGTGAGACGCATGCCCCGAGCTTACTCGGCGTGCAGCGCCTGGATCGGATCGAGCTTCGCGGCGCGGACGGCAGGGTAGAGCCCCGACGCCACGCCCACGCCGACGGAGACGCCGAGCGACAGCGCCACCGACCACGTCGTGACGACGGTCGGCCAGTCGGCGTAGGCCGCCACCACGCGCGCGATGCCGAGGCCCATGGCGATGCCCAGCGCGCCGCCGGCCATGGCAAGCGTGAAGGCGGTGATGAGGAACTGGAAGCGAATGTCGGAGCGGCGGGCTCCGACGGCGCGACGGACGCCGATCTCTCGCGTCTGCTCGAGGACCGTGGCGAGCATGATGTTCATGATGCCGATGCCGCCGACGAGGAGCGAGATGCCGGCGATGAGCCCCATGACGAGGTTGAAGAGCTCCTGGGTCTCGCGGCTGTGGCGGAGCAGCGCCTCCGGGACCACGATCTCGAAGTCGCGCGTGCCGCCGTGCAGGCGATCGAGCAGGGTCCCGATGACGGCGCCGGTCTCGCTCGCGGGGGCATCGGGGTCCATGCGTACGACGAGCTCGTTGAGCGGCGCCTTGAGCGGATCGCGATCGAGCTTTCGCATCGCCGTCGTGTACGGCATGTAGATCTCGCGATCCGTCGATGCGACCGAGACGTCCTGCACGGAGGTCACGCCACTCTGATCGCGGGCGAGGACGCCAATCACCTCGCACCAGAGGTCGTTGACCTTGACGTCCTTGCCGACGGCGGCATCACCACCGAAGAGGTCACGGCGGACGGCGGCGCCGATCACGCAGACCTGCGCGTGGTGCTGCTCGTCGGACTCGTCGAAGAAGCGGCCCTCGGCGAGCGGAAACGGGGTGAGCTCGCGATGCCGCCACGAGATGCCGAAGACCTTCGCCTCGGTCTTCGTGCCGGCGGCGATGATCTTGTACGGCTCGATCTCGATGCGCGGGGCCGCGAAGGCCACGCCGGGGACCGCTTCCTCCACCGCCTCGATGTCGCGCAGCGAGAGACCGAGCGACTTCTTGCGGATCTCGGTCAGCTCCTCGGGCTTGTACTGCTTCGCGCGCACGACGACGTTGCGCGTGCCGAGGCGCTCGATCAGCGCCATGGCTTCCTTCTCCGCCCCCGCTCCGATCGAGAGCATCGCGACGACGGCGCCGACGCCGAACATCATCCCGAGCATCGTGAGCGTCGTGCGGAGCTTGTGCTCGAGCAGGCTCTCGACGGCCGCCGCGAAGGCATCGAGGATGCGCCTCACTTGCCACCTCCGCCCTGGGTCGGGCCGGCGGCCTGCTCCTGCTCGTCGGAGAGCGTCTGGTCGAGAGAGCGCGTCGGATCGCGCAGCGCGATCTTGTCGCCGGCGGCGAGTCCACTCTTCACGAGCACGCGGCCCGATGTGGACGCCCCGAGCTCGACGGCTACCTGCTCGAAGCCGCCCTTCTCCGAGCGGCGGTACACGAAGTTGCTGCCGTCCTTGTTCACCACGGCCTGGCGAGGCACCACCAGTCCTTGCTCGTCAGCGAGCGTCAGCTTGGCGCGCACGCGCTGGCCCGGCTTCATGATGGCGGGGTCCGTCTTCTCGAGCTCCACGACGACGGCGAAGTACTGCACCGGCACTTCACCGATGCGCGGCTTCGCGAGCTTCTCGACCTGCTTCACCTTGCCCTTGAACGTCACCCCGGGGCGCGCCTCGACGACGATCTCGACCGCCTGCTTCTCGGCGAGGCCATCGCCGTCGACCTCGAGGACGAATAGCTCGACCTCCATCGTGTCGAGGAGCGGAATCTGGGCCACCGTCTGGCCCGGCCACATCTGCTCCCCGATGCGCGGCAGCTGACCGCGCCAGTCGCGCTCGAGTACGAACAGGCCGGGATGTGGAGCCTTGACCTCGGTGCTCGAGAGCTCCTGCTGGGCGTGGGCGATGGCGAGCGCCGCCTTCTGCTTCTCGACCTCGATCAGGCTCGTCTTCGCCCGCGTCACGCGGCGCTCGACTTCCTTCGTCTGCTCCGCGTGCTGCTGCTTGGCGCCCGCGAGCCCGGAGTCGATCTCCGACTCGATGATCTGATTGCGCGAGTAGATTTCCTCGTCCTTCGACTGGAACTGCTTCGTCTGCTCGAGCTCCTGGCCCGCGAGTGCGGCCGCACTATCGCGCGCGGCCTCGGCGGTCTTGCCCTTGATGCGCTCCTCGGCGAGGCGCGCTTCGGCCGATGCGCGATCGCTCTCGCCATCGACCATCTTCTTCTCGGCGTCGCTGCGGTCGAACTTGACGACGATCGCGTCCTTCTCGACGCGGCCCCCGTCGGTCGCGAGCCAGGCGATCTTGCGGGGACCAAACTCACCGCCGGCCTTGGGCACGACGAGGTGCACGGCCTCGACGGCGCGCAGGTTGCCCTCGGCGCTCACCTGTCTCAGCAAGCGATCCTGCGCGACGGTGTACGTGGGCACGGCTGTCGGGGCCGTGCCTTCACGCTTCACGAACCAGACGACGCCCCCGGCGATGCCGCCGAGCACGAGCAGCGTGATGAGGGCGCGCTTCACGACGAGCCCCTGCGCGTCGGATCGGTGCGCGACACGCGATCACCGGGGGCGAGGCCACTCACCACCTCGATCACCGTCGCGCTGCGCCGGCCGAGCTGCAGCCGCACCGCTTCGAGCTCGCCGTCCTTCTCGCGGTACGCCACCGGCCCATCGGGGGTGACGAACACGGCGTCGCTCGGAATCTGCACGACGTTGGGGATTCGCTCGGCCTCGACCTCGCCGCGGAAACGCATGCCCGGCCGGAGCGGCGACGTCGTCGGATCGAGGTCGATCTTCACGCCCACGACGTGGCTCGGATCCGTCTGCGACTTGTTGTGAACGCGGCCCGCGATCGGTCCGACCTTGCCGCGCAACACGACATCGGGGAGGGCATCGAGCTGGAGGGCAACCGGCTGGCCGCCCTTCACGTGCGCGATATCGACCTCGTCGACGTTGCCCTTGCCGACCATCTTGTCGAGCCCGACGATCTGCAGGACCACTTCCATGCGCCACGCGCCGTCGCCGACCTTCTTCTTCTCGCCGCGCCAGCTCACCGGATAGACGACGGTGCCGGCACGAGGGGCCGCGACGTTCATCTTCATCACGTCGCCCTGCAGCTGCTGCGCGCGGAACGAGACGTACGCGAGCTTCTCCTTCAGGGTCTGGAGGGCGGCGGCGTCGGCGCGCTGGGTCTGCGAGGCCTTCGCCTTCGCGAGCTCGAGGCCGATCCTCGCGGACTTCTCCTCGAGCTTCAGCACCTCCAGATCGACCGAGGCGATGATGTCGCCGGGCGTATCCGTCTTCAGCGTCGCCTTGCGCACGAGCGCCTCGGCCTGCGCCAGCTCGAGCTCTTGCTCGCGCTTCGCGAGCGCCATGTCGGCGAGCTTCTTGTCGACGTTGCGCTTGGCCGCCTCGACCTCGTTCATGACGGATTCGAGCTCGCGCATCTGCTCCGACGGGTCGAAGCCGACGACCGGCTCGCCGGCCTTGACCTCGGCGCCGTCGTCCGCCATCGCCGCGATCTTGAAGTTCCACATGTTCACGGACGGCGGCTTGATGTCCGTCGAGTCGATCGCGGCGAGCTCGCCCGTGACGGCGACACCGATCACCAGATCGGCGCGCTTGATCTCGACGAGCTGTTGCTCGGCCGCCCCGCGCCGGCCACATGCGGCGAGGGCGATCAGCAGGAGCGCGCGCTTCATGGCCACGCCTTACCCGGCAGCTCGACCTTGACCGACATCCCCGGCTTCATGCGCTCGTGATCCGTCGTCGCGAGCGACAGCCGCACGGCGAAGGCCCGCCGCAACGAGTCGTGGCGAACCGAGCGGGCCACGGGGGCGAGGTCGGTCACCGTACAGGGCACGGGGTCACGCGGATACGCGTCGAGCGTGCACGTCCCCGTCATCCCCACGGCGATGCGCCCGTCGTCGACGTCGGATAGATCCGCGCTGACGATCAACGCCTTCGTGAGGTTCGGCATCGTCACCACCACGAAACCGGGCTGCACGACGTCACCGGTCTGGAACGGTCGCTGCTCCCACGGGTGCTCGCCGACCATCGCGAGGCCGTCGCGGGGAGCGGTCATCACGAGATCGCCGATGGACTTCTCCGCCGTCGCGACGGTGCGCCGGGCCTTCTCGAGCGCGATCTGCTGCACCTTCGCCGCGAGGGCGGCCGTCTTCCGCTCGGTCTCGAGCTCGGCCTCGGCCTTGGCCACGTCGACCTTGGCGCGTTCGAGATCGAGCTTGCGCTGCTGGACCGTGCGCGTCGGCAGGAGATCCGCGGGGACACTCGCGAGCACCGCGGCGCGCTCGACGGCGATCTTCTTCTGCGCGAGCTCGTTCTCCTTCGTCGTGATCGTGAGCGCGGCCAGGTCGCGCGCGGCGCGCAGCGTGCTCTCCGCTTCCTTGACCGCGACCTTCTTCTCCTCGAGGCCCTGGGTGAAGACGGAGTTGTCGAGCTCGAGCACCTTGTCGCCGGTCTTCACGGGCGTGCCGTCCTCGGCCATCCAGCGGATCGAGAGCTGCCACGCCTCGGTGACGGGCACGTCGAAGCCGATGGAGTCGGTCGCCTCGAGCTCACCGGTGAGGAGCACGCGGTTGGTGCGGCCGGCGTCGGTGGCGCGCTCCCCCACAGGATCGACGGGGGGCGCCGCCTGGGCCTTGGTGCCGCCGGCCTCGGTGCAGCCGGCGAGCGCGAGGAGAACGAGCAGTCTCACGAGGCCTCTCGCCGCGGAATCGCGAGGTAGGCGACTTCCTCGCCCGGTCCATCGGCGATCACCTTGCCGTCGGCGATCCGGATCGCGCGGGGACACTTCGCCGCGATGGTCGGCTCGTGGGTCACGATGACGATGGTGTTGCCCTCGGCGTGAAGGGCGTGGAAGAGGTTCATGATCTCGGTGGCCGTCGAGGAATCCAGGTTTCCGGTCGGCTCGTCACACAGGAGCAGCGACGGCTGGGTCACCAGAGCCCGCGCGATGGCGGTGCGCTGTCTTTGCCCGCCCGAGAGCTGAAATGGTTTGTGGTCCATGCGCTTCTCGAGGCCCACCCGGATCAGCGCCTGCTTGGCCTTCTCGACCCGCTCGCGGCGGGGCGTGCTGCGATACGTGAGCGGCAGCGCGACATTCTTGATGGCCGTGGCGCGGTGCAAGAGCTGGAAGCTCTGGAAGACGAAGCCGATCTTGTGATTGCGCGCGTGCGCCCGCTCGTCATCAGAGACGTTCTGCACATCGCGCCCGTCGAGCCGGTACACGCCGCGCGAGGGCGTATCGAGGAGGCCCAGGATGTTGAGGAGCGTCGACTTCCCTGACCCCGACGACCCCACGATGGCGACCATCTCGCCCTGGTTGACCGCAAACCCGACGCCATCCAGCGCCGCGATGCGCTCGTCGCCCATCGTGTAGAAGCGCGCGATGTCGACCAGCTCGATCACTGGCGACGTGTTCGGGAGCACCGGCGCCATCGGCAAAATCGTACACCGCTCGGTCGGGCAGGCATTCCCGCGTTCTCGTCGGAGACGCCGATTTTTCCGTGCAATTACATGCGACAACAGGTGTCGCAGTGCGACGCGTTCCGATGCCCATTTACGGGCACTTTGCGCCGCATTGCGCTAAGGTCCCCGGCCCGGACATCCCTAAGGAGTACCTATGTCGAATCGCAAAGCTACTTTCGCCAAACGCCAGCGCGAAGCGGATCTCAAGGATCACGCAAAGGCGAAGGAAGCACGCCGTCTCGAGCGGCAGAACCAGCAAGGCACTGGCACCAAGGGTCCCGTGATTGCGTGGGACGAGCAGTTCGTTCCGCCGGAAGCCGACCCGGCCGACGCCGAGAACAACGGCCTCCCCGCTCCGACTCCGCCCGCGTCCGAAGATCGTCCCTGACCCCTACGCCGTCCGCGCACTGCGGATGGCTCGGATGACCTCATCGGGTTCCGGGAAGCGCTGGGTCGTCTTTTCAACGACGACCTGGTCCCCGACCCAGACGGTGAACTCGCCGATGGTCCCGATCTCCAGGGACATGGGCTCTCCGAGCACCTTCTGCACTTCAGCCGCCACCCGGGCGGCTCGAGGCTTGTACCCTCAGGAGTTGCAGTAGCGGATCTTCAGCATCGTGGGGCAGCGTACCTCGGGTCCACGCTCGCCGCGAGGCGTCGTAGACACACGAATTGATTACGTGATCCGGTATTCGCGAATGGGCGGTCACGAATCGCCGTGATCTCCGCACGTGGGGGGCGATGAGGACCCTCGCACTCGCTCTCCTGGTCATCGCTCCCGCCGTGGCCCTCGCCGACGAAGCCGCCGTGGTCGCCCCGAGTGGCAGCAACGTCGCGCTGATCACGTCCTACGGCAAATCGATCGCCGTGAAGGTCGGCGGTGGCAAGGCCGCCACCGTGCACAAGGGGATGGCGGCGGGCGCACTCGTCACCGGCCACGACAAGACCCTCGTCGCGGTCGCCCCGAGCAAGGCCGCCTTCTTCGTCGTCCCGATCGATGCGAAGGGCAAGCGCGGCGAGCCGATCACGATCAAGCGCCCCGGCGAGCGCACCGACGATCCGTTCGCTGTCGTCGGCACCGCGACCGAGGACGGCTTCGCGATCTTCTTCCAGGAGGTCGAGCGCCAGGATCCGACCGCCGCCCACACGTACCTCGCCATCCTCGACGCCGACGGCACGCCGCAGGGCGCCGCCACCGAGGTCCAGGTGCCGTGGGCCCTCGCCGCCGCCATCGACAACGGTCCCGGCTACCACCTCGCCCTCATCTACCCCGGGGACGGCATGCGCATCAGCATGGTCTCCCTCGACGCGAAGGGGACGCCGCAGCAGCATCCCGACTGGGCGAGCCCCCCGGCGATCATCAGCCAGGTCTCGCTCTTCAAGACCGGCGAAGCCATCCACGCGCTCTACCGCGGCGGCAAGAACAACGATCGCATCCTCGAGCTCGACGTGACGACGATCGGCCAGTGGGGCCAGCAGACGCAGACGCCGACCGACCACGGTACGATCTCGACGAAGGCAATTCTCGCCGTCGACGCGAAGGGCAAAGCGGTCAAGGTCGCCCGCTGATACGACGTCGAACAGACGTCCGACCACGACGTGTGGTGGATGTCCCTTCGGCGAGCAGGGCCACATCGAGCAAGTCCTTCGCTCGACCACTCGCCCGCTAGTTACGAATGTAGTCGGCGCGGCTGATCACGTTGACGCGATGCGTGCCAAAGACACCTCTGGCTCGATTCCGCCACGCAGTCGCGAAGCGCACGCCCGAGATCTCGTTGAGAATATCGATCCGCATCGGCTCGCGTCCAAGTCTGAGCATCCGATCGGGGACGGCCATGTGCCGCCATTCGGACGCCATCCCCGCGAAGCCAAACTCAGCGAGCGCCAGTAGTGTGCATCCTCGCGGGCGGCGTCGTCGTGCGTGACCCAGCGACCTTTCACGACTTCGAGCATCCCGGACAATTTGGTCAGGCCGTGACCAAGGCTCGGGCCCGTGAGACAGCATGCGTGAACGCCTGGTCGCGGGCCGCCAGGACGGCCGCCCGGCTCGGAACACCGCGGCGGGCGAGGGCCGCATCGCGGTGAGCGAGCACGATCGACGTCGTCGGTGTGGGGACCGACGCCACCGCCGCGCGTGCGGAGTCGGGCGCGACGTCCATGACCCAGGTGAGGACGGCCCACGCGAGGCTCGCGTGACCGGCTTCGTCGCGCGCGATGGCGGCGAGCATCGACTTCGTCTCGTCCTGCGCGGTCTCGGCGGCGAAGTGCGCCTCGAGCGACGCGGCCCCTTCGTTCAGGGCGCCCTCGGCGTAGGCCTCGGTCGCGAGGAGCTCGAGCGCACGCGGGGAGCGGGAGAGGAAGCGGGGCTGCGCCGCCGACGGGGGCAGCGGGATCAGGGCGAGCTCGCCGGCGGCGCGGGCGCAGGCTTCGGCGTGGCGGACCTCGTCCTCGGCGGCGTCGAGCGCGGCGGCGACGAGCTGGGCCGGCGCGCCGACGGCATCGAGCTCGGCAGCGAGGCGGAGGAACGACCACACCGACGAGTACTCGGCCCGGGCCGAGCGTTCGAAGTGAGCGGCGACGGCGCGGTCCTCCGCGGACCGACCGAGGGTGCCGTGGCGGATGATCTCGGGGTGGACCATGCGACCGTCGATCGTGAGCGGGCGACCCTCGACGGTCGTCGACTCGAGCCACGACCACGGCGAGAGGCCCACGATGAGCGAGCCGCGCTGCTGCGCGGGCGGAGCGCCCACGGGATTCGAGATGGGCACGTACGTCTGAGCCGCCGCGTACGCGACCGTCGTCCCGTAGACCGCGGCGAGATGCACCCCGAGTCGCGCGTCGAGGTCGAGGCCGACCCCGGCTTCGAGCCCGAGCAACTCCACGCCCTCCTGCGGGCCATCGCCCGCGAGCGGCGAGATCCGGGCTCCGCCGATGATCCGCGGCCGTCCCCCACCGATCTCGATGCGGGCCATCACCTCGGTCTCGCTCGACGTGCAGGCGCGCGCTTCGATCCCACCCACCAGCGAGAACTTCGGCGCGAAGTCGAAGCCGATGGTCACGCCGACGATCTTGTCCGTGCCCGTGTCATCACACGGGGTGGCGGCCGCCGTGGATGCGGCAAGCAGACTCCCACCAACCAGACCGTGGCGAACCAGGGCGCTCCAGCGTCTCGACATGCGCCGCTCGATTTGCAACGCAGCGGCCAGTCCCGGCCCCTGGGCCAAGTAGCTGTTGTTCTTGATCCCGCCTGACGGGACCCACGACAGCCGTGTCGCGATCGCCGGGCTTCAACGCCAGTGCGGCTGGGTCCAGGCGCGCTGGTCTCCCTTGCCCCGCACCACGGCGCGCAGGTAGCCGCGCTCCGGCACCTGGCGTCGCCCGGACGGACCGGGCACGGTCTCGACGACCTTGCCCGCCTCGACGAAGTCGATCGTGGTGTCTGCGCCGGCCTCCACGACGAGCCGGCCCTCGACCACCTCGACGCGTGTGAGCGTGACCCCCGTGGACGCGTAGAAGTCCCCGGCCGCGATCGCCGCGAGGATCGAGGCCTGATCGCGCCGCGCGCGCACCATGATCCAGCCCCCGCCGGGCACGTACTTTCCATCGCCCCGGTAGTGATGAGCATCGTCCGTGGCCACCCCGTAGAGGCGCGCCCCCCGCATGAGTGCCTGGTCCCACAACGTGATGGTCGACCGGGCTCGCCGCCCCGCAGCCCGGTCCCAGCCGACGAACGCCGCGTTGAAGATCTCGACGAGGCCATAGCCGTGCTCGGCGAGCGTCACGAGCAGATCCGTCGTCATGCCGAAGTAGTTCGTCGGATGGTTGAGCTGCACGAGCCCGCCGAGCTCGCGCTGCTTCGCGAGCGCGGCGTCATACATCGCCACGCGATCGCGCGTGCCGAAGTTCGCCCATTCGAAGCGGCCCACCGGCGGCGACGTCACGCCGAGCAAGTTCACGTGCACGCGACACCGCCCGCTCGCGTGCTGGCGCGGCAGGCACAGGTTCGGGTTGTGCGTCAGCTCGACGCCGGGGATCACGATCAGCTCGTCGGAGGCCGCGGGCGTCACGACGTTGTGATCGGTGATGACGATGAAGTCGTAGTCGTGCTTCGTGTACCAGTCGAGCACGACGGGGAGAGGCGTCGGGCTATCGGCACTACCGCTCGAATGCACGTGGGTCGAGCCGCGCAGCCACTCGACGGGGACGGGGTCAACGTTGTCCACCGGCGCGACCTCGACGACAGCGGCGTCGAGCGGAAGGTTGACAAGGTTGGCCCCGTCCCCGGCGGGCGACGCGTCGACCGCATTGCGATCGCCGCCCGCCTGACAGGCGCACAGCGCGGCGAGGGCTAGGAACCGCACCGCGCGCGAGGATACCGCTTAGTAGCGGTAGTGGTCCGGCTTGTACGGACCGTCGACCGGCACGCCGAGGTACTCGGACTGCACCTTCGAGAGCTGCGTCAGCTTCACGCCGACCTTCTGCAGGTGCAGGCGGGCGACCTTCTCGTCGAGCTTCTTCGGGAGGACGTACACCTGGCCGGCGGCGAACTGCATGCCGGTCATCTCGTCCTTGCCCTTGGTCGCGTTCGCCCAGAGGGCCATCTGCGCGATGGTCTGGTTGGTGAACGAGTTCGACATGACGAACGACGGGTGACCCGTCGCGCAGCCGAGGTTCACGAGGCGACCACGGGCGAGGAGCGTGATGCGCTTGCCGTTCGGGAAGATGAACTGATCAACCTGCGGCTTGATGTTCTCTTCCTTGATCTCCTTGTTGTTCTCGAGCCACGAGACCTGAATCTCGCTGTCGAAGTGGCCGATGTTGGCGAGGATCGCCTCGTCCTTCATCGCCATGAAGTGATCGCCCTTGATCACGTCCATGCAGCCCGTCGCGGTGACGAAGATGTCGGCCATCGGGGCGGCCTCTTCCATCGTCGTGACCTCGTAGCCTTCCATCGCCGCCTGGAGCGCGCAGATGGGGTCGATCTCGGTGACGAGCACGCGGGCGCCGAGGCCGCGGGCGGCGTGAGCGCAGCCCTTGCCGACATCGCCGTAACCGGCGACGACGACGACCTTGCCGGCGACCATGACGTCGGTGGCGCGCTTGATGCCGTCGAAGAGCGACTCGCGGCAGCCGTAGAGGTTGTCGAACTTCGACTTGGTGACCGAGTCGTTCACGTTGATGCACGGGAACAGCAGCGAGCCGCCCTTCGCCATCTCGTACAGGCGGTGCACGCCCGTGGTGGTCTCCTCGGAGACGCCCTTGATCTCGGCCGCGAGCTCGGTGAAGCGGGTCTTGCTCGCCTTCAGCGACTCGGTGAGCACGGAGAAGATCACGCGCATCTCCTCGTTGGTCGCCGTCTTCGGATCCGGGGCCTTGCCCGTCTTCTCGGCCTCGGCACCCTTGTGGACGAGGAGGGTGAGGTCACCACCGTCGTCGAGGATCAGGTTCGGGCCCTTGCCACCCTTGAACGCGTTGAGCTGCATGCCGATGCACGCCCAGTACTCCTCGAGGGTCTCGCCCTTCCACGCGAAGACGGGAACGCCCGACTGCGCGATCGCGGCCGCGGCCTCGTCCTGCGTCGAGTAGATGTTGCACGAGGTCCAGGTGACCTCGGCGCCAAGCGCGGTGAGCGTCTCGATGAGGACGGCCGTCTCGATCGTCATGTGGAGGCAGCCGGCAACGCGCGCGCCCTTGAGCGGCTGGGCCGCGCCGTACTCGGCACGGAGCGCCATCAGGCCCGGCATCTCCTTCTCGGCCATACGCATCTTCTTGCGGCCGAGCTCGGCGAGAGAGATGTCCTTGATCTTGAACGCGGGGAACTCGTTGCGGGTGTCCATGGTGATGTCCTGTCGCTGGTCTTGGCGGTTAGTGGTACGTGCGCATCGGCTTCTTACCGATGGCGAGCTGCATGGGGAGTGACTGAATCATCGGGAGATGCTGGAGCGCGACGGGCTCGAGCGAGGTGGCGTCGAGCCACGTCTTCAGCTTCTGGGGCTCGAAGCCGAGCCAGACGTCGCCCTGCTCACGCATCGATTCGTCGTCGTGCGGGAGGTAGTCGACGAGGACGAGATGGCCCCCTGCGCGCACGAGGCGCGTCGCGGCCGCGATCGCATCCTGCGGCCGGGCGGCGTGATGAAGCACGCGCGCCATGACGACGAGATCCGCCCCGCCGCGCTCCGCGATCTCCTCGGCGAGACCAGAGTCATCGACGTCGCCTTCGCGGAGGCGGACGTTGGAGAGGTTCAGCGATGCGATCCGCGCGCCACAGCGAGCGAGGCGCGCGGGGGAGCGGTCGACGGCGATCACGCGATCGAAGAGCGGGGAGAGCAGCGGCAGGAGCGTGCCTTCGCCCGTCCCGACATCGACGGCGAGCGCCGTACCCGGCAGGAGCGGCCGGAGCACGGGCAGCCAGGCGAGCAGCTCGGGGGCGGCCGTCGGCAGGGCCTCCGCCTCGGCCTCGTCGAAGAACTTCTTCGACAGCTCCTCGCGCTGGGCGACGATCTTGGCGATGCGGGCGAGGCTCCCATCCTTCGCCGAGAGGGCCCGGCCATCCTCCACCGCCGCCGCCACCAGCGGGTCATTGCCGATCTGGGCCTTGAGGAGGGTCCGGGTCCCGTCGCGGCGGGCCAGCAGCAACCCGGCCTCGCGCAGAGGCTGAGACTTCTTGGTCACCTGGGGCTGGCTGGCCTTCAGGATGGTCGCCAGCTCGCCCACGGTCAGCTCTTCCTCGGTACACAGCGCGAGGAGCTGCATCCGATCCTCGTCTCCGAGGAGGCGAAAGAGCTCGGCGCGGGACATACTTTCGTATATGCGAATAACGGCATGAACGCAAGCTGGACCGTTTGACTCCGACGAGACGCCCCCCTACCATCGAAAAGTAGCGGCATGTCCACGGGTTCGGGCAGCAAGCCTCCGAGTGGGGGTGGGTCGGGTCGGCCCGCCGCCGATACTCCGCAGCGGCTCGTGGTGCGTTCGCTCGACCAGGGAGCCGACTCGCTGATGGGTGCTCACGACACGGCGGTCGCGACGGCGGAAGATCGCAAGGGGTCATCGCCGGGGAAGACGCCCGTGCCGACCGAGAGCGGCGACACACCGTCCGCGGGGACGCCGCAGTTCTCTGGATCGATCACGCCCGAGATCATCGGCATGACGCTCTCGGAGCGCTACCTCGTCACGCGCAAGGTCGGGCAGGGCGGCATGGGGGCCGTCTACGAGGCGACGCACACGCTGATCGGCAAGCGCGTCGCGGTCAAAGTCCTCCTCGAGAAATATGCCCAACGCGAAGCGATCATCGCGCGCCTGAAGCAAGAGGCGCAGCTCGCGTCGTCCGTCGGCAACGAGCACATCATCGACATCACCGACTTCGGAACGACCGCGGACGGACGGACCTTCGTCGTGATGGAGTTTCTCGAGGGGGAGTCGATGGCCGAGTGCCTCTCCCGCGAGACGCGTCTGCCCGAGCAGCGGATCCTGCGCATCGTGCAGCAGACGCTCTCGGCGCTCGGTGCGGCCCACGACAAGGGCATCGTCCATCGCGACATCAAGCCCGAGAACCTGTTCCTCCTGCGCCGCAAGGAGACCGACTTCGTGAAGGTCGTGGACTTCGGCATCTCGAAGTCCCTGCGCACGACGGGCGAGGACGAAGAGCAGGTGCGCCTGACGCAAACGGGCATGGTGCTCGGAACGCCGCTCTACATGTCTCCCGAGCAGGCGCGCGGCGACGACGAGCTCGATCATCGGGTGGACCTCTACGCGCTCGGCATCATCATGTACGAGGCGGCGACGGGCCGCGTGCCGTTCTCGGGGAACAACTACCTGTCCGTCATCTCGCAGGTCCTGAACGAGGACCCGAAGCCGATGCGCGAGCTCCGGCCCGAGCTCAGCGACGAGTTCGAGGCGATCGTCAGCAAGGCGATGGCGAAGGATCGCGTCGATCGCTACGCAGATGCGGCTGCCATGCTCGCCGATGTCAGCGCGCTCATCGAGGATCCGACGCACTCGACGGAGCGCGCGCGCATCTCGGGGCCGCGCCGCCGGCTGGCGAAGTCGAAGAGCTCCGGCAAGGTAGCCCTGTGGATCGGCGCGATCGCGCTCACCGTCCTCGCGCTCGTCGTGACGGTGCGCTTCCTCATGGGCAGCTCCTCGAGCCAGAACGTCGTCGCCTCGCCGAACGCCGATGCGGGCGTGGCCGCGGTCGCCGTCGACGCCGCTCCGAAGCTCGAGCCCGACGCCTACGTCGACACCAACCGCTACGTCTTCCTCGCCGTCGACTCCTCGCCCACCGGCGCGTCACTCGAATGCGACGGTTTCCCGAAGGGCACCGCGCCGACGACGATCAAGTTCGTGGAGGAGCGCAAGGAGGTCGAGTGCTGGGCCATGCTCGACGGCTACGACAGCAAGCGCTTCGTCGTGAATCCTCTCGAGCTCCCGAAGGAGCAGGTCATCATCAAGGTGAAGAAGCTCGAGGCGGGCAAGAAACCCACCAAGGTTCCGACCAAGGGTTCGGAGCAGGGCTCGGGCAAGCTGCCCGAGCAACCCGGGAGCCGCACCGGCGGTGAGACCGGTGGCTTCGCCCCGCCCGTGACGAAATGAAGCGCGTCGCACTGGCGGCGGGGCTGCTCTTCGGTGCGCGCGTCGCCACCGCCAACACGCCCGAGGGCTACATCGGCAAGCCGAAGCCGATCCTCGAGATCGACAACTGCCCGGCCGCCCCCGACGGCATGACCGACGCCGAGAAGGTGAAGCTCGGCGAGGAGCGCTACCTGCGCGGCGAGACGCTCTACATCCAGGGCGACTACAAGGGCGCGATCAGCGAGTTCGTCGGCAGCTACTGCCTCGTCGGCTACTACACGATCCTGAAGGACATCGGTCAGGCGTACGAGCGCGACCTCCAGTACGAGAAGGCGGTCGCGTACCTCGAGAAGTACGTCCTCGCGATCAAGCCCGAGTACAAGCGCGCGTCGGCGTGCGCACCCGATCCGCAGGTCGACCGCGAGAACGTCGATCGCCGCATCTTCGTGCTCAATCGCCTGCGCGCGCAGGTCAGCGTGCAGACGAATCCCCCCGACGCCACCATCACGCTGCAGAACGACAGCGGCGTGGCCGCGCGCGGTGGATCCGGCCAGACGCTGAAGGTGCCAGGCGCGACCTACGAGATGGTGATCGAGCGCCCAGGCTACGAGAAGCGTATCGAGACGATCACCGTCCAGATCGGTCAGCCGTACACCTACTTCTACACGCTCGAGCCGCTCCGCGGTCAGCTCTCGGTGACGACCACGCCCGCCGACGCCCGCATCTTCATCAACGATCGCTTCGCCGGCATCGGCCGCGTCGAAGAGGCGGTGAAGAGCGACGCGTACACGCTGCTCGTCGAGGCCCCCGGCCGCCAGGAGGTCGAGCAACGTGTAGAGGTCCTCGCCGGCGAGATCAACCGCGTGCAGATCGATCTCGCGCCGCGCCCGCAATTCGGACGGCGCCAGCTCATCATCGCGATGGGCATCGGTGGCGGTGGGGCCATCGGCTCGCTGATGGCTCCGTTCGACGACGGTACCGTGCAAGGCGCGGGCACGCTCATCGGCGCGACGGCCGGTCTCGTCGGGGGCTGGCTGCTCCTGCCCGAGCAAGTTCCCCTCGGCTCGAGCAACCTGACGATCACGTCGGGACTCGCCGGCATGGCCTTCGGGCTTGCAGGCTCGCTCGTGTTCACGGATAGCGAGGACGTCGTGCAGGCCTCGACCGGCGCGGGCACGATCGCCGGGGCGGCGGCGGGCTACTACCTCGGCGACCGCGCGAAGATCTCGACGGGAGACGCCGCCATCATCAACACCGGCGCCACGTGGGGCACGGTCTCGGGCCTGCTCTTCGGCCTCTCGTTCGATGCCGATCGCCGCATCGGCTCGGGCCTCGTGCTCTCGGGGCTCGGCATGGGCATGGCCGGCGGCGTGCTGCTCTCCAACTACTACGACATCAGCCGCACGCACGCCGCGCTCATCGACCTCGGCGGGGTCCTCGGCGTGGTCGGCGGGCTCGCCGCTGTCGGCCTGATCTATCCGTCGACGCAGTCCTCTGAGCGGCTGGCGAATTTCGCGCTGGGCGGCATGGCCGTCGGTCTCCTTGGCGCCGGTATCCTCACGCGCAACGTCGATACGCCGAAGATCCCCGTGGCACCGAACCTGGGCGCCACCACGGATGCCGCCGGGACGTCGACGACCACGTTCGGAGTAGGGGGAGCATGGTGACCATCCACAAGAGCGCGTGCCCTCTCGACTGCCCGGATCTCTGTGGCCTCGACGTGACCGTCGAGAACGGACGCGTCACGAAGGTCGAGGGCGATCACCGCAGCCCGATCACCAATGGCTTCATCTGCGGCAAGGTCCGCAAGATCGCCGACCACCTCTACTGCGACGAGCGGGTGATGGCTCCGCGCATCCGCGTGGGTGCCAAGGGCGGTGGTCAGTGGCGCGACGTCAGCTGGGACGAAGCGCTCGGCGTGATCACCGACAAGCTCGCGCGCATCAAGGCCACGAGCGGCGGCGAAGCGATCCTTCCGTATCACTACGGGGGCTCGAATGGCTGGCTCACCGAGGGCGGGCTCGCCGGGCGCTTCTTCCGTCGCCTCGGGGCGTCCACGCTGAAGCAGACGTTCTGCGCCGCCGCCACGATGGCGGCCGTCCGCGGCATGTACGGCGTGATGCCGGGCGTCGCGCTCGAGGACTACGCACACGCGCAGCTCATCGTCCTCTGGGGCGTGAACCCGTCGGCCACGAGCATCCACCTCGTCCCGATCATCGAGAAGGCGCGCGAGGCGGGCGCGAAGCTCGTCGTCGTCGATCCGCGGCGCACCCCGCTCGCGCGGCGGGCCGATCTGCACCTGGCGGTCCAGCCGGGCGGCGACCTCCCCGTGGCGCTCGCGATCGCGAACGCGCTCTTCACGCGTGGCCTCGCCGACCAGGGCTTCCTCGAGTCGCAGGCCGCCGAGGTCGACGAGTTCGCCGCCCGCGCCGCTCGCTGGTCCATCGCCGATGCGGCCGCAGCCGCGCAGCTCCCCGCCGCTGACATCGAGACGTTCATCGAGCTCTACGCCTCGAGCTCGCCGGCCGTGATCCGTGTCGGCTGGGGCCTCGAACGCAATCGCAATGGTGGCAGCGCCGCCGCGGCGATCATGGCGTTGCCCGCCGTCGCCGGAAAGTTCGGCGTCCGTGGCGGTGGCTACACCATGAGCAACGGCGACGTGAAGTGGACGCTCGCGCAGGAGACCGGCATCGGCGAGCCGGCCGCGAAGACGCGCGCCATCAACATGTCCGACCTCCCCGGCGCCCTGCGCCTCACCGACCCGCGCGTCGAGGCGCTCTTCGTCTACAACTGCAACCCCGCCGTCACCGCCCCCGATCAGCGCGGCGTCCTCGCCGAGCTCGCCCGCGAGGATCTCTTCGTCGTCGTCCACGACCAGGTGATGACCGACACCGCGAACCTCGCGGACATCGTCCTCCCCGCGACCGCCTTCCTCGAGCACCGCGAGCTCCGCCGCGGCTACGGCGCGATGCGTCTCTACGACTCGCCCGCCGTGGTCGCCCCACCCGGCGACGCCCGCAGCAACACGGCCGTCTTCGGCGAACTGCTGCGGCGCTTCGATCTCGTCCGCCCCGGCGATGCCATGACCGACGACGAGCTCGTCGCGTCGACCCTCGCTGCCTCCGAGCACGGCGCCAAGCTCCGCGCCGAGCTGGACGCCAACGGCGTGGCCCTCCCGCCCCTCGGCGACCGGCCCATTCCCTTCGTCGACGCCTTCCCCGGCACACCCGACGCCAAGGTCCACCTCGTCCCCGTCGCCCTCGACCGCGAGGCCGCACCCACCGGTGGTTTGTACGCATACCAATCCGATCCCGGCACCACGCAGTACCCGCTCGCCCTGATCTCGCCGGCCCTCGCCACCCAGATCACCTCGACCTTCGGCCAGCTGCGGTCAGCCCCCGCGCACCTCGAGCTTCACCCCGACGACGCCGCCTCACGTGGCATCGGCGATGGCGACGCCGTCCGCATCTTCAACGCGCAGGGCGAGATCCGCTGCGACGTGAAGCTGTCCCGGGACGTGCGGCCGGGCGTCTGCTCGCTCCCCAAGGGCCTCTGGCGCAAGCACACCGCCAATCAGCTCACGTCCAACGCGCTCATCCCCGCACACTTCGCGGACCTCGGCGGTCAGGCGGCCTTCAACGACGCCCGCGTCCAGGTCGAGCGCGCTTAGGGCTTCGTCGGTTCGTCGATCTCTGCCTGGGCGATCTTCGCCTCGACTTCGCGGATGTGCTGCGCATCCATCGCCACGCGCATCTCGCGGAACTGGGCCTTGGCTTCCTTCGCCGTCATCTTGGACTTGGCGAGCTCGACGCAGATGAGGCACATGCCCCGAGAATAGCGCTGTTCACCTCATGCGCAGACTCGATTGAGCGGCCCACTGGCACACCAGGTCGTAGTGGGCGGGGCTGGCGCGGGCGTTGTGGGGCCCGCGGATCTGACCGACGAGACGGAATCTTGGATGGACCTCGATCGTGAGGACCGAGCGGCCGTGCTCCTCGTCCAGCCAGCGGAAGCGCAAGGACCAGATCGAGGCGTAGCCCGCGGCGCAGCGGCGAACGTAGCTCGACACGCAGTGATGCATGGTGCGGCCCTCGAGGAGGAGGGCGCGACTGTCGGTGAGCTCGTGAATGGTCCACTCGGCCGCGCGCGGTTGGTGTCGAGTGGCCGCGATCGGAATGGTGAGCGGGTGGAAGGGCGCCGGCGTCCACCGGACGAGGCGATGGCGCTGCTTCGCGAGCCACGCGTGCCACTCCTCGACGAGTCGCATGACCGACGCGTAGGTGCGGCCGCGCAGGTCGAGGTCGGGATGCGCGTGCAGGTAGTCGATGATCGGGCCGACCTGATCCAGATCCACGTGCGCGAGCCGCGCGAGCCACGTGAGGCGCCTGCGCCAGTCCGACAGGTCATCGCCCAGGCGCGTGGCGAGGACGGCGGCGACAAGCTCGTCGGACGCACCGAGCGCGAGCAGCTCCGCGCGGCGGAGCGCGTGCGGGATCGAGTAGTGGTCGGGCGTGGCCAGGAACAGGTGCCCCATGCGCCTGGTGAGGGCGATGGGCAGGGAGAGCGACTTCACGCTCGCGCCCTGAGCGATCGCGATGAACCAGCGCTGATGCTCGCAGTTGTCGGTCAACCACGCGGACGCGAGGAAGCGCGATGTCGGGTAGGTCCCGAAGACGTGCTGGGTGAAGGCGTGGACGACGGCCAGGGGATGGCCGGTGGGACGCATGATGGGGAACGGATCGCGGACGAAGGATTCGCGGTACGCGAACGCGCGGCGAATCACGGCGTCGACACGCACACGGGCGTGCCGACGAAACGTGTCGGTACTCATGGACAGCTCCGAAAGCGGGAGAAGACCGGGAGCGCGCACCGCGTCGGCGCACGCCACTACCAGGAGTCTTCGGGCCGCTTAGGAAAAGAGCGTCAACACGACAGAGCCAGCCTACCAGAGACCGAGGGCTTGCCAAGACCTCCAGAGTTGGCGCCTCGAGACCTTCAGGACGACGGACGGCCGATGGCCAGTTTGATCTCGCCGCCTCGCCCGGCGGCATCGAGCTCGCCCGCGTTCTCCACGGCGCCCGCGACCTCGACCTCCTGTTCTGAACCGCAGAGCCAAAGCGAACGACTTCTGCCTGCTCGATGGCCCCGCTGCAGTTCATCGCGCCGTACACCGGCGTCACGATGGCCGAGTACTTCCGCGACTCCGGTCGCCACGCGCTCATCGTTTACGATGATCTCTCCAAGCAGGCCGTCGCGTACCGCCAGCTCTCGCTGCTCCTCCGCCGCCCGCCGGGCCGCGAGGCGTACCCGGGCGACGTCTTCTTCATTCACAGCCGCCTCCTCGAGCGTGCCGCGAAGATGTCCGACAAGGAGGGCGGCGGCTCGCTGACCGCGCTCCCCATCATCGAGACGCAGGCCGGTGACGTCTCGGCGTACATCCCGACGAACGTCATCTCGATCACCGACGGCCAGATCTTCCTCGAGGCCGACCTCATGAAGGAGCTGCCGACGAGCAAGCTCGCGGGCGATCTCGAGAAGAAGCTCCGCGAGTCGCTCACCGAGTT
>LNFM01002732.1_pt1 | contig 36304 bp, 38 predicted proteins | sample 596031 | NCBI WGS metagenome assembly LNFM01 (sample SAMN04254537, study PRJNA301005) | activated carbon metagenome | isolation source: dual media filters at the Ann Arbor, Michigan drinking water treatment plant | place: USA: Ann Arbor | reverse complement strand
TGTCCTGGTCGGCCAGCGGATCCTCGTACCAGTAGTAGTCCATCTCCTCGACGGCGCGGCCGACGCGCACCGCCGCCGGATAGTCGTAGCTCCAAGTCGAGTCGAGCATGATCGTATAGTCGCCGACGGCGCGGCGCACGGCCTCGCAGACCTTGATATCCTGCTTCCATTGCGTCGGCGGATGGATCTTGTAGGCGGCCCAGCCGCCCTCCTTGAAGCGCATCGCCTCCTCGGCATATTCCGTCGGCGACGACATCACGGCCGAACTCGCATAGGCCGGCACCGATTCGCGATAGGTGCCGAGCAGGCGATGGATCGGCTGGCCCATCGACTTGCCCAAGAGATCCCACAGCGCCACGTCGGCGGCGCCGATGGCGCGCACGCCGCAGGCCCGCTGCTTCTTCCACAAGTCTTGAACGAGCGCCTCGCGATGCAGCGGATTGCGGCCCATCAACATCGGTTTCAGGTGCGTGATCAGCCCCTGCCCATCTGTCGTCGCCGAGTTAGAGGCTGAGCCCAGGAAGGCATTCCCCTCGACGCCCTCGTCGGTGACGATCCGCAGCAGCCCCAGCGCGCTCGAACCCGAGAAGCGGCTGTGCGCGCCATAAGTGGTCGGCGGAATGTCGTCCCAGGCGAACAGTGTCAGCGTGACGTCGGTAATTTTCATGGCCGTTTCTCCCATAGAAGTCGTTCGGTGCCGTAAGGGTCGTTCTCGACCCGGCATGTCGTGTCGAAGATCATTGTCGCGCGTTCGGTCGTCGAATAGCCCGGCCATTGCGGCAGCCCGGCATGGTCGGGCCGGCCTTGGCGGGCAAAGGCCAGCCAGGCGCGGCTCATTCTGTCCGCAAGTTTTGTGCGCGAAGGATCGTCGCCCGTAAGCGCCGCCGTTTCGACATTGCCGAACACGAAGGGGATCTCCAGCGTGTGGCAGGAGCGTAGCCGGCCGCCGAGGACCGGTGTCTCCCAGGCGAAGAGATAGACGAACACCGGGGCCGCTTCTTGCGCCAGCTTGCGGTCGGCGATCTGCAGCGACAGCGCGCGGATGCCGAGATCGGACACGATGGCAACGGCGATCTCGTCGGCCCGCAACTGCGGCTGCGCCGCGCGATAGGTCGCGATCGCCTCGGCCGCGCGGTCGCCGAGATAGGGTTTCAGCGACGCGGGCAGCGAGTCGAAGGTGGCTTCCGTCACCCAGGGTAGATGGCCGATGAACAGCGTCTGCTCGTCCTTGTTTGAGCCGATCATCAGCGGCACGTGGGCGGACACGGCCGGCGCCCCCGGTGCGAACGGTCCGCCGGGAAAGATCTTGCCGTCGATCACCGGATTGAAGCCAAGGCGGCGGCGGTTGGCGAAGGCCGCGCGGCTCACGCCCGCCTGCACGGCAACCTGCGCCTCGAGTAGTCGCGCGGCGGGAAACTTCCGCAACTCGGCGGCCTGCGCCGGTTCGAGCCCGAGATGCGCCAGCACCTGGCGCGCCGTGTTGGTGCCGTCGCTGCGCTCGGCCATCTGCACGGCGGGGCCGCTCTGGATGATGGCCTTGTGGAAGAGACCCTTGGCGCCGGGCAGCGCCATCAACACGCACACTTTGGCGCCGCCACCCGACTCGCCAAAGATGGTGACGTTGCCGGGATCGCCGCCGAACGACGCGATATTGTCCCGCACCCATTCGAGCGCGGCCACGATATCCATTACGCCGGCCGTGCCCGCGCCTTCAAAGTCGTTACCGGCGATATCTTCCAGATGGAGATAGCCCAGCGCGCCGAGGCGATGATTGAACGAGACCACCACGACATCGTCGGTGCGGCAGAGGTTGGCGCCGTCGGACCAGGGCGAGGAGCCGGAGCCGGTGATGAAGGCGCCGCCATGGCACCAGAACAGGACGGGACGCTTGGCGCCCGACAGGCCCCCCGACAAGCCGGACGACCAGACGTTGAGATAGAGGCAATCCTCGTCGCACTTCTCGCGGCCGCCGAGGGTGAAGAGTTCGAGCAGGTCGGGCGGCAGCGCGAAGACATTCTCGCTCTGTATCGATCGGTTGCCGTAGACCACGGCCTCGCGCACGCCGGCCCACGGCTCGGGCTTGCGCGGCGGCCGCAAGCGCAACGGCCCCAGCGGCGGTGCCGCATAAGGAATGCCCTTGAAAACGCCGACGCCGCGCTCCCTTTCGCCACGCACTTTCCCGGACGCGGTCTCGACGACGATGCCAGCGGTCATGCGCGTTTCATTCTCCCTTTCGTTCAGTATAGACTGACCCCATGAGCGACAAAGCGCGATCCGAACTCGCCCCTACCGGCGTCCTGCGCGCCGGCATCAACCTCTCCAACTTCCTACTGGTCACCGGCCGCAGTGCGAACGACGAGCCCGTCGGCGTATCGCCCGACATGGCGCGCGCCGCCGCGGCGGCGCTGGGCGTGCCGGTCACCTATGTGCCTTTCAAGACGCCGGGCGAGCTGGGCGACCAGGTCGGCAAGAACATGTGGGACATCGGCCTGATCGGCGCCGAGCCGCAGCGCGCGGAGAAGATCGCCTTCAGCGCCGCCTACTGCGAGATCGAGGCGACCTACATGGTGCCGGCGGGCTCGCCCATCACCTCCATCGCCGACGTCGACAAGAAGGGCGTGCGCATCGCCGTGTCGGCGCGCAGCGCCTACGACCTCTGGCTGGTGAACAACATCAGGAACGCCACGCTGGTGCAGGTGAGCGGGCTCGACGCCGCCTACGAGAAGTTCATGTCCGACAAGCTCGAGGTGCTGGCGGGGCTCCGGCCGGGCCTCCTCAAGGACGTCGAGAAGGCGCCGGGCCTAAAAATCCTCGACGGCAAATTCACCGCCGTGCAGCAGGCCATCGGCACGGCCAAGGCCAACCTCGCGGGCGCGGCGTTCCTCGCGGACTTCGTCGAGAAGGCCAAGAAATCGGGCATGGTCGCCGAGTTCATCGAGCGTCACAAGGTCAAGGGCCTGTCGGTCGCCCCACCCGCCTGATCGATGGCAGCCTAGGGACACCCTCACGATGACGTGACCTCGGGCATCGCCTTTTGGTCACGTTTGCGGGCTTCGCTGTCGCCCAAGAGGTACAATCGTCCATGACCGAGCGCACGAACCTGATCTCCCTCGCCACCGCCGTTCCGCCGCATCGCCTGGCCCAAACCGAGGCGGCCGAGCACACGCGGGAGCTGTTCGCCCACCGCCTGCCCGACTTCAGCCGCATCGCCCGCGTCTTCAAGTCGACCGGGATCGAGTCCCGGTATCTGGTCAAGCCGATCGAGTGGTATCTCGAACCAGTGGGCTGGCCCGAGCGCAACGCCGCCTATCTGGAAGGCGCCCAGGATCTCTTCGTCGTCGCCGCGGGCAAGGCGATGGAAGCGGCGGGCTGCACGGCGTCCGAGGTCGACACGATCGTGACCATCTCCTCGACCGGCATCGCGACGCCCAGCCTCGAAGCCCGCGTGGCGGGCCGCCTCGGGTTCCGCAGCGACGTCGAGCGCGTTCCTGTCTTTGGCCTCGGCTGTGCCGGCGGCGTCGGCGGGCTTGCGATCGCGAGCCGGCTTGCCCAGGCGCGGCCCGGCTCGACGGTGCTGATGGTGGCCGTTGAAATCTGCACCACGGCCTTCCGTCTCGACCAGCTCACCAAGGTCAACATGGTGGCGACGGCGCTGTTCGGCGACGGCGCCGCGGCCTGCGTGCTGCGTACCGGCGAGACCGGCATCGCCGAGATCGAAGGCGCCGGCGAACACATGTGGCCGGACACGCTCGACATCATGGGCTGGAAGACCGAGGAGCGGGGCCTGGGCGTGATCTTCGACCGCGACATCCCGCCCTTCGCCGAACGCAACGTGGGCCCCGCCATCGACGGCATCCTCGAGCGGCTGGGCATCGCACGAGAGTCGGTCGATCGCTTCACCTGCCACCCCGGCGGCGCCAAGGTCATCACCGCGCTCGAAAGCACGCTGCATCTCGACCAGGGCGCGCTCGACCACGAACGCGCCGTGCTGTCGGCCTGCGGCAACATGTCGGCGCCCACGGTCCTGTTCGTGCTCGACCGGGTCATAGCGGCCGGGATGCCCGCACGCACGGTGCTCGCGGCTATGGGCCCGGGCTTCTCGTGCGGTGCGCTCTCCCTGGCGCGAGCGGCATGACGCTGACGGTCCTTGTCCTCGCGTTCGTCACCCTACAGCGCCTGGGCGAACTGGTTCTCGCCCGCCGCAACACCGCCCGCCTTCTCGAGAATGGCGCCATCGAAGTAGCGCCGGAGCATTATTCGCTGATCGTGGGCCTGCACACGCTGTGGCTCGCCGGGCTCTGGGGGCTCGCGCTTGCGCAAAGCCTCACGCCCGATCTTCTCCTGCTCGCGATCTTCGTCGTACTGCAGGGACTGCGAGTCTGGGTGCTGGCGACCCTGGGGCCGCGCTGGACCACGCGCATCCTCGTCGTTCCCGGTGAACGGCTGATCGCCAGCGGCCCCTACCGCTACCTGTCCCACCCGAACTATTGGGTCGTGATCGGCGAGATCCTCGTGCTGCCCCTCGCCTTCGGCCTGGTCTGGTACGCCGCCCTCTTCTCGATCTTGAACCTTGCCGTCCTGTGGGTACGGATCCGCGCCGAGAACAAGGCGCTCGGCCGTTGAGGACATGGCTCGGTTTTGGCGCCATGGCGCTCGGCATGTTCATGGCCATCCTCGACATCCAGATCGTGGTCACGTCGCTGCCCAACATCCAGGCCGCGCTCGACATCCCACCGGAACGGATGAGCTGGCTGCAGACCGCCTACCTGATCGCCGAGGTGATCGCGATCCCGCTGACCGGCCTGCTCACGCGCGTGCTCACCATGCGCGGGCTGTTCGTGGCCGCCATCTCGCTGTTCAGCCTGGCGTCGCTGGGCTGCGCCGCGAGCGGCGGCTTCGCCGCGCTGATCGCCTGGCGCGTCGTCCAGGGATTTGCCGGCGGCGTCCTGATCCCGCTCGTGTTCACCGCCGTCTTCCTGCTCTTTCCGCTGCGCCAGCAGACCGTCGCCACGACGCTGGCCGGCGTGCTCGCCGTCCTGGCGCCCACCGTCGGCCCACTGGCCGGCGGCTGGATCACCGAGACCTACTCCTGGCACTGGCTGTTCCTGATCAACATCGGGCCCGGCATCGTGGCCGCGGCGGTGGCCGCCTGGTTCCTGCCGGCCGGGAAGACCGACGTCGCCCACGCAAGGCGCATCGACATCGTGGCGCTCATCCTGATGGCGCTGGCGCTGGCGTCGCTCGAGATCGCGCTCAAGGAGGCGCCGCACCACGGCTGGGCTTCCGGCCTCGTGCTCGGCCTGCTGGTGCTGAGCACCGCCAGCCTCGCGGCCTTCGTCCGACGCACGTTCGCGCGCGAAATGCCCATTGTCGACCTCAGTGCACTCGCCGACCGCAACTTCGCCATCAGCTGTGCGCTCAGCTTCCTGCTGGGCATCGGCCTCTACGGTTCGGTCTATCTGATGCCGGTGTTCCTCGGCTTCGTGCGCGGCCACGATTCGCTGGAGATCGGCACGATCATGCTCGTGACCGGGCTCGCCCAGCTGGCGACGGCGCCGCTGGCCGTCCAGCTCGAGCGCCGGCTCGACGCCCGCCTGCTCACCGCCGCGGGCTTTGTCCTGTTCGCGGTGGGCCTCGGCCTCAGCGCCTTCCAGACGCGGCTGTCGGACTACGACGACATGTTCTGGCCACAGGTCCTGCGCGGCGCCGCGATCATGTTCTGCCTGCTGCCGCCGACGCGGCTGGCGTTGGGCCACCTCGCGCCCGAGCGCGTTGCCGATGCCAGCGGTCTCTTCAACCTGATGCGCAACCTGGGCGGCGCCATCGGCCTCGCCCTGATCGATACGGTGATCTACGGCCGCAGCCCGCTGCACGCCGAGCGCCTGGCCGAGAAGCTGAAGGCCGGCGACATCGCGACCGGACGGCTGATCGGGTTGCCCGAGGGATCGCTGACCGGCACCGCGCCGCAGAACGTCGATCCCGAGACGATCTCGCTCGTCCGCGCGCTGGCCGAGAAGACGGCGCTGGTGATCTCGATCAACGAGGCCTGGGCAATGCTGGCCGCCTTTTCCGCCCTCGCCGTGCTGAGCGTGGCCTTCCTAAAACCCGAGCCGGATGCCGCCAAAACTCGCTGCCAATGAACTGGGCGAACTCAGCGTTCCGCATCCATATCGGCGAGTTTTGCCACGCGGCGGCGAAATTCCTCTTCCGTCGAGAATTTCGCGGCGAGATAGGAAGCGATCAAATCCTTGGCGAGCCAGGGCCCGACGATCTGGGCGCCGATGCACATGACGTTGACGTCGTCATGCTCGACGCATTGATGCGCGGAATGCACGTCGTGGCAGACCGCTGCGCGGATGCCCTTCATCTTGTTGGCGCCGATCGAGGCGCCGACCCCGGTGCCGCATACCATCAGGCCGCGTTCGGCCTTGCCCGAGGTGATGGCAGCCGCGACCTTGCGCGCGATGTCGGGAAAGTCGACTGGCGCCGGATCGTAGGAGCCGACATCCTCGACCTCGTGGCCGAGGCCCTTCACGAAGGCGACCAGGTCGGCCTTCATCGGAAAGCCGGCGTGGTCAGAGCCGATGACGAGTTTCATGACTTCATCTCTTGCGGTTGATAGTTGGAGATCAGGTTCTTGCGGTTGAGCTCGTCGCCAATCAGGAAATGCTCGCGCAGGGCACGCTCGGCCTGGTCGGGATCGCGCCGCGCCAGCGACAGGAAGATCTCGCGGTGGGCGTCGACCAGCCGCGACGTGATGGCGGGCTCGCGGAAGGTGTCGCGGCGGCGTTCGACATGGCTGCGCATCAGGAGCGGCGAGATCGCCTCATAGATCTTCATCAGCGCGACGCTGCCGCTCGCCCGCACGATGGCGAGGTGGAAGGCGTAGTCGGTCCCGCCGCCGGTCTCCGGATCGTCGAGGGAGTCGACCAGAGTGTCGAGGATGCTGGCGATCGCCTGAAGGTCGCGCTCGCTCGCGCGTTCGCAGGCCAGCCGAATGGCCTGGCACTCGATGGCGATCCGGGCCTGCAGCACGTCGTCCAGGATATTGGGCTCTGGTGCCAGGCAAAGGGTGAGCGCCTGGCCCAGGACCGAGGCGTCGGTGGCGCGCACGAAGGCGCCGCGGCCGTGCTGGATGTCGAGCAGCCCCAGCATGGCGAGCGAGCGCAGCGCCTCGCGCAGTACCGGCCGGCTGACGCCCAGCGCCAGCGCCAGTTCGCGCTCGGCCAGCAGCCGGTCGCCCACCTTCAATTCGCCCGACAGCAGCCGGTCACGGAAGAAAGTGAACACCCGATGCGCGCCGCTTTGCGTCTCGTCGGTGTCGGGGCGAACGATTTCGATCACAGCCATTGAGCGAGGATCATTTGGTCAGTCCGTGGTCATACCACTTCAGGACGAGGCCGGGCGCAGTCAAGTTCTGCTCGCCGGTGTGACCTTCTACGGCTTGATCGACACGCAGGCCGGGTCGATCGCGGCGTTGGCGATCTCGACGAAGCGCTCCAGCGGACAGGCCTTGTCGCGGGCATAGGCGCTGCAGGCCGGCAGATCGACCGCGACCATGCCAGGCGGATTGTCGATGGTGAGCTGCGTGTTGTTGCGCAGCTGCTCCGGCGTCTGGGCATAGAAGGCCATCCGCACATAGCGCTGGCCGGTCCCGACCTCGCGCAGCAGCTCGAAGGCGAGCGAACTGCCGGGCGGCACTTCGTTGTCCTGGTAGCCCTTGATCTCCCAGCCGAGGTTGAGCAGGCCGGCGACGTTCAGGATGTTGGTGTCGTGGCCCAGCAGCATGCCGAAGCGCACCGACTGAGCCATGTTGGGCGCGCCGGGAAACTTGTGGCCGTTCTGCAGCGCCGCCACGATCTGCGTCAGCATGTTCGAGCCCATCTGCTGGGCGATCGGCTTGGTCTTCGTCATCAGGTCGAGATAGAGACGATGCACCTTCAGCATATCCCGCAGCTTGTCGTCACCACCGAGGCGACCCCAGGCAACCTGGTCGGTCGGCATGCCCTGCGCGCTTTCCTGCAGGAAGATCTCTGCCGCCATCGAGCCAATGGCGATCGGCCCTTTCATGGCGACGCCGCCGGCCGGGTTGGGCACGATCGCCGGCGCCTCGGCGTTCAGACCGCAAGCCGCCGGCGAACCCGGCGGGCAGAGCGTCGATTGCAACAGCGTGAGCTGCGGCGCGTACTCGCGCTGCACGGAACTGAAATCGCCGCCGATGCGCGCCAGGATGGCGGCCCGGTTGCTCGCCGCATCCATCGGGCACGATGCCGAGGGCTGCGGATGGAACAGCGGATCAGGCCTCGAAAGGTCAGCCTGGTGCTTCAGGAGCGGTGTAAGGCAGCGCATGTAGAGACCGCCCAGGGTCGAGAGCGCCGCATACTGGTCGCGAGTGTCGAGGTCGACCCACAGCACGACGGTGCCCGGCGCAGCGCAGACGCTTTCCTCGATCAGCCCGCGGCCGCCGTAGATGATTCGGTAGAACTGCCCCATCTGGTGGCCGAGGTCGGCGCCGCGCGGCGTCAGGCTGCCCGGTGCCACCGGCCAGGCAGGCCATGGCGCGGCGGCAAATTTGGCGAGTTCCGCGGGCGACTGGGCCGGCGCCTGCACGCTGTGCCGAGCGAGCACAACCACCCGCTCCGTCTGCCAGCCCGGCGGGATCGGCGGGACCTGGGCGCCGGCTGGCGCGAGACCTGCCATCAGCATCGGCACGAGAACGGCGGCGGACAAACGAAATTTCATTGCAACATTCCGGAACGAGAACACGCGCCGAGCCTATCCTATGGAATGCGCGCCCGGTAGCGTCAGCCAGCCGTCGCGCGGTCCCACCAGTCGCGGGTGCGGTACCAGGCACCCACGAAGGGCAGAACCCATTCGGGATTGCCGTTGTAGAACGGCACGGTCGGAAACGGCTGGCCGTCGAAGGCATTGATCGGCGCATTCGAGCCACCAGCGATCTTCTTCGCCGTCTGGTAGCCGAGATAGCTCATCATCGCGACGCCGGAGCCGTTGCACGCCATCAGATAGTGCATGCCCTGCTCCTGGCCCATGTGCGGCAGGAAGTCGAAGGCGAAGGCCACGTTGCCTGTCCAGGCGTGCGTCACCTTGGCACCTTTCAGCTGCGGCCAGCGCTCCAGCATGTAGCCGTGCAGCACCGGCGCGCTCACCTCGGGCGCCACCTGGGTGAAGCGGGCGCGGCCGCCGAAGATCACGCGCTTGTTGTCGGGCGATTGCCGGTAGTAGCAGAGCACGCGCTTGGTGTCGGAGACGACGCGCTTCTTGGGAATCAGGCTCTGCACGAGATCCTCGGGCAGCTCCTCGGTGGCGATGATGTGGCTCGCCACCGGCACCAGCTTGCGCTTCAAGGTCGGCGTCAGGTCGGTGGTGTAGCCGTTGGTCGCGATCACCACCTCGCGCGCCTCGATCGGGCCCTTGTTGGTGAGGACGCGGAAGCCACCGGTTTTACGCTCGATCTTCTCGGCGTCGCACTGGGCGCAGAGTTTCGCGCCCGCACGGTTCGCCGCCTTCAGCAGGCCGCCGTAGTAGAGCGCGGGGTGGAGCTGGCCGGTGCGCTCCACTACCATACCGCCATAGTAATAGTCCGAGGCGATCTCCTCGCGCTGCTGCTCGCGCGGCACCATGTAGGTGCCCAGCGCCGCTTTCTCGTTGTAGGTCGCAACCTTGGCCGCCTGCTCGGCATAGTGGCGCGGCGTATAGGCGCCGCTGAAGCGTCCGCTCATGCGCCAGTGACACTCGATGCCCTCCCGCTGGATCACCGTTTCGACCTGCGCGAGCGAATCCGCGGCATCGGCCAGCATGCGCGCCATCACCGCCTTCCAGGCCTCGGCGTCGCCGCCGACGCCCTTGCCGGAAAAACCCTTGCCCATCGTCGTGCCGCCGCTGACGCCGCCGCCGTTGCGCGTGCTGGCGCCGACGCCGAACTCGCCGCGTTCCAGCACCGTCACCTCGACGCCCGAGCGCGCCAGCTCGAGCGCGGTCGAGAGGCCGCCGTAGCCCGCACCCACCACCAGCACGTCGGTTTTCAGCGGCGGGTCCTGGCTCAGCTCATTCGTGGGATGCCACCATTCCCACCACCAGGGCATCGCCTTGAAGTCCTTGTGGAACACGCTATCAGCCATCGAACTCTCCTAGCGCGCGCTATCCTTGAGGCCCCGGCCGAAGCGGCCGATCAGCACCAGCACGATCGACACCAGCACGATCTGCATCACCGACACGGCGGCGATGGTCGGATCGATCTCCATCATGATGTTGTCGAACATCTTCTTGGGCAGCGTCATGTTGGCACCGGCCAGGAACAGCGCCACGACGACCTCGTCGAAGGACGAGATGAAGGCCAGGAGACCCGCTGACACGAGGCTGGGCCGCAGCAGCGGCAGCGTGATCTTGCGCAAGGTCTGCCAGCGGCTGGCGCCCAACCCCTCCGCCGCTTGTTCGAGAGAGCGGTCGAAGTCACGCAGGCCCGCCGCGATCACCAGCACCACGAAGGGCAGCGCCAGCACGGTGTGGCCGACCACCAGCCCGTACCAGGTGCCGATCAGCTTCAGCTTGGCGAAGAGGCCATAGACGGCGACGGCAAAGATGATGTGCGGCACGATGATCGGCGCCAGCGCCACGCGGTCGAGGACGGTGCGGCCGAAGAAGCGGCCACGCACCAGGGCGAAGGCCAGCGGCACGCCCAGCGCCAGGGCGAGCACGGCCGTGGCGCCGCCGATGTAGAGCGAGCGCCAGGTGGCGTCGATCCATTGCGGATCGTCGAGGTAGCGCTCGTACCACTGCCAGGAAAGGCCGGGCGGCGGGAACTGCATGTAGGGCGCGGAGCTGAGCGAGATCGGAAAGACCACCAGCAGCGGCAGCATGAGGAAGAAGTAGATCAGCCCGCAGGACACGATCAGCAGGCCCCGGCTCAGAGGCATGCCCCTCATCGCGGTGCCTCCGCGGGCTGGCTGAAGCGCTGCGCCAGCGTGTAGACGGCGAAGGTGGCGGCCAGCAGCACGGCCGAGAGCGCCGCGGCAAACGGCCAGTTCAGCGCCTCGCGCACCTGCTGCTCGATCAGGACGGCGATCATGATGACCCGGCCGCCGCCCAGCAGGGCCGGCGTGATGTAGAAACCGAGCGACAGCACGAAGACCAGCACGCAGCCCGCGAACACGCCGTTCAGCGTGAGCGGCAGCCAGATGCGCCAGAAGATGCGCCAGTTGGAGGCGCCGAGGCCCGCCGCGGCGGCCGGAATTGCGGGATCGACCTTGCGCACCGCGCCGTAGATCGGCAGCACCATGTAGGGCAAGAGCACATGCACCATGCCGATCAGCACGCCGGTGAAATTGTGCAGGAGCGGGATCGGATCGGTCGTGATCCCGGCCTCCATCAGGGTGCGGTTGAAGACGCCGTTGCGGCCGAGCAGCACCATCCAGGCATAGGTGCGCACCAGCACCGAGGTCCACAGCGGCAGCAGCACGAAGATGAAGCCCATGGTCGCCCAGAACGGCGTCGTCGTGGCCATCAGGAAGCCCAGCGGATAGCCGAGCAGCAGACAGAACAAGGTGACGAGGAGGGCGATCTCGAAGGTGTTCCAGAGGACGCGGAGATAGAGCCCCTCGCCCAGCGCCTTGGCGTACCAGTCGAGCGTGCCGGCCTCGACACTGAACCCCAGCATGCGCACGACCGGAAAGAGGAAGAAGACCAGCAGCAGGACCAGCGCCGGCAGCGCCGGCCAGAAGCCGCTTCGGCTAGAAAACATGGATCGACTCGGGGTCGATGCCGACGGTGACCTTCGCCCCGGCGGCGGGCAGCGGGCCGCGCGCGGGTTGCCGGACCAGCAGCTCCAATCCGCCCTCGCAGGCGAGCCTGAGCTTGAACGACGTGCCGAGATAGACCGACTCGATCACCTCGCCGGTGAATGAATTGGCACCGGAGGTCCCGAAGCGTTCGGGGCGCATCAGCACACCGACCTTGGCGCCGGCTTGCCTGTCGCTGCGCACGGCAAGCGGGCGGCCGCCGTCCAGAGTCACGGTGCCGGGAGCGCTCATCGTGCCGTGGAAGATATTGCTCTCGCCCACGAAGTCGGCGACGAAATCGTTGGCCGGGCGCTCGTAGATCTCCGTCGTGGTGGCGATCTGCTGAATCGTGCCCTTGTTCATCACCGCGATGCGATCGGAGAGGACCAGCGCCTCCTCCTGGTCGTGGGTGATGAAGATGGTGGTGAGGCCGAGGCGGCGCTGCAGGCGGCGCACTTCCAGCTGCATGGTCTCGCGCAGCTTGCGATCGAGCGCGCCGAACGGCTCGTCGAGCAGCAACAGGCGCGGATTGAAGACGATGGCGCGCGCCAGCGCCACGCGCTGCTGCTGGCCGCCCGACAGCTGCTTCGGCAGCCGCGCCTCGTAGCCCTTGAGTTCGACCATCGTCAGCGCTTCGGCCACGCGCTTTTCGGTCTCCGGCTTGCCGACGTTGCGCATCTCCAGCGGGAAGGCGACGTTGGCCTTCACCGTGAGATGCGGGAACAGCGCATAGTTCTGGAACACCATGCCGATGTCGCGCCTGGCCGGCGGCAGGGCGCTGATGTCGGTCCCGCCCACCTTCACGGTGCCGCCGTCGGGCGTCTCGAAGCCGGCCACCACCTTCAGAAGCGTCGTCTTGCCGGAACCGCTGGGCCCCAGGATGGTGAGCAGCTCGCCCTGCGCCACGTTGAGCGAGACGTGGTCCAGCGCGACCACGTCCCCGAAACGCTTGCCTACGCCCTCGATCGAGAGTTCGGCCGATCCCTCACGAAAAGCCAAGTGATGTTACGCCTTCTTCAGCATCCAGGCGTTCCAGAGCTCCGCGGCCTTGGTGCCGTTCTCGGCGTACCACTCGTCACTGATCCAGAACTGCTTGTCGAGGTAGGCAGTCGGCAGATAGGGCTTCACCTTGGCGTCGACGAAGTTGAGCGACTCGAGGTTGAGGCCGGGATAGCCCAGCTCCGAGGCATAGACCGCCTGCTGCTGCGGGATGGCGAGCTCGGCCAGCATCTTGTTGGCCCAATAGGGACTCTTGGCGCCGCGCGGGATGGCGAAGCTGCCTTGCTTCAGCGCCCCCTCGTTCCACTCGATTTCGACCGGGGCGCCCTTCTTGATGATGTCGTAGAAGCGGCCGTTCCAGCCGGTGGCCAACACCACTTCCTTGTCGAGCAACAGCTGCGCTGGCTGCTGGCCGGTCGACCACCACACGGTGACGTGAGGCTTGATCTGGTCAAGCTTCTTGAAGGCGCGATCGAAATCGATCGGGTAGAGCTTGTCCTTGGGCACGCCGTCGGCAATCAGCGCGAACTCGAGATTGTCGGTCGGGTGGTTGCGCATCGAGCGCGCGCCCGGGAACTTCTTCACGTCCCACCAATCAGCCCAGCTCTTGGGCTGCGTGCCGCCTTTGAAGACGTCGGTGCGGTAGCCGATGATGGTGGTGTAGACCGACGAGGCGAAGACAAAGGGGTTCTGCGCCGTCGGCGGATACTTGGAGCGGTCGACGACCTTGGGATCGACCTTGTCCAGGAGGTTGGCCTTGCCGGCGCGGATCGCGTCCTGACCGCCGATCTCCGTCAGGTCCCACTCGACATTGCCGGAGTCGACCATGGCGCGGAGCTTGCCGAAGTCGACCGGGCTCGTCTCGACGACCTTGATGCCGTATTTCTTCTCGAAGCCGTTGAAGAAGGCCTTGCGCATCGCCGTGCCCATCGACCCGCCGGAATGATTGACCACGAGCTGGGCGGGCTTGGGCGGCTCGGCCTGGCCGAAGGCCGGCCCTGCGAACGAACTGCCGGCACCTGCGGCAGCAACACCACCGAGCAGCGAGACCGCCTGGCGTCGGTTCAATTTCTTCATGTCCATGCCTGTTTCCCTCTTCAATGCCCAACGGACTGTAGGAGTGACAGCGCCCTAGGGCAACGCCAGCCTGTAGACGCGTGCCGCCGTGCCACTGAACAGCGCCGTCTTTTCCGCCGGAGAACATCCTGCCGCCAGACGCTTGAAGGCGTTCCACAGCACGGCGTAGCTGCAGGTGCCCTTGTCGACCGGAAAGTTGCTCTCGAACATCGCGCGTTCGGCGCCAAACGCCTCGATCGAGGTTTCGATATAGGGCTTCCACGCCTCCGCCAGCTCGGCCGAGGTCGGCGGCTTCGGCCGCTCCGGGAAATCGAAGCCGCCCAGATGCATGCCGAGTCCGCCCAGCTTCACCGTGACATTGGGGCAGCGCGCCAGCTCGAACAGTTTGGGCTTCCATTCGGCGAACGCCTCGGCGCGGCGGCCAGCATAGGGGCCAATGCCGATCGGCCCGCCGACATGATCGAGCACGATGCTGGTATCGGGAAAGGCGCGGGCGAGGTCGATCAAATCGTCGAGCTGCGTATGCAGCAGCCAGGAGTCGAAGCTCAAGCCCAGGGCGCCAAGCGCCGCGAAGCCGCGGCGGAACCCGGCAGCGCGCAGCAGTCCTTCCGGCGGCGTCGCCGAACTGGCGCGCAGCCCGCTCGGATGCCACGGCGCCACGTTGCGGATGCCCTTGAAGCGACCGCCCGCTACGGCGACATGCGCCTCCAGCGCGGCCCTGGCGCGGTCGCCGAAGCGCAGGTCGACATTGCCCACGATGCCGAGGCAGGCCCGCATCGCGCCGTAGTTGCCGCTCGCACTCATGGCGGCGATCCCGTTCACGAACTCGGTCTCGCCCAGCGAGCGCCGCGTCTCGTCGCCGCCCTCGCGATACATCGCCCGGCATTCGACGAACACCGTGCCCACGATGTTGTGGCCGCTCCCGGTGTCGGCCAGCAGCTCGGGCAGCAGGTAGTTGTTGCCCGCGCGATCCCAGAGATGATGGTGCGGATCCACGATCGGCAGCCCGGGTTCGAGCGCCGCCTCGTGATGCTGCGCCAGCCAGTCCGGCCGCACGGCCAAGAATCCCGGCGCGCTCGCCTGCGGTGCCATTCGTTCCTCCCTCGTCGCGATGACGCTATCATACCGGCGGAGGCCACAGGCATGACGATCAGACTGTCCGAGAATTTCCGCGCACTCTTCTACTCACCCTTCTATGCCACCCAGGCGACCGGCGCCTTCGCCGCGGCAGGCGTCGAGGTCGAGATGATCCCCTCGCCCAGCCCCGGCGCGGCGATCGCCGTGCTGCGCGCCGGCGGCGTCGACGTAATGTGGGGCGGGCCGCTCCGCGTGATGCTGCTGCACGACCAGGAGCCCGGCTGCGACCTCGTCTGCTTCTGCGATGTCGTGGCGCGCGATCCGTTCTTCATCGTCGGCGACAGGCCCAGGCCCGACTTCAAGTTCGCCGACCTCTCTGGCCTGCGCTTCGCCACCGTCTCGGAAGTGCCGACGCCGTGGATCTGCCTGGCGAACGACCTCCGGCAGACAGGCGTCGATCCGTCAAAGCTGGACCGCGTCGACGACAAGTCGATGGGCGAGAACGAGGCGGCACTCGCGGCCGGTAAGCTCGACGCCATACAGGTGTTCCAGCCCTACGCCGAACGGCTGATCGCCTCGGGGGCGGGCCACGTCTGGTATGCCGCCGCCACCCGCGGCCTCACCGCCTACACCACCCTGGTGACGCGCCGCGACGTTCTCGTCGAGCGCGCCGACGAGCTGCAGCGCATGACCCGCGCCATCCATCGCACCCTGCAGTGGTTCGCGAAGACTCCCGCGCTCGAGATCGCCACGCTCCTGAAGGATTACTTCCCCGATCTTCCGACGCCGCTCTACGCCGCCTGCATCGACCGCTACCGCACGCTGGGTCTCTGGGGTCCCGATCCCGTCATCCGCCGCGAAGGATATGACCGCCTGCACGCCGCGATGCGCGCCTCGGGCGCGCTGTCGCGCGATGTCGCCTTCGAGGCCTGCGTCGACACGGCGCTGGCCGAGAAGGTCGTGCGCGCTACTCGGGCTTGATGCCGAGATCTTTTATGATCTTGCCCCAACGGGCCGACTCGGCCTTCACGAAGGCGCCGAACTGCTCGGGAGAATCGCCCACCGGCACGGCGCCGAGCTTGGCCAGTTGCTCGCCGACCTCGGCCGAGCGCAGGACCTTCACCAGTTCGGCGTTCAGCCGCGTCACGATCTCGGACGGCGTGCCTTTCGGGACAAAGATGCCGTTCCAGCCGATCATCTCGTAGCCCGGCACGCCGGCCTCTTCCATGGTCGGCAGATCGGGCACCAGCGCCAGCCGCTGCCGGCTGGTGATGGCCAGCGCCCGCAGCTTGCCGTCGCGCACCAGCGGCAGGCTGCCCGGCACGTTCTCGATCATGAACGATAGTTGCCCGGCCACCAGGTCGGCCAGCGCCGGCGCGCCGCCCCTGTAGGGCACATGGACGACGTTGATCCCCGCCATCGACTTGAACAGCTCGGTTGCCAGGAAGGGCGTGGAGCCGACGCCGCCGGAGCCGTAGTTGAGCTGGCCCGGCCGCGCCTTGGCGTAGGCGATCAGCTCGGCCACCGACTTCACCGGCAGCGAGGGATGGACGATCAGCATCAGCGGCGCGGAATTGACCTGCGTCACCGGGACGAGGTCGGCCAGCGGGTCGAACGGCAGCTTGGCGTAGAGATAGGGGCTGACGACGAGCGCCACGGCGCCCATCAACATGGTGTAGCCGTCGGGCGTGGCCTTGGCCGCCACCTCGGCGCCGACATTGCCGCCCGCCCCAGGACGGTTTTCGATCACCACCTGCTGGCCGATGGCCGTGCCGAGATGCTGGCCCACGATGCGCGCCATGATGTCGAGCACGCCCGCGCCCGCCGCGAAGGGAACGATGAAGCGGATCGGGCGCGACGGATAGGCTTGCGCGACGGCGGCCGACGCCGGCGCCAGCGCGGCAAGCGTGGCTGTTCCGAGCAGATGTCGTCTGGTGAAAGGAGGCATGGTGAAATCCTTGGGTGAAATCCTCGGGTCGGTGCCGGGCGCTGTCAAATCCGCCACCCAAATCTGCCGTCGAACAGCAAGAGCCGTGCCACGCCAATTCCCAGCCGCGCCCGCGGCAACCCGCCCTGTCCCGTCGCCCAGTGCTGGCGTAGACTGCCCGGCATCATGACTCTGCACCTGCCCACGCTCGACATCGTGGCCGTCTTCACCACCCTGGTCGCCGCCGGCGTGTCGCTACTCGCCTGGTATCGCCATCGCGACGCGGTGGCGCTGCGCAGCTGGGCGGCGGCACTGGTGCTGGGCAGCGTCGGCGCGCTGCTGTTCAGCCTGCGCACCCCCTCGACCTCGGCCGTTGTCTTCGTGGCCGCCGACGGCCTCTGCGTCGCGAGCTTCGCCACCATGTGGGTGAGCATGCGCCGCTTCAATGCCAGCACGGCCTCGCCGCTGCGCATGGCACTCGTCGCCGCGGCGATCACCTGCGCCTTCGTGCTGCTGGTCAGCTTCAGCTGGCAGATGGGCTCGGCGCTGCGCGCGCAATCCCTCGTGTTCTCGCTGTTCGTCGGCGGCCTGGCGGGGGCCACCGCCTGGGAGACCTGGCGCGGTGGCCGGCAGGACGGGCTGCAGAGCCGCCGCATCGCCGCCGTGGCGCTGGCCGGCATCGCCGCCGCCCGCCTGGTCCGCGTGGGCCTGCTGGCGCTCGACTGGGTCGACGTCGCCGAGCCGCAGACCGTCGACATGATCTGGGGCTACGGCATCTACGTCAGCACCGTGTGCGTGCTCGTGGTGACCTTCGGCCTGGTGCTGATGGCCAACGAACGCTCCGAGCAACAGGTCGCCCGGCAGATCGCCCAGCAGATCGGTGGCCGCCACGCGTAGCCAGCCCTGATATAAGGTGCTGATGGAAGATTGGGGAATTGCCCTCGGCATTGCCGTCGCCGCCGGCGTGGGCGCGTATTCTTACAGCCGAAAGTCGACCCGCACGGGGCGGCTGCGGCAGGTCCTGGCGGCGCTCGTCGCGGCGGCGGTGGCCGCCTTGCTGGCCAGCGCCGGCATGAAGTATCTCGGGGACTCCGAGAGCCTCGGCGTGGCGTCCGACCAGACGGCGACGATTGACCAGGCCATGAAGGCGATCCGGGAGACGCCCCTGCTCGGCCTTGTGCTGCGGGAGACTCCCGCGCTCGACCTCAGGTTCCGGGACGCCCTCGAGGCCGACATGAAGAATCCCGCCAAGGCAGGCCCGTCGCGCTCCTACATCGTAGGCGGCGAGGTGCGCCGCGACATCATCGCGCCCACGCTGCGGCGCGCCGACGATGCCGCCGCCCTCGACGCGATCAAAGCCATGCAGGCTTTCGCAAAACACCTGCAGGCCACGAACGTGCCGCTGTGCCGGGAATTCGGCCTGCTCGGGCTCCAACAGCCGGCCCGGCTGGATGCCACGGGCGCCGCCCTCTTCAAGCGCGCGCTCCAGGCGCAGGAGGAGGCCTATGTGAACGGCAAGGCGCGGCCCGTCGCGCCCCAGCAGATCACCAGTCAGGAGGTCCACAGGCTGCTCGAGGAAGCGGGCTACACCGCCGCCGACTTCGAGAACCTCGCCGCCCTCACCAAAGCCTCGGACCCGGAGGGTTGCGCGGCCACCGTGAAGCTCTACCAGGCGCCGACCCTTCTGCCGCCGTCGCGCGGCGGCGCACTGGCGCGCCATCTGCTCACCGTCTCGTCCTAGAACGACTTGCGATGATGAAGAAGACCGCGCCTTGAGGTCGAGCTTGAGGGTTCGGAGAACGGTCACAAACGTCGTGAGCTTTGGATCGCCAATTTGTTGAGCGACTTGTAAAGGGCCGGTGAAGTTGCCGGCGAAGGCCGTAAAAATTTCCGTAACGGTCGACGAGGGCGTGCTGGCGCGCATCGATCGCGCCGCGTCGGAGGCCGGCACCAACCGCAGCGCATTCCTGACCGACAGCGCGCTGCGCCACTTGCGTGGGCTGCAGCCGGAAAGGGCGGAAGCGGCGAATCGGTCCTTCTCGGCATCGCCTGCGGCCTTTTCCGGCAGGGAGGAGACCGTCGAGGTGCCGACCGCCCTGTTCGATTTCCCGGCTGAACTGATCCTCAAGCGATGCAAGCGCTCGAAACGGATTGCGTTGGAACAGACCCGCGTCGGACCATTCTCCGGATCGCGCGCTCGAGGTGCCTGTGAATGCGCCGGAAGAGCGAGCCAGAGGCCTGCGGTCCAAGAGATCGTGAGCGGGAACACCCTCCGGTGACACTGGACCGGAATCCGCGCTAGCCTCGGCACCAAGGGAGGAACCCGATGCGCAAAGCCCCGTCCGCCGTCCGCGCCCGCAAGAACAAGCGCGCGGAAATTGTCTCGGCCGTGACCGGCCCGATCGCCTTCATGCACCCCGACGACATCGGCAAGCTCGTCGTGCCCGGCTCGAAGCGCAAGGGCACAAGGCTGAAGCCCAACTATGCGACCCAGGAAGACGGCGTCGACTCGGTGAAGGTGCTGATGGCGACCGACACGATGATCGCCTTCGAGGCGTTCCGGCCCAAGGGCGCGATCGACACCGCCCACCAGCATCCCGACCACCACTCGATCGTCTACCAGAAGAAGGGCCGCACCCGGATGCGGATCGGCGAGGAGACCTTCGTGGTCGAGGCGGGAGACTCCTATTTCCATCCGATGGGGGTAGTGCATCAGCACGAGGCGCTGGAGGATTCGATCCGCATCGAGACCAAGATCTATCCCGAGGGCGGCGCCATTAAGTCGTGGAACCGGTTGGTCGGCGGCTGAGCCGAGATCGGCGGGCGAGTCCGTCTCGCCCTTCCCGCGCCTCCGGCTGGCGCGTACGGCTGGCCTTCCTGGCCAAACCTCCTTATGGTCGATCCCTTCATACTAAGTGAAGACGAAGACATCATGAGCGGCCTTCGATATATCCTGCTGGTCGGCTTTTTCGCGCTTCTGGCGGGCGTTTATCTCGGCGAGGGGCTGAACGACGACGATTCTCGCGCGCGCAATGCCGGCCTCGAGGATCCCCATATCGCGCCGACGCGGTAGACCGGCGGCCTGATCGGGCTCGGTGCCGGGGCGCGGGTGTCGTCCTTGCCGGTGCCGCGCCAGCAAAGCGACAGCGTCGATACGGGCCGACCCCCAAGATAGGCCTATTGACTATCATAGCCTATCCCTATATTCCTATCTTCGGTTCCGACAGGAGATTGCCATGACACTTCTGAATCGACCCAAGACGGTCGCCCGACAGGTCCGATTCCTCGCCGAATTCCAGCGTGTGCCATCGGTGAGCCTGGCAGCGGCCCGTGCCGGCCTGCCGCGCGGCACGATCTATATGTGGCGGCATGTGAACGCCGCATTCAAGGTGGCGTTCGACCGGATCGCAGCGGAACATGCCCGACGCCGCGACGTGAAACGAATCATCCGGTGTCTCGAACACTTCCCCGTGCTGCAGTCCGATCTGCCCATCAAATCAATTGCTTGGGCGCCGTCTCCATAGTGTTCCGGCGACGTGAACCGGTGTCCCATGCCTGCCCGCCGTCTCGACCTCTCGCGAGTCGCCGCTGCAACGAGGCGATGCTAGGGTCCGCGCTCAACAAACGGGGGCAAAGAATGCGGGCGATTTGGGCAGGGCCGATCTCGGCACTGGTGGTGGTCGGCCTGGCAGCGGTTGCCTGGGCGCAGGACGGGCTGCAGCGCTTCGAGAAGGACGTGAAGCCGCAGCTCGAGCTGAAGAGCTTCACCTACAAGACCGGCGCCGCCGTCGGCACCTCGGGCTTCGTGCTGACCGACGTGGTCGCCGTGGTGCCGGCCGACGCCGCGAGCGGCGACAAGGAGCGCACGGTCAAGATCGACAGGATCGCGGTCGACGAACTCGACTTCGACCGGCTGAAGAAGGATGCCAAGGACGACGAGGCGCCGCGCTTTGCCAAGATGAAGTTCGAAGGGATGACAGGTGACGACGAGGTCTTCGCAGCCCTTGCGCCGTATGGCGTGCCGAAGGTGCCGGTCGACATCGCGCTCGACTACAGGATCGACGGCACGGAAAAGGTGCTCACCCTGAAGACGCTGGAGGTGAGCCTGCGCGGCCAGGGCAAACTCACGCTGGCGCTGGTGGTCGACGGCATCGGCGACAAGTCGAGCGCCATGGACGACGGCCGCCTGCGCACCGCCTCGCTCACCATCGACGATACCGGCGGCCTGCTCGCCAAGGTGCTGCCGGCGATGGCCAAGGAGGAGAAGACCGAGGCCCAGGAGATGGTGAACGCCGCGCTGATGACGATCGCCGGTTTCTCCACCATCCAGGGGCCGCCGACGCTGAAGATGCTCGACGCCGTGTCCTCGTTCGTCGGCGACTGGAAGGCGCCCAAGGGGCCGCTGGCGCTGGGGCTGAAGCCGGCCACGAAGGCGGGGCTGGAGGATCTCGACAAGATCATGAAGCCCAACGCGCTGGTCGATCTGTTCGGTTTCAGCGCCACCTATGCGGGGACCAGGCCGGGCGCCGCCAAGGCGGGGCCTGGAAAGTAAGGGGGAAGCGGCAGTGGCGCTGAAACGCGTGGCCCTCGAGATCGGCATGGGCACCGACATCCGCGGCGGCGACTACACCAAGGCCGCCGTCCGCGCGCTCCGGGACGCGCTGTGGCACAACTCGCTCACCGTCGCCACGGCGCTGGGCAAGTCGAGCGACGACATGCAGGTCGAGGTGCTGATCGGCGTGCCCAAGCCCGATCAGGTCGACACCCAGCAGGTACTGGCGGTTCTGCCGCACGGCACCGGCACGGTGAAGGTCTTCGAGGGTGGCCTGGAAATTCCCAACGAAGCCGGCACGGACAAGACGGTGATCGCGCAGGCGGCCGCCATCGTCCGGCTCGACTTGTAAGCGGGAGCAGCATCATGGCCGCCAAACGCGTCATTCTCGAGCTCGGCACCGGCAACGACCTTCACGGTGGCGACTACACCAAGGCGGCGCTCCGCGCCGTGCAGGACGCGCTCCATCATTCCTCACTGGCGATGATCCGCACGCTCAAGATCAACCCCAAGACGGACATGTTCGTCGACGTGACGATCGGCGTGCAGCAACCCGACAAGGTAGACATCGAGAAAGTGCGCGCCTCGCTGCCACACGGCATCGTCACGGTGAAGGTGGTGAAGGGCGGGCTCGACGTTGCCGATCCCGACAACAATGACCCGGCCGTGATTGCGAGCGCCGCCGTCGCCGTGAGACTGGAGCTGCCCTGATGCTCCTCTACGAGCATCCACTCTCGTCCTATGCCCAGAAGGTAAAGATCGCGCTGCGCGAGAAGGGCCTGAAATTCGACGTCGAGCTGCCGGCGGCCCTCGGGTCCGGCACGGCCGGCGGTCCCTTCGCCGCCGCCAGCCCACGCAACGAAGTGCCGGCGCTGATCGATGGCGAAGCGCGCATCTTCGACTCGACCATCATCCTCGAATATCTCGAGGACAAGTATCCCACGCCACCCCTCCTGCCGCGCGACCCAGCGGCACGCGCCGACGCACGCATGATCGAGGATATCTGCGACACGCTCTATGAAGCGGTGAACTGGGGCTTGAGCGAGATCCGCTGGTTCAAGCGCGCCGAGGGCGAGCAGGCGGAGAAGATGAAGGCCACTGCCGCGCGCCAGACCGCCGAGCTACAGAAATGGCTGGGCGAGAAACTCGGCGACAAACCCTGGTTCAATGGCGACAGTTTCGGCTGGGCCGATCTCAGTGTCGCGCCCTACCTCAACCGGTCGTTCCACTATGGATTGGGCACCTCGGCTGGTTCGTCACTGGCGAAATGGCGCGACCGACTGCGCGAGCGTCCCTCGGTGGCGGCCACCTTCAAGGAGTTCGAGGCCGCGGCCGAAGGCATGGCAAGCGCTGCCGATCGGCTCGCATCGGGACAGATCCGGCGCGAGTACCGCGATCATCGCCTGGAATGGATGATGAAGTCGGGCGGCGTGCAGATCGTTCTCGACGGGATCGCCAAGAATAATATCCGCTTCACCTGGCCCCTGGGTTAGGCCGCTGGATTAAGTGCGCGCCTTGCGTCCGTAGAACAGCAGGCCGGCGCCGACCACGATGGCGATAACGCCCGCGATGCTGGGAATCGGGATGTTGCGTTGCTGATCGGCCGTCACCTTGAGCGGGCCGGCATCGACGATAACCTTCTTCTCCGTGAAAGAGATATTGGCGATCACGAGGCCTGCGATACCGATGGCGATCAGGAGGACGCCCAGGACAGCAATTGGTTTCATGTCGGTATTTCCCCCGCGTTGCAAAGCCTCCACTCTGAAACGCCGCGCGGGGTGGAAGGTTGCAGGCGCAAGTCACCGCTCGAGCAGCAGCCTGGAACCCTGATCGATGGCGACGCCGACCATGGCGCGCCGAGGGTCAAGGTGGTGATTGTGCAGCTTCGGTATGGCAATTCGCGAACAAAATAAAGCATGACTGCCGAAGACCAGCGACTTCACAAACCTCGTCGGCCTCCCCATCTGCCTGTCGCTTGAACTGAGGAATTCGCAGTGAACACCCGCGCCGAGCCCCTTGCTTTCGCACCCCCAGCCTTCGGCTCGACGATGCCGACCGCCGGCACGCCGCAAAAAGTCGATGCGATCACGGCAGCGAAACGCCTGAGTTTGGCGGTGGCGATGACCATAGCAGTGCTTGCGCCTCAAGACGCCAACGGCCAGCTCGAAGGAGCGTATGTGTCCGGTCCGTCAGCCGAGCGCGAGATCGCCCTCGACGAACGGGCCATCCGCGCCGCCGGCATCGCGTTCGTGCCGATCGAACGCGAACGCGGCGCAACGGATCTTTCATTTCCAGGCACTGTTGCCGTACCGCCGTCGCAGCTTCGGGTGGTCGCCGCCCCCGTCGATGGCCTGATAGAGGCTGTCGAAGTTGCACCGGACGAGATGGTGACGGCGGGGCAGACGATCCTGCGCATGCGTTCGCCGGCGCTGGTGGAGGCGCAACGCGAATTCATATCCGCGGACGCCGACGCGGTACTCTCCCGAGATCGCCTGCGCCGCGCCGAGCAGCTCCTGGCCGCCCGGGCACTGCCCGAACGCGACTTCCTGACCGCCGAGAACGAGTCGCGGACCAGAACCTACAAAGCCGAGGAACGCGAACACGCGCTGAAGCTTATGGGCATGACGGAGCCGGAGATCGAAACGCTCCGCAAGACCCGCGACTACTTGCCCAGCATCGCCATCGTCGCACCCAAAGCGGGCTTCGTGCTGAGTCGCTTCACCAGCCCCGGCGAACGGGTGTCCGCCGCCGAACCCCTGTTCACGATCGCGCAACTGGACCCCCTCTGGGTGAACATCCAGGTGCCGTCGTCGCGTCTCAGCTCGATCGCCGTCGGGTCTCCCGTCAGCCTGCCTGCCCATGGAGCTTCCGGCCATGTCATCCGCATCGGCCGCAGTGTCGATCCCGCAACACAGTCCGTCAGCGCAATTGCTCAGATCGACATCAATAGCGGCAGCATCAGACCGGGTCTTGCCGTGACCGTCGCCGTTCGTGTCGCCCAGAACGGCGTCCCTCAGTGGGTCGTGCCCTCCGCGTCGGTCATCAGGCACCGCGACCGGTCATGGATCTTCGTGCGCTCACCTAACGGCGTCCGCGGTGTGCCGGTCCAGGTGCTGGCCGAGAACGCACGCGATGCCTCGATCCGCGCGGTGCTGGCTCCGACCGACCGGATCGCTGGGCGTGGCGTCATCGCGTTGCTCGGGGAACTGGCCAAGACCGACACGGAGTAAGGACATGTTGTCGCGTCTCGTCGGCGCAGCGCTACACCAGCGCCTGCTCGTCTTCATCACTGCTCTCGGCCTCGCTGCCTGGGGCGCCACGGCCTACCAGAAGCTGCCGATCGACGCATTTCCCGATGTCGCGCCGGTGCAGGTTCTGGTGTCGATGAGGGTCCCCGGACTGCCGCCGGAAGAGCTGGAGCGGCGCGTGACCTGGCCGGTCGAGATCGCTATGCGGGGCATTCCCAATTTGGCGCGCATGCGCTCTATCACGCGCTTCTCTGTGGCGCTGATGACCTTCGAGTTCGCCGAAGGAACCGACATCTTCTGGGCCCGGACCCAGGTCAACGAGCGCCTTCAGGACGTCCGTGAGCAGTTGCCCCCCGGCGCATCCGGCGGTCTTGCGCCGATCGTCACGCCGCTCGCCGAGATGGTGATGTTCACCATCGACTCCGAGACCATGACCGCCCAGGAGAAGCGCAGTCTTATCGACTGGACACTGCGTCCCGCCCTCCGCAGCGTACCGGGCGTGGCCGACGTCAACGTCCTCGGCGGCTTCGTGCGAACCTTCGAAGTGGTCCCATCGCCGCCGGCCATGGCCGCCCGCGGAATCACAACGGCGATGCTGGAAGAGGTTCTGGTCGCCAACAACCGGAACGATGGCGCCGGTCGCGTGCGCGCCGGGGAGGAGGCGGTTCTGGTTCGGGCTGAGGGTCGTATCCAGACCCTGGACGACGTTCGCGAGACCATCATCGCGTCGGGCAAGACAGGGATCGTGCGGGTCGGCGACGTGGCCGACGTGCGCCACGGCGCCATGCCGCGTAATGGCGTCGTCACCGCCGACGGAGACGGCGAGACTGTCTGGGCCCTCGTTCTCGGGCTTCGCGGCGCGAATGCCCGCACCGTCGTTGACGGCGTAAAAGCCAAGCTCGATGAACTCCGCCCCCGCCTACCCGAAGGTGCACGGATCGAGGTATTCTACGACCGTTCCGACCTCATCGGCAAAGCCGTATGGACGGTGCAGAAGGTGCTTCTCGAAGCGATCGCGCTGGTCGTGGTCCTGTTGCTGCTTTTCCTCGGCAATCTGCGAGCTGCCCTGGTGGTGTCGCTGATCCTTCCGCTCTCGGTGCTGGCGACCTTCGGCATCATGCAGTCATTCGGCATGTCCGCGAACATCATGTCGCTTGGCGGCCTCGCGATCGCTATAGGCCTGCTCGTCGACTGTGCCGTTGTGGTGGTCGAGAACGTCGAGCACAGCCTGGCACACGCCAAGAAACCCAGCCTTCAGGAGCGCCTGCGACTAACCCTGGACGCGACCCGTGAAGTCGCTCTGCCCCTGCTCTCGGGCGTTGCGATTATTGCCACGGTGTTTACGCCGCTCCTGTCGCTGCAAGGTCTCGAAGGCAGACTGTTCGGCCCGGTCGCCCTCACCATCGGCTTTGCGCTCGGCGCCGCCCTCCTGCTGTCATTGACGGTAGTTCCGGTTCTATCGGCCTACCTGCTGCGCGCCGGCGTTGCCAATGAGCCGTGGTTGGTGCGTCGTCTTCATCGCATCTACGATCCGATGCTGGCGTCGGTCATGCGGCGGCCTTTGATCCTGGTCGTGGCGACGGCCATCGGCGTCTCTGCAATGGTGGCGGTCTATCCCCGGATCGGCTCGACTTTCATGCCGACGATGGACGAAGGCACGCCGATCGTGACGATTCGCAAACACCCCACTGTGTCGCTCGAGGAGACGGCACAGACCGACCTCCGGGTTCAGCGGGAACTGATGGCGGCAATCCCCGAGATCAGGCGCATCATGGCACGTGCCGGCGCCGACGAACTCGGTCTCGATCCGGTCGGTTTGAACGAGACGGACATGCTCATGGTGCTCGCACCCAAGGACACCTGGCGTGGCCCCGACACTGCCTGGTTTCTTGGCGAAGTACGCGAGGTTCTCGCCGGAATTCCGGGAATCTCCTTCGCTTTCTCCCAGCCGATCGACATGCGCGTCCAGGAGATGATCATCGGCGCGCGCGGTGACGTGGTGATCAAGGTGTTCGGTGAGGAGATTCCCGAGTTGAACCGCATCGCGCGCGACATCGCCGCCACGCTGCGAGAGGTAGAGGGTTCGGCCGACGTGTTTGCCCTGCGCAACTCCGGCATGAAGTATCTCACCGTGTCGGTGGACCGTCTGCGGGCGGGACGCTTCGGCCTGAACGCTACGGAAATCCAGGACGTACTGCGGGTCTGGGTGGATGGTCGGCAGATCGGCCTCGTCCTGGAGGGATCGGCGCGCACACCCTTGGTCATCCGAGGCGAAGAACGTCTGCGAGCGTCCACCAAGGACATCGAGCGCATTCCGATCGTTCTGCCCAACGGCGGTGTCGTGGAGCTTGGACAGATCGCCGACGTCCGTATCGAGGACGGTCCGATCCAGGTCATCCGCGAAGACGGCGAGCGGTTCGCAAACGTGCTGACGAATGTGCGGGACCGTGATCTCGTCGGCTTTGTCGATGAAGCCAAAGCAGCCGTTGCGGCGAAGGTTCAGTTGTCCTCCGGCTACAGTCTCGTGTGGGGCGGCCAGTTCGAGAACCAGCAACGCGCTTCCGCCCGTTTGTCGCTCGTCGTACCCATCGCCCTAGCCTTCATCTTCCTTCTGCTGTTCATGACGTTCGACTCGCTGCGACAGGCGACACTCGTGTTTTGCATCGTGCCGTTCGCAACGGTCGGTGGCGTCGTCGCCCTCTGGCTTTCCGGCGAGTTCCTTTCCGTGCCGGCGTCGGTAGGCTTCATCGCGCTGATCGGCATCGCCGTCCTCAACGGCGTGGTCATGGTCACCTACATCAATCAGGTCGTCGCCTCGGGCGCCTATTCCCTTCGTGAGGCCGTCATGGAGGGAGCGCGCCGCCGCCTACGCCCGGTGACCCTTACCGCCACCATCGCGGCGCTGGGACTCGTGCCGTTCCTGTTCGCAACCGGCCCCGGCTCGGAAATCCAGAAGCCGCTCGCCATCGTAGTGATCGGCGGACTTTTCACCGCCACGGCGCTGACGCTGCTTCTTCTGCCTGTACTTTACGAGCGGTTTGGTGTGCCGGCGTCGGAGCGCCGTCAATCGACCGGCGTCGACCAGCCGAAGGCGCAGACCAAATCCGTGCGAGCCGACTGATCCAGACTCCGCGCCTGGACCGACGAGGTCATGTTCAAACGCCGAACTCCGCACCCTGCCGTCCTCGCCCGTCTTGCGGCAGGCTACCGCGGCAAGATCGCCAGACGGTGGTATCTCCGCGACACGTCCGGCATGACCGAGGCTATCGTGAGATCGAGAAGAGAGTTCCCAAATCAGTGCCTGCGCATGGTCCGCAAACATGACTTTCGCCGTGGTGCATCGATTCCACTCGGTGCCGTGCTGGCACGGAAGGCGACGGGAGTATCATCGGTCTACGACCGCAGCAGCAGGCAGCGGCCCTGGTCGAGCGCCATCCTGGCCATGTCGCGCAGACCCTCGTCGGTGGCGCTGCTGACCGGATGGCCGATGGTGGCAAAGGCGTAATCGGGCATGCCGAGCACGCGGCTCATCATCTCCGCGGCACTCACGAACCGGGTGGTCATCACACTGAAGGCGGGAACGCCGAGGCGTTCAGCAGTCACTGAGTCGTGCAGACTGCACGATGAACAGCTGCCTCAATCCCCGAGACCGGAGACGACGGCATCCCATCCTTTGATTTCGTCGACGATATGCTTGTCGGCCGGCGCGCTATAATTCGACTTGGTGCGGCTCACCACCTTGGCGACGCCGTACTCCTCGCGCAGCATCCGGTCGAGGTGCAGGAAGAAGCCCTTGGTGCCTTCCTTGCCGTTGGAGATAAAGCCGATCGTCTTGCCCTCGAGCGTGTCGAGACGCGGCGCGAGCTTGCCGGCGGGCGGCGCCTTTTCGGTCGTGGGATCGAGAACGCGGAAAGTCATGGTGTGCCTCTTCTTTACTTGGGAGGTTCGCAGTCGACGCAGACGCCCAGGGCGAGCGTCACGGCGTGGCTCTTGTTGCCGAGCCAGGGCGGAATGACGGCGCCGAAGCCGCCGGCCGGCCCGCCCGCGGCGATGACCAGGAGCTGATCGGGCGATTCCATCGCCGGATAGACGCTGTCGCCGCGGTCGCGCACGACCGCACCCTTGCCGACGTCGGCCCATTCGCGGCGGTGGATGCGTGCCCGCTCGTGGATGAACTCGGCAATGTCGGTCTTGGTCCAGCCCGCGACCTGCAGGTGCTCGCGCAACTGCTTGGGAATGATCAGCGCGTAGTTGCCGGGGTGGATCGAATAATGCCGCAGATTGGCACGCATTTCGGCCGCGAAGGTTTCCAGGATCTCCTTGGGTTCCGTCGTCCATTCGTTCATGAGCTGCCGCGGTGCGCCTGCCGCCATCACCGTTACCGCCGATGCCGCCCGCTCGACGCCACGCTGCTCGTGTAGCGGCAGCCACGACGAATCCTCCTCGTCCTCGGCCAGGCAGTAGCTGAATTTGCCGGGGTGCCCGAGGGTCGAGCGGTCGATGACGCCCGGCCGCACGTCCATAAGGTTGATCAGGCAGAGCCGGATCGCGCGGCCGATGACGGCCGTGGCGCGATCGCTGTTGCCCAGCACGTTGAACGTGCCGCTGGCGCCGAGTTCCAGGCGGATCGGGCCGTTCAGCACCACCAGGACAGCGCAGCCGCCCGTGCTCGCAGTGGCGCCATGCATCAGGAACTCGTCCTGCATCATCGCCATCCAGGCGGTGATCACGACGGGAAAGTGCATCGGCAGGCAGCCGGCCATGACGGCATTGATCGCCAGTTTCTCGGCGGTGATCGCGAGCCCGCGCACCGGCTCGATGCCGATGAGCTGGTCCGGCGGCATCATTGCCCAGTCGAGGCAGGCCTGGACGGCTTCGGGCGTCGGCGGCACGATCGGCAGGCCGTCGGTCCAGCCGCTGCTGTGATACAGCTCCTGGATCGCGGCATGGTCGGCGAGGTCGTAGATCTTCGAAGCGAGCTGCACCTGACTGTCTCCTAGGCCGCGAGCATACGCTCTCGGTTGCGTTCGCGCAGGATCGGCATCACCCATTTGCCGAAACGCTCCGCCTCCTTGTCGTGCAGATAGCCCGACAGGCAGAAGGAATGACAGCCCAAATCGATGAACTTCTGCAGCGTATTGGCGCACTGCTCGGGATCGCCAACCACGGCGATGCCGGCGCCCGGCCGGACCTGGGTGATGCCGGTCCACAAATTCGGCTCGATGGTCTCGCCGATCGCCGCCAGCTCGCGGACGCGGCGGTTGGCCTCAGAGGTGGCGAAGCGCTCCTTCACGAAGGCCTTCTGCGCCTCGCTGGCATGGGCCACCAGCCCATGCGCGAAGTCCCAAGCCTCCTTCTCGGTCGGCCGGCACACGACTTGCAGGCGCATGCCGAAGCCGATGTCCTTCTCGCGGCCATGCCGCGCCGCCATCTGTTTGATCTCGGCCATGTTGGCACGGATGCGCTCGTAGGTATCGCCCCAGAAGAGGTGCACGTCGGAATGCTTGGCCGAGATTTCCCAGGCCTGCTTGGAACCGCCGCCAAGATAGAAGCGCGGATGGGGCTGCTGCAGCGGATAAGGCCGGATCTGCGCACCCTTCAACTGATAGAACTTGCCGTCGAAGGTCACCGGACCGCGCGAAGTCCACAGCGTTTTCAGGATCGAGACTTCCTCATCCATGATCTCGTAGCGCTCTTCCTTGCCCCACTTCACGCCTTCGGAGGCGTTCTCGGCCTCGCTTTGGCCCGCGATCAGGTTGATGCAGATGCGGCCGCCCGAGAGCTGGTCAAAGGTGGCGATCATCTTGGCCAGCAGCACCGGGTTGATGTAGCTCGGCCGCGCCGCCACCAGCATGCGCATCGACTTCGAGCGCGCCACCATCATGGCGCTGGAAATCCACGCCTCCCAGCAGGCGGTCTGCACCGGCACCAACATGTATTCGAAGCCCGCCGTCTCGGCGGCCGCGACGACGTTGTCGAACAGCTCGAGCGACGGCGCCACCAGCGCGTCGGCCTTTCCATAGGCTGTGGTGTCGCCGGCAGTCGGCAGGAACCAGCCAAATTCCAGTCTGCGCATGAGCCCGTTTCCTCCTGCGGGGCAGCTTAGCGCAATTCGTTCTGGCCGTGACCGTCTCTAATCGGCACGATCCCCCCAACTTTCGAGAGGGTAGAGCATGTTGCAGCACGGCAAGCGTCCGACGATCACATCGCAACACGGAATGGTGGCAGCGGCCCATCCGCTGGCGGCGGCAGCCGGTGCGCGCATCCTGAGCAATGGCGGCAATGCCTTCGATGCGGCGGCGGCAACGGCCGCGGCATTGAATGTGGTCGAACCCTACATGTCGGGCCTGGCGGGGCGTGGCATGGCCACGGTTTACGTGGCCAAGGAACGGCGCGTCCGTTCGCTCGACTTCGTGACGCAGATCCCCAAGGCTTTCCCGGTCGACAAACTCTCCAACCGCGAGCAGCTGATCCGCGGCCCGATCCCCGTGGGCGCGCCCGGCAATCTCGGCGGCTGGTGCGAGATGGTGAGCACCTACGGCACCAAGAAACTGCCCGAACTCTTTGCGCCGGCGATCAGGCTCGCCCGCGATGGCTTCGGCCTGATCGAATTCAACGTCGAGGAGATCGGCGGCAGCGTCAATGCAGAGCTCAGGGGCTGGCCCGAACTCTATCCCGAATGGAGCCGCGTCTATCTCGAAGGTATCGCCGGCGGGAAGCCGAAACTTGGCGCCGTGCTGCGCCAGCCCGATCTCGCCAAGACCCTCGAAGCGCTTGCCAACGACGGGCCTTCGCTGCTCTACGGCGGTGCGCTCGGCAAGAAGCTGGTCGATCGGCTAAAAGAGCTGGGCGGCGTGCTCACCATGGATGACCTGGCGGAAGCAAAGGCCGTCTGGGTCGATCCCATCAGCGTCGATTATCGCGGCCGCACGGTGCACGTGCCGCCGCCGCCCTGCGAGGCGTTCCAGTACCTGCTGACCTTGCGCATCCTCGAAGGCTTCGACCTCAAGAGCATGCCGAGGGACGGCGTCGAGCATGTCGACACGGTGCTGCGTGCCATCCGCGTCGCCGCCGGCACGCGCATCCTGGCGGGCATCCCCTCGCCTCAGAAGCTGGCCGAACTGCTCTCGGAGGGCCATGTCGAAGCGCTGCGCGCCCGCGTGCGCGACAAGAAGCCGGTGACCGGCCCGACCGAGCAATGGACGCCCGATATCGCAGAAGGCCACACCACGTCGTTCTCGATCGCCGATTCGGACGGCAACATGGTCTGCGTGACGCAGAGCCTGGGCAGCGTGTTCGGCTCGGGCGTGGTCGTGCCCGGCACCGGCCTCTGCCTCAACAATTTCCTCTATTGGGCCGACGTCAATCCCAAGAGCCCGAACCGGGTGAAAGCGGGCGGCCGGATGCCGATCTGCGTGGCGCCCTCGATCGTGACCCAGGACGACAAGGCCGTCATGGCGCTTGGTACGCCCGGCAGCTACGGCATCTTGCAGACCCAGCCGCAGGCCTTCGTGCAGTACATCGACTACGGCCTGCCGTTGCAGCAGGCGATCGAAGCGCCGCGCGCACGGCTCACCGATGGCCGTGCCGTTCTGCTCGAGTCGCGCGTCGAAGCCGACGTCCATGCCGAACTGCGCAAGCGCGGCCACGACCTCACCAGCGGTCCCGACTGGACCATGAAGGTGGGCGGCATGCAGGGCGTGGCGGTCGATCCGGCGACCGGCACCTTCACCGGCGGCTGCGATCCGCGGCGCGACGGCTACTGCGTGCCGGCCTAGAGAAAGCCGCTAGCGGAGGCCAACGACGACCCGGGTCTGCGAGCGCACGTGCTGCGCGAAAGCGCCCCATCCACGCATCGCCGCGAACTCCTTCGTCTCGATAGCAGCAGGCGAGTCGAGTTCGTAAACCGTCGTGTAGAGCGTGGCGCGCCGGCGACGGCTCTCGCCGCGCTCGCTTTCTGCGATCTCGCCGGAGGACACATAGCGGCGGCCGGCCCGCACGCCGGGACAGGCCAGCGCATCGGGCAGGTGGATGTCGTCGTACCATCGACTCCAGTCGGCCTCGACCTCGGGGTCGACTTCGGCGGTCACGATCAGAAGGCAATTCGGCAGAGCGCTCATTCGGCATTCTCCTTGCACGCAAGCTTCGGGCACAATGGAACGCCTGCCAACAGGAATGTGGGTCCATGAAAGACGCCGACATCGTCCGTATCGCCGGGTGGGTGGTTCGTCGTGGCCTTGCCGGCATGGCGGAAGAGTATCTGCTGCGCGAATTCTGCCGGGAGTGCCGTGCGGCCGGCCTCGAACTGTCGCGCGCGGTTGCCCTCATCGACACGCTGCATCCCGTCCACGAAGGCCGCGTCTTCCGCTGGAGCGCCGAGGAATCGAACGATCCTGCCATGGTCGAGTATGGCCGCACCGACCAGGGCGCGGGCGCCGAAACGTGGCAGCGCAGCCCATTTTTCCATCTGCTGCAGACCGGCGAGGAGGAGTTGCGCCGGCGCATTGGCTTCGGCGACGCCATCGACTTCCCGGCTATTCAGGAGATGAAGGATGCCGGCCACACCGACTACCTCGTCTTCGTTCACCGTTTCGCCGACGACAATGCCATCGGCGAGATGGATTGCGTCTATTCATCCTGGGTGACGCGCCATCCCGAGGGTTTCAGCGACGCCGGCTTGGTGGCGTTGCGCCGCCTGGTGCCGCCGCTGGCGCTGGCCATCAAGGCCGCAGCACTCGCCCGCGTGGCGAGCACGCTGGTCGAGGTCTACCTCGGACGCGACGCCGGCAAACGCGTGCTGAGCGGCCGCATCTCGCGCGGCGTCGCCGACCGCATCGACGCGGTCCTGTGGTTCTCCGACCTGAGCGCCTACACCAGGATCACCGATACAGCCTCGCCGGACGAGGTGATCCCGCTGCTGAACGACTATGCCGAGGCCGTCATCACCGCGATCCAGGATGCCGGTGGCGAGGTGCTGAAGCTGATCGGTGACGGCACGCTGGCGATCTTCCGCGCCGAGGACCCGGCGAAGGCCAGCGCCAGGGCGCTCAGGGCCGAGGCCGACATGCGCGAGAAGTTGCGCGCCGTGAACGAGCGGCGCCAGGCCGAGGAACGGCCGGTCACCTCGGTCTATGTGGGCCTGCATATCGGCGAGGTGTTTTACGGCAATGTCGGCAGCATCGACCGGCTCGACTTCACGGTCGTGGGCCCCGCGGTCAACGAGACCAGCCGTATCGCATCGATGTGCCGGTCGGTCGACCGGCCCGTCCTGGTGTCGCAGGCGCTGGCGGATGCGTTGCCGCGGGCGGAACGCGCGCGGCTGGTGTCGGTCGGCCGCTTCGCGCTCCGCGGCGTCGGGCGCGCCCAAGAGCTGTTCACCGTCGATCCTGCCCTGCTGTAGGATGAGGAGCCACAATTTCCGGGGGCAGTCATGGCAAAGAGCGCGCAGGCACCGACCATCTCCATCGGTATCACGGAAGCAGATCGGCGCAAGATCGCCACCGGCCTCAGCCATCTGCTGGCCGACACCTACACGCTGTATCTGACCACGCATAATTTCCACTGGAACGTCACCGGGCCGATGTTCACCTCGCTGCACACCATGTTCATGACGCAGTACACCGAGCTGTGGAATGCGGTGGATCCGATCGCCGAGCGCATCCGCTCGCTGGGCCATGCCGCGCCCGGCTCCTACGCCCAGTTCGGCAAGCTGAGCTCGCTCAAGGATGTGCCGGCAACGCCGCCCAAGGCGATGGACATGGTGCGTATCCTGGTCACCGGCCACGAGGCCGTGGCCCGGACAGCGCGCGGCGTCTTTCCGCTCGCCGACAAGGCCAACGACGAGCCGACCGCAGACCTGCTGACGCAGCGTCTCACAGTGCATGAACAGACGGCCTGGATGCTGAGGTCGCTGCTGGAATAGCCCTCCGCCGGCTTGAAGAACCACCGGCAAAGATTCGCTTCGCGAACTTCCGCTATTCGGCTTGCGCCGAGACCCTCCCGACGCCTACGATGGTGGCAATTCAACGAAGCCGCTCAACGAGGCGGCAGTCCTTGGGAGGACAACATGGCCAAGACGAAGCGTCGTAGCGTGCTCAAGCTTGCCGGCGGCGCAGCCGCGGCCTCGGTGGGCGGCATGGCCGCCATCCTTGCAACCGGCCGCATGCCGGCTTTCGCCCAGCAGCGAACGGTTCACTGGTTGAAGTGGGTCGACTTCGTGCCGGCGACAGATGCCCTCCTGAAGAGGGAAATGATGCCGGAGGCCGAGAAGGCGCTGGGCGTCAAGATGAACCTCGAGACCGTGAACGGCAATGACCTTCAGCCGCGCATCACCGCCGGCATCCAGTCGGGCGCTGGTCCCGACCTGATCATGTCGTTCAACAGCTACACTCATCTCTACGCCAACAGCGTTGTTGATGTGAGCGCGATTGCGGAGGAAGTTGGCAACCGGGAAGGCGGCATCCTCCCGTACGCAAAGGCGATCTGCAGCGACGGCAAGATGTACATGGGCATGCCATGGGCCGTGATCGGCGGCATGATCGCCTGGCGCAAGTCGTGGTTCGAGGAAGTCGGCCTCACCAAGTTCCCCGATACCTGGGACGGCTATCGCGAAGCCGCCAAGAAGCTGAAGGCCAAGGGCCGGCCGTTCGGCCAGACGCTGGGCCACACATTCGGCGACGCGCCGGGCTTCACCTATCCGTACCTGTGGTCGTGGGGCGGCAAGGAGATCGATGCCAGCGGCAAGGTGGTGATCAACTCCAAGGAAACTGTCGAGTCGGTCAAGTTCATGCAGGGCCTTTGGAAGGACGGCATGGACGAAGGCGGCCTCGCCTGGGACGACACCAACAACAACCGCGCGTTCCTGTCGCAGACGATCTCCGCCACCCTGAACGGCGCCTCGATCTACATCGAGACACTGCGCAAGCCCGACCAGTACAAGACCGCGGCCGGCAAGCCGATGAATACAGACATCCTGCATGCGCCCCTGCCCAAGGGACCGGCGGGACAGTTCGGCTTCCATCTGCTGCAGTCGAACATGCTGATGAAGTATTCGAAGAACCAGGACGCCACCAAGGAATTCCTGAAGTGGATCCACACCGAGGCGAACTACAGAAAGTTCTTCGAATCGCAAAAGGGCTTCGCGACACCTTGTACGGCCAAGTGGGAATCGGACAAGCTGTGGGACGTCGATCCGGTGATGACGCCCTACAAGGTCGCAGCCCGTCTCGGCCAGGCCATCGGCAACGCCGGACCGCCGAACGCAAAGGCCCAGGAAGTCCTGTCGAAGTACATCGTCACCGACATGTATGCCAAGGCCGTCCAGGGCATGCCCGCCGAGGACGCGGTGAAGTGGGCCGATGCCGAACTCAAGAAGGTCTACGTCTGAGTCCGGGCAACTGCGTTTAGGGTAACCCGTCCATGACGGTGTCAGCACTTTCGGCGGCGGGGAGCAAAGGACTCTCCCCGCGTCTGCGCAAGCTCGAGGATGAACGCTGGCTCGCGTTGGCGTTGCTGACGCCGACCGCGATCCTGCTCGGCCTGTTCATCGCCTATCCCTTCTTCGAAGGCGTCATGCTGTCGCTCCACAGCACGCGCGTCGGCCAGCCCGGCGAATTCGTCGGGCTGAAGA
>LNFM01020346.1_pt1 | contig 36306 bp, 37 predicted proteins | sample 596031 | NCBI WGS metagenome assembly LNFM01 (sample SAMN04254537, study PRJNA301005) | activated carbon metagenome | isolation source: dual media filters at the Ann Arbor, Michigan drinking water treatment plant | place: USA: Ann Arbor | reverse complement strand
TGCCGTCGGCCCTGCGGGCGGTGTTCGGCGACGACGGCCTGCGCTCGCTGCCGGGGGCGATCATCGTCCTCTCGCTGGTGCTGTACCCCTACGTGTACGTCCTGGCCCGCAGCAGCCTGGCCGGCCAGTCCCGCAGCGAGCTGGAGGCCGCGCAGAGCCTGGGCCTCAGCCGCGGCCGCGCCATCGTGCGGGTGGCCCTCCCCACGGCGCGCCCGGCCATCGCCGCGGGCGTCGCGCTCTCGGTGATGGAGGCCATCGCGGATTTCGGCACCGTGAACCTGCTGCGCGTGCAGACGCTCACCGAGGCGGTCTACCGCACCTGGTACGGGGAGTTCGACCGCCAGGGCGGCACGCAGCTGGCGAGCCTGCTGCTGCTGTTCGCGGTGATGCTGCTCACCATGGAGCGGCTGGGCCGTGGCCGGGCCCGCTACGAGCAGTCGCTGCGCAGGGGCACCGCCGGGGCGCCCGTGCCGCTCACCGGCGCGCGGCGCTGGGCGGCCACCGCGGGGCCGGTGGCGCTGCTGACGCTCATCGTCATCGGCCCGGGGCTGCGGCTGCTGGTGTGGGCGGTCCAGACCATCCGCGACGAGGGCGTCGCGGGCTACGGTGAGCTCGCCGGCGCGAGCCTGCTGCTGGGCCTCTCGGCCGCGGCGGTCGCGTGCCTGGTGGGCACCGTGGTGGCCTTCGCGATGCGCAGCCGCCCGTCCCGCCCGCTGACGGTGGCCGCGCGGGTCGCGGGCTCGGGCTACGCCCTGCCCGGGGCGGTGGTGGCCGTGGCGGTGATCACGGTCTACGAGTGGACCGACGACCGCCTGCTCGACCTGGGCCGCCAGCTGGGCAGCGAGCCGGGGCTGCTGCTCACCGGCACGGCCCTGGGCCTGGTGCTCGCCTACCTGGTGCGGTTCATGTCGGTGGCGCTGAACGCCGCGGAGGCGCACATGACCCGCATCCCGCGACGCCTGGACGAGGCCGCCGAGAGCCTGGGGGTGACCGGCCTGGCCGCGCTGCGGCGCGTGCACCTGCCGTTGCTGCGCCCGGGGATCGCCGCGGCCTTCCTGCTGGTGTTCGTGGACGTCATCAAGGAGCTGCCGATCACGGCCCTGCTGCGCCCGTTCGGCTGGGACACGCTGGCGGTGGGGATGTGGCAGGCCACCAGCGACGCGCGGTATGACGCGGCGGCGCTGCCGGCGCTGACGATCGTGCTGGTGGGGATCCTGCCCGTGGTGCTGCTGGTCCGCGCGTCTCGGGTGGACCTGCCGGGCTGACCCGACCTCAGGCCCCGGCGACCACCCGTGGGTGGTCCCGCCAGGCCGGCATGCGCGCCATGTAGGCCAGCGTCTCGCGCTCGGCCTGCTCGCGGCTGAGCGATGGGTTCTCGTGCGTGGCCCATCCCACCATCCGGCGGAAGCGGACCTCGAAGTCCTGCAGGCGGCCGTCGGCGTCCACGCAGTGGGGGCAGTAGATGCCGTCGTCGATGGCCATGCCGCAGCTCTGGCAGGGGTGGCTCATGCGGGGTCCTCCGATCGGTGGTCGTCTGAAGCGAGGGCGCGGTGCAGGTCGTCGAGCGCGGCGATGACCGCCGCGCGCCGTGCGGGGTCCAGCCGGGCGGCCGCGGCGCGCAGGCGGCGGTCGTCCAGCACCTGGAGCGCGTCGTCCAGGGCGGCCCGCCCGGCGTCCGACAGCCACACGAGGATGCGCCGGCCGTCCTGCGCGTCGGGGCGGCGGGCCAGCAGGCCACGTTCCTCGAGCGCGGCGACCTTGGCGCTGAGCGTGGACGGCGCGCGCGCCATGTGGGCGGCCATCTCGGTGAGCGTGAGCGGCCCCGCCTGGGCGAGATGCAGCAGCAGGGCCGTGGTCTCGGGCGAGGTCCGCTCGCGCGCGTCGGGGATGCGCCGGGCCCCGCGGCGGTAGACGTCGCGGAACAGGTCGTTCGCGCGCGCGGCGAAGGTGGCGTCGTCCATGGGCCGATTCTCGTGGCGGGGCGGGCGTTCGAACAGTCCGAAGGATCACGCCGGCGCATGGGCATTCCCTCGCGGCCCGGCTCAAGGCGCACGCGAACGGCGCCGATGGACTGATGCCACGGTGAGCGCCCGGGGGCCGTCGCCCCCAACCCTCATCGCGGTGCGGTCCACCCGAACGGACTCAGGGGTGTCGGTGCTTCACGGACGACGGCGTCACCAGCAGGGCTTCGCGTTGATCGAGGTGCTGGTCAGCATCCTCATCCTCGCGATCGTCGCCGGGGCCATCTTCCAGGGCTTCGCGGCCTCGTCGGCGCAGGTCGGCAAGTCGCGGCTGGACTCGGTGTCCAGCAAGCTCGCGGCCGGCGCGCTCGAAGAGGCCCGGAACATGCGGTACGACGACGTGGGCACCGTGGGCGGCAACCCGCCGGGCACGCTCAGCAGCACCGTGAACCGCGTGGTGAGCGGCACGACGTTCCGAATCGACACCAGCGTCGTCTACGTCGACGACCCCGCCCAGGGGCGCCCGCAGACGTACGTGAACTACAAGAAGGTCACGATCAGCGTGACCCCGCAGGTGCCGCTGGGCACGGCGATCACGGCGAGCACCATCATCTCCCCGCCGAACTACGCGGCGATCTCCGGCAAGGCGACCGCCGTGGTGACCGTGGTGGACGCCGTCACCGACGATCCGCTGCCCGGCGCCACGGTGACCCTCAACGGCAGCACCTCGCCCACGCGCATCGACTCCACCGACGCCAACGGCAAGGCGGTGTTCGCCGGGCTGCTGCCCAGCGCGACCTCGGTCACCAGCCCGCAGTACTACTACGTGGCCTCGGCGGCCCGCGCCGGGTACCTCACGCACCCGGACACGCCGGTGACCACGACCCGGGAGAACCTGACCGCGTCCCAGACGTGGCAGGTCACGATCAAGATGTACAAGCCGGCCACGATCAACGTGAACCTGGTGGACAGCGCGACCGGGCTGCCGGTGACCGAGCGGTCCGACATCACCGTCACCAGCCCGGCGCCCACGTCGATCGCGCAGACGTTCACGACCTTCACCGGGGCGCTCACGGCGACCACGCTCGGCGGCAACCCCATCGTGCCGAACCTGAGCCCCTTCACGGTCGCCACGCGCACCGACTGCTACGCGGACGCCACGCAGAACGCGGCCGTGCCGGCGGGCTATCCCACCAACACCAGCCACACGTTCACCATCCCGCTCACGCGCGCGGCCGGCGGCTGGCTGGACGTGTGGGTGCGGCGCAACGGCACCGGCGCGCCGATCGGCAACGCCAGCGTCCAGGTCTCGGGCGGCCCCAGCAGCATGGCGCCGCTGGCCCGCACCACCGACGCCAACGGCTACACCCGGTTCTGCCTGCCCGTCTCCGGCACGGTGAACTACACGGTGTCGGCGACCGCCAGCGGCTTCGGGTCCGGCAGCCTGCCCGCGGCGATCACCTCCAACGCCACCACCCCGATGACGCTGCTGCTGGTGGCGGGCTCCACCGGCACGGTGCGGCTGCGGATGAACCCGGTGGCGGCCAACGTGCTGGTGCGGCTGCAGGCGGCCACCGGCACCTATGACGCCACCCAGTACACCAACGCCAGCGGCTTCGCGGACTTCACCAACCTGGCGATGGGCAACTACGTCGCGTACTTCGCGACCGGCTTCTCCAGCGGCAACCCGGTGTGGAGCGGCGGCAAGCCCGTGAGCCTGGCGACCACGAGCCGCCTGGACGTGACCCTCCCGTGAGCCGGCGCCCCCGCAACGCCGGCTTCACGCTCCCGGAGCTGCTCATCGGGATCATCCTGATGGGGATCTTCGGGCTCACCCTGGTGGCCTTCTACAGCGTCAGCCTGAACTCGGCGACCACGAACGAGAACCAGGCCAAGTCCCAGAGCGAGGGCCGCAGCGCCCTGAGCCGGCTCTCGGGTGAGCTGCGCCAGGCGATCTCGCCGGACGCCGGGGTGACGCCGCCGATCCAGTCGCTGAACACCACCTCGGTGGTCTTCTACTTCGACGGCACGCGCGACCCCAGCGACATCACGCCGTTCCCCCAGCGGGTCCGCTACCAGGTCGTGAGCGGCCAGCTCGTGCGGGACGCGGCCAACCCGGTCGGCGCCGCGCCGCCGTACAGCTGGACCGCCTACGGACCGCAGGAGGTCGTGGCGACCGGCGTGCAGACCACCAACCCGCTCTTCGCCGCCAGCGATGTGAGCGGCACCGCGCTCGGGGCGAGCCTCACCTCGCCGGGCACCGCGGCCATCGCCGAGATCCGCATCCGCCTGACCCTCGGTTACCGCACCGGGCAGTCCAACTCCACCCTGGAGCTCACCACCGATGTCGTTCCCCGGAACCCCCGCACCGACTGACCCGCGGCGGCCGCGCCGCCGCCTGCAGTCGGGCCAGAGCATGATCTCGGTGATCGGCCTCACCAGCATCGTCGCGCTGCTGGTGATCGCCAGCCTGTCCTGGGCCAAGAGCGGGACCAACCAGTCCACGCGCACCGCCCGTGGCGACCTGGCCCTCCAGGCCGCCGAGGCCGGCGTGCAGCTCTACATCTCGCGCATGGTGGAGGATCCGCGCTACTACCGGCGCTACGTGGACACGGCCGAGGACCCGCGCACCAACACCACTGCCGGCGGCATCGTGACCCCGGGCAACCCGTGGCCCACCGGCAACAACTGGTCGTACTCGGGGCCGCCCACCACCTGGGTGCCGCTGCAGAACGCCCGCTTCGGCCAGGCCAGCTACAGCCTGCGCGTGAGCCCGGTGCCGTCGGACCCGAACGCGGTGCTGGTGCAGTCCACCGCGCGCGTCATGCCGTCCGGCGGCAACAACCCGGTCGTCAAGTCCGTGCAGGCCCGCATCCAGCCCATCTCCATCGCCGACTTCCAGATGATCGCCGACGCGAACATCATCTACGGCAGCACCGCGACCACCACCGGCAAGCTCTACTCCTCCGGCGACATCATCCACGGCGGCACCGCGCTGGCGCCGGTGTACGCCCGCAACCTCGCCTGCCGGTCCGGCGGCGGCTCCTGCAGCTCCTCCGGGGCCACCTCCACCGGGTTCCAGGGCGGGGCGTTCGACCGGACGACCACGCCCTCGTTCGCCGACAAGTTCCCGACGCCGATCGACTTCACCTCGTTCACCCAGGACCTGGTGGACATCAAGGCCGCCGCACAGGCCACCGGCGTGTACCGCAACGACGCCACGGCCAACGGCTGGATGGTGCAGTTCCTGGCGGCCGGCCAGGTGCGGATCTGGAAGATCACCGGCTCGAGCAACCTGGGCGTCACGGTCAACGCGCTGCAGTGTCCCACCACCGTGACCATGCCCGGCGGGGCGACGCCCTTCTACATGTACTTCGAGCAGCCGGCGGTCATCGGCAACGGCAACAACCTCACCGACTCCTGCAGCGCCACGACGGGGACGCGGGCGTCGGTGGTGGACGGCCAGGTGACGCTCGCCAGCCGCACGAACATCTACATCGGCAACAACATCAGCTACGAGACCGACGGCGACGACGTGCTGGGCCTGGTGGCCGGCGGCGAGATGATCATGGCCGAGAACTCGCCGACCAACCTGAACTGGCGGGCGGCGACCCTGGCGCAGAACGGGCAGTGGCGCACCAACACGGGCTCCACCAGCAAGACCTCGCTGGTCTTCACCGGATCCACCGCCACCTCCGACGGCGGCTACGCATCGATGTTCGCCAGCCGCACCTACAACTACGACACCACGCTGCAGTCGCTGCGTCCCCCGCTGTTCCCGACCATCGAGGGCAGCTGGGGCGTGTCGTACTGGCGCGAGGTCAACCCGCCGAGCTGATCCCGGGGCCGGCCGGCCGGCCGGCCGATGGCCGCCATGAGCTCGTCGGTGAGCGCGTCGCGCCGCTCCGGGTCGGCCGTGAGCAGGCCGTTGCGGACGTGGGCGTCCACCAGCGCCAGGGCCACCTTGTCGAGCGCCGCCTGCGCCGCGCTGATCTGCTGCAGCACGTCGATGCAGTAGCGGTCGTCCTCGACCATACCGGCGATGCCGCGCACCTGCCCCTCGGCCCGGCGCAGCCGCGTGAGGATCTTCGCCCGGTCGGCCGAGTAGTGGCCGCTGCCCTGCGGGGTATCGGTCTCCATGCGGCGACATTGACATACCCCCATGGAGTATGCAAGCCTGACGCCGGCAGATACTCCCCACCAGTATTGGAGGGCACATGACGACCACCCGGACCCGCGGGTCGCACCCGCCGCACCACGCCGAGGCCGACCGCGCGAGCTGGCGCCTGGCGATGACCGCCACCGCCCACTGCCTCACCGGCTGCGCCATCGGTGAGGTGCTGGGACTCGTCATCGGCACCGCCCTCGGCTGGGGGACCGTCCCGACCATCGCGCTGGCCGTGGGGCTGGCCTTCCTGTTCGGCTACGCCCTCACCTCGCTCCCGCTGCTGCGGGCGGGCCTGCCCCTCGGCCGCGTGGCCGCCTTGGCGCTCGCCGCGGACACCGTGTCGATCGCCGTCATGGAGATCGTCGACAATGGGGTGATGCTGACGTGGCCGGGAGCGATGGATGCGGGGCTGGGCGATCCCCTGTTCTGGGGCGTCCTGGCGTTCGCGCTGGCCGTGGCGTTCGTGGTCACCGTCCCGGTGAACCGGGCGTTGATCTCCCGCGGCCGGGGGCACGCCGTCGTGCACGCCCATCACTAGGCGCCACCGGAGGGCGGCCGGGTGATCCAGACCTCCCTTGCCGCCCTCCTGATCATCCTCGCCGGCATGGCGATGCGCCGGCGCGGCCTGCTCCGCGAGGAGCACGCCGACGGCATGGTGAACATCGTGTTGTACCTGGCGATGCCGGCCCTGGTGTTCCTCATCACCGCGCGGGCCGAGCTGCCGGCGGCGCTGCTGCTGGTGCCGGTGGCCGGGTTCGCGATCCACGCGGTGCTGCTGGCGCTGGCCTTCGGGTTCGCGCGGGCCCGCGGCATGGACCGCCCGCGCACCGGGGCCTTCGTGACCGCCACCGCGGTGGGCAACACCGGGTTCTTCGGCCTGCCGCTCATCGCCGCCAGCGGCGAGGGGTTCTCCCTGCCCGCCGCCGTGATGTTCGACAGCCTCGCGACGGCCGTCATCACCTGGACCTCCACGGTGGCCATCGCGACGGCGTTCGGGGCGGCGGGGGAGGGACGCCCCCGGGTGGACTGGGCGGGGCTGGGCCGGGGGCTGGCCCTGCCCCCCACCTGGGCGCTGGCGGCAGGGCTGGCGTGGAACCTCTCCGGCGCGGGGGAGCTGCCGGTGGTGGTGGAGCGGCCCATGGAGATCCTGGGCGCCGCGGTGCTGCCGCTGGTGATGGTCTACGCGGGCGTGGTGTTCGACCTCCGGGGGCTGCGCCCGAACATGGCCGACATCGCCGCGATCACCGTGATCCGGCTGGGGCTGGGCGGCCTGGTGGGCCTGGGGGTGGGATCCGCGACGACCTGCACACCGTCGTGGTGATGGCCGCGATGCCCACGGCGATGATGTCGCTGGTGCTGGGCGACCGGTACGGTCTGCGCCGCGACGTGCTGGCCGGGGCGGTGGTGGTGACGACCCTGCTGTGCACCATCACCCTTCCCATCGTCCGCTGGCTGGTGCTGTGACCGTGAACCCCGTGCCCTTCGGCGACCGCCTCGCGCAGGCCGTCGCGACCCGCTCCTCCCAGGTCGTGCTTGGTCTGGACCCCGATCCGCGCATCGCCGGCGAGGGCCCCGAGGCGGTCCGCGGCTTCTGCGAGGGGCTGCTGCGGGCCGCCGCGCCCGCCTGCGTGGCCGTGAAGCCCCAGTTCGCCTGGTTCGAGCGGCTGGGCGCGCCCGGCTGGGAGCTGGTGCGGCACCTGGCGGAACTGGCCGGAGAGCTCGGCCTGCTGGTGATCGCCGACGCCAAGCGCGGGGACATCGGGGTGACGGCCGGCGCCTACGCCGAGGCGCTGCTCACCGGCCCGTTCGACGCGCTCACCGTGAACCCCATGCTCGGCTCCGACGCGGTGGAGCCGTTCGTCGCGGCCGCCCGCGGCACCGGGCGCGGCCTGTTCGTGCTGGTCCGCACCTCCAACCCCGGCGCCGCCGAGCTGCAGGACCTGGAGCTGGCCTCCGGCGGGCCGTGGCACGAGGCCGTCGCCGCGAAGGTCGCCGGATGGGGCGCGGCGGGCGTGGGCGCCGCGAGCCTGTCCGACGTGGGCGCGGTGGTGGGCGCCACGGTGCCGGGGCATCTGGCCCGCCTGCGCGGGCTCATGCCGCAGCAGCCGCTGCTGATCCCCGGGGTGGGCGCGCAGGGCGGCCGTCCGGAGGACCTGGGACCGGCGTTCACCACCGGCCGCGCGGGGGCCGTCGTGGCCGCGAGCCGCTCGATCATGACCGCCGCCGACCCGCGGGCCGCGGCGGAGGACCTGCGCGAGCGGCTGTGGGAGGTCTCCGGCTAGCGCCGCGCCGCGCGCGCCGCGGCGCGCACGCCGGCCTGGGTGACGGTGACCAGCGGGCTGCCCCGGTGGTGCCCCCGGACCGGCCCGAGCCCGTAGCCGCGCTCCCGCACCTCACGCCGCGGCGCGCGCGGTGTGCCGCCCAGCGGGATCACCCGCAGCAGCCGCCGGCGGGGGCCCGCCCACACGAACACGCGGGTGGGGCGCACCTCCACGCCGCCCAGCGGCCACACCTGCAGGCACAGGCTGCGCTCGAGCTGGACGGGCACCGGCGCGGCGGGGGGTGCGGAATGCCTGCGGATCTCCGGTGGAACCGGTTGGTAGGCTCGGCCCGTGATCGGCGGACTCCGGCGACCTGCCCTGCTCGCGACCGCGGCCCTGGTCCTGGCCGCGCCCGTGGCGACCGCCGCGGCGCCCACCCCGGCGGCCCGCGCCTGGATCCTGGTGAACCCGGCGACCGACGAGGTGCTGGCGTCGCGGAACGCGGACATGAGGCTTCCGATGGCGAGCACGACCAAGATGATGACGGCCCTGGTGGCTGTCGAACGTTCGCGGCCCGATCAGCGCGTCCTCATCCCCGCCTCCGCGGCGGCCGTGGGGGAGTCCTCCGCGCAGCTCGTGGCGGGTGAGCGGCTGCGGATGCGCGACCTGCTGGCGGGGGTCCTCGTGGCCAGCGGGAACGACGCCTCCGTCGCCGTGGCGGACGCCGTCGCGGGCTCGCAGGCCGGCGCGCGGCGGCGCTGGGCCTGCGCAACACGCGCTTCGCGAACCCGCACGGGCTCGACGCCCCGCGGCACTACTCGAGCGCCCGCGACCTGGCGACGACCGGCGAGGCGCTCATGGCCGTGCCCGAGCTGCGGGCGATCGTGGCCAACCGCACGGCGGTCATCCCCGGGCCCGGGGGCGCGGGCCGCAGGGTCCTCGAGAGCCACAACCTGCTCCTGGACATCGACCCGGATGCGGACGGCATCAAGACGGGGAATACCGACAGGGCCGGCTACACGCTGGTTGCGCACGCCACGCGGGAGCGGCTGGGCATGGACCTCTACGCGGTCATCCTCGGCTCCACCGGCGAGGTGCAGCGGGCCCGGGACGCCAAGCGCCTGCTGGACTGGGGGTTCCGCCAGTACGCGCGCCCGGTCCTGGTGGAGCCCGGCAGCCCGGTGGTGCGCGTGGCGGTGAAGGACCGGCCCGGCGTGACGTTGCTGCTGCGCGCCGGCGGCGAGCCCCTGCGCGCGACGATCCGTCTGGGGCGCCCCGTGCGGGAGGCGATCGAGGCGCCGAGGGCCGTCGTGGCGCCCGTCAGCGACGGGCAGGTGGTGGGACGCGTCGTGGCTGGGAACCCGACCGCTGCTCGCGGAGCAGGACGTCGCGGCCCCCGGAGTGGTGGAGCGTCTGCGGTCCGGCCTGTCGGCCCTCTTCTCATGATCGTCACCGTCACACTCAACGCGGCCCTCGACCGCACCCTCAGCGTCCCCAACTTCCAGCCCGGGGCACGGAACCGCGCGTCCGACGCGCTCACCCTGCCCGGCGGCAAGGGCGTGAACGTGGCCAGGGCGCTCAAGCGCCTGGGCGAGCCGGTCATCGCCACGGGCCTGGCGGGCGGGCGCACCGGCACCTCGATCATCGAGGGGCTCACCGAGGAGGGCATCCTCAACGACTTCGTGCGGATCCGCGGCGAGTCCCGCACCTCGACCGCCGTGATCGACCCGAACGGCCGCCAGACCGAGATCATCGAGTACGGGCCCGCGATCACCGAGGACGAGCTCCGGACGCTGATGGAGAAGATCCGGTACCTCGCCCGCGGCGCGGACATGTTCGTGCTGTCGGGTTCGCTGCCCATCGACGTGCCCGAGGACTTCTACGCCGGCGTCATCCGCGAGCTGCGCGGCCGCGTGTTCATCGCGCTGGACGCCCAGGGCACCCCGCTGCGCGCCGCGGTGGGCGCCGACCCCGACCTGGTGAGCCCGAACGCCCGCGAGGCCGAGGAGATCGTGGGCTACGAGTTCAGCGAGGACGACGACCTGGTGGCCGCCACCGAGACCCTCACCTCCATGGGGGCGCTGTCGGCGATCGTGCACCAGTCCGACGGCTGCGTGGCGCGCATCCGCGAACCGGGCGCGAAGACCGCGGCCACATACCGGGTGCTGGGCCCCGTGCGCGAGGCGCTGTCCACCGTGGGATCGGGCGACGCCCTGCTGGCCGGATACCTCACCGGCATCACGCGGGGCGAGGACGCCCGCTCCCGGCTCGCCCTGGCGGTGGCCTGCGGCGCGGCCAACACCCGCACCCCGGGTGCCGGCGTCTTCGAGCCCGACGACGTGGACGTGATGCTGCGGCAGGTCCAGGTCTGGGAGGTCGAGTCCGCGCGAACCGGACCCGCGTCCTAGGGGACCCGGCGGCCCCGGAGCGGCGGTCGATCGTCAGCGGCGTCGTCCGGGCAGGTGCGGTACCCTGCCGACTCCGAGCCAGTGATCTTCGCCATCAGCTGACAAGTTCCTTCTCGAAACCCGGGAGCGGCATGTGCCGGCCTGGGTTTCGTGCTTTTCGGCGGGTGTCACGGCCCGGAGACGGTCGGGATACGGGGACAGAGGAGCGAATCGGGTGGAGATCGAGATCGGTCGTGGGAAGAAGGGCCGGCGGGCGTACGGGTTCGACGAGATCGCGATCGTGCCGAGCCGGAGGACCCGCGATCCCGAGGACGTGGATCTCAGCTGGAGCCTCGGCGGGTACACGTTCGAGCTGCCGCTCCTGGCGTCGGCGATGGACGGCGTGGTGGACGTGCGCACGGCGACCATCCTGGGCAAGCTCGGGGGCCTCGGGGTCCTGAACCTGGAGGGCATCCAGGTGCGGTACGACGAGGCGGACGCCGAGCTGGAGCGCATCGCCGCGCTGCCGGCGGCGGAGGCCACGCGGGGCCTGCAGCAGGTCTACCAGGAGCCCATCAAGCCGGAGCTCATCGGGAAGCGCATCCGGGAGATGAAGGCCGCCGGCATCGTGACCGCCGGGTCGTTCACCCCGCAGCGCGTGGAGGAGTACATCGGGGTGGCCCTCGAGGCCGGCCTCGACATCCTGGTGATCCAGGGCACGGTCGTGAGCGCCGAGCACGTCTCGTCGGTCGTCGAGCCGCTCAACCTCAAGCAGTTCATCGCCGAGCTGCCCATCCCGGTCATCGTGGGCGGGTGCGCGTCGTTCCAGACGGCGCTCCACCTCATGCGCACCGGCGCGGTGGGCGTGCTGGTGGGCGTCGGCCCGGGCGCGGCATGCACCACCCGCCAGGTCATCGGCGTGGGCGTGCCGCAGGCCACCGCCATCGCGGACGCGGCGGGCGCGCGGATGCAGCACCTGCTGGAGACCGGCCAGTACGTGAACGTCATCGCCGACGGCGGCATGGGCTTCGGCGGCGACCTGGCCAAGGCCGTGGCCTGCGGCGCAGACGCCTGCATGATCGGCTCGCCGCTGGCCAAGGCCGAGGAGGCCCCCGGCCGCGGCTATCACTGGGGCATGGCCACGTTCCACCCCACGCTGCCGCGCGGCACCCGGGTGAAGACCACCACCCTCGGGCCGCTCGAGCAGATCGTGGCGGGCCCGGCGTTCGAGAACGACGGCACCCTCAACCTCATGGGCGGGCTGCGGACGGCCATGGCCACCTGTGGCTACGAGTCCATCCAGAGCTTCCAGAAGTGCGAGGTGATGGTGGCCCCGGCGCTCAAGAGCGAGGGCAAGCGGCTCCAGCAGGCGCAGGCCGTGGGTATGGGCTGAGCCGGTGACGACGACCCCCCGCACCATGCTCGACCCGGCGCTCGCATCGGCGGTGCCGGGCGGCGTGCTCGTCGTCGACTTCGGCGCCCAGTACGCGCAGCTCATCGCCCGGCGCATCCGCGAGTGCCGGGTGTTCTCGGCGGTGGTGCCGCACGACATCACCCCGGAGGAGATCGCGGCGCTGCACCCGTCGGGGCTGGTCCTGTCGGGCGGCCCGGCCTCGGTCTACGAGCCGGGCGCCCCGGCACTGAACCCCGCGTTCCTGGAGCTCGGCGTCCCGGTGCTGGGCATCTGTTACGGCCTGCAGGCCATGACGCTGGCGCTGGGCGGCGAGGTCGCCCGGACCGGGGCGGGGGAGTTCGGCAAGACGCCCATCGAGGTGACCAACCGGGAGTCCCTGTTCCGGGAGCTCGACGCCGAGGTCTGCTGGATGAGTCACCGCGACGCGGTGTCGCGGGCGCCGGAGGGCTTCACGGTCACCGCCCGCAGCACGGACGCGCCGGTGGCGGCCATGGAGCACCCCGGGAAGGGCATGTACGGGGTGCAGTTCCACCCCGAGGTCGTCCACACGCCGTTCGGGACCGACCTGCTCAAGGCGTTCCTGTTCGACGTCTGCGACTGCACGCCCACCTGGACGCCGGTGCACGTCATCGAGGACCAGGTCGCGCGCATCCGCGCCCAGGTCGGTGACGAGCGCGTCATCTGCGCCCTCTCGGGCGGCGTTGACTCCGCCGTGGCCGCCCTGCTGGTGCACAGGGCGGTGGGGGACAAGCTCACCTGCATCTTCGTCGACCACGGCATGCTGCGGCACGGCGAGGGCGACCAGGTGGAGGAGGCCTTCGGCGAGCACTTCCACGTGCCGCTGGTGCACGTGCGGGCCCAGGAGCACTTCCTGTCGCACCTCGCCGGGGTCACCGACCCCGAGGAGAAGCGGAAGATCATCGGGCGGGAGTTCATCCGCACCTTCGAGTCGGAGTCCGCCAAGCTCGGCGGCGTCCGTTACCTCGTGCAGGGAACGCTGTACTCCGACGTCATCGAGTCCGGGTCGCGCACCGCGGCGAAGATCAAGAGCCACCACAACGTGGGCGGCCTGCCCGAGGACATGACCGTCGAGCTCGTGGAGCCGCTGCGGCAGCTGTTCAAGGACGAGGTCCGGGTGGTGGGCGAGGAGCTGGGCCTGCCGGAGCGCATGGTGTGGCGCCAGCCGTTCCCGGGACCCGGCCTGGCGATCCGCATCATCGGCGAGGTCACCGCCGAGCGCCTGGAGATCCTGCGCAGCGCGGACTTCGTGCTGCAGGAGGAGATCCGCCGCGCGGGCCTCTACCGGGAGCTGTGGCAGAGCTTCGCCGTGCTGCCCGCGGTGAAGAGCGTGGGCGTGCAGGGCGACGAGCGCACGGGCGGTCACCTCCGACGACGCGATGACCGCCGACTGGGCGCGGCTGCCGTACGACCTGCTGGAGCGCATCAGCAACCGCATCATCAACGAGGTGCCCGGGGTGAACCGGGTGGTGCTGGACATCACGTCGAAGCCGCCCGGGACCATCGAGTGGGAGTGAGGCCCGTGGGAGCGGTGGGACGATTCGCCGGCGCGCTGCTCTGCGCGCTGGCCGTCCTGCTGGCACCATCGGCCGCCTCGGCCGCCACCGACTGGGGCTCGCCAGGGCCCTACCCGGTGCAGCAGCTGTCGTACCGGCTCGCCCCGCTGAAGGTGCCCGACTACGCGGTGCCGCTGGAGGTGGAGGGCGACGTGGTCGCCCCGGTCGGCGCGCCGGGCGCCCGTCCGCTGGTGCTGGTGCTGCACGGCCAGCACCGCACGTGCTTCAAGCGAAGCGACCTCACCGCGTACGTGCCCGGCACGGGATGGCCGTGCCCGCCCGGCTGGACCCCCGTGCCCAGCCACCGCGGCTACCGGTGGCTCACCCGCCTGCTGGCGTCCCAGGGCGACGTCGCGGTGTCGATCTCCGCCAACTCGGTGAACGCCCAGAACAACGACGCGCCGGCCGTGGGCGCGGTGGAGCGCGCGCTGCTGGTGCGCCACCACCTGGCGTGGTGGACCCGCTGGGCGGCGGACGGCACCGATCCGTGGGGCGGCATCATGCGCGGCGCGGTCGATCCCCAGCGGGTGGTCTTGATCGGCCACAGCCGGGGCGGGGAGGGCGTCGCCCAGGCGGCCGCCGCCGCGCGGGCCGACGACCCGTGGCGGATCCGCGGGCTGGTGCTGATCGCTCCCACGGCGTTCGGCAAGCAGGTCACGCCGGGCGTCGACGAGCTGGTGCTGCTGCCGTACTGCGACGGTGACGTGAACGACCTGGAGGGCCAGGGCTTCATCGACGCGCGGCGAGACCTCTCGCCCGGCGACCGCACGGTGCGCAGCGCGGTGCTGGTGCTCGGCGCGAACCACAACTTCTTCAACACCACGTGGGCGCAGGACGGGCCCGACACCGACGACTGGTTCGCGGACGACGGCCAGCACCCCGCGGAGCGCCGGGCCTGCGGCGCGCGCGGCGCGGGCCGGCTCACCGGCAGCGCCCAGCGCTCGGCGGCGCGCCCGTACATCGCCGCGCTGGTGCGGGCGGCGACCGACCAGGACCCGGAGGCCCTCGCCCTGCTGGGCGGCACCGCCCCGGCGCCGCCGTCGGTGGGCCGCGCCGTGACGCTCGTGTCGGCCTGGAACGGCGGCGCCAGCCTGCTGTACGCGCCGCGGCCGGGCGGGGCCACGCCCCGCGGCGTCCGCGTGACCACCCGGGTGTGCCGCGGCTACACGCCGGGCCAGGGCTCGGAGTGCCTGCCGTCCGCCGGGGTCGAGCGGCTGCCGCACTGGGTGCCGATGGCCGGGGGCGGACCCCTCCCGGCGCCCCGAGCGCTGGAGATGTCCTGGACGGCCCGCGGCGGCGTGGTGCCGATCCCGCTGGGCGCGCCGTCGGCGGACCTGTCGTCCTTCTCCCTGGTGCAGCTGCGCGTCGCGCTGGCGCCCGGCCTCGGCGGCCAGCCGTTCGCGCTGCGCCTGGGTGACGCGTCGGGCCGCACGGTGGTGATCGAGGCCTCCTCGCCGCCGCTGCGTGTGCTGCCCGGTCCGCGCGGTGACGCCGGGCGTCTGCTCCCCAAGATCTGGGCGCAGTCGATGCGGTTCACGCTCGACCCCGCGCGGATCGACCTGTCGGCCATCACCCGGGCCGCGCTGCTGGTCGGGCCGCGGTCGGGCCGCGCGTGGCTGCTGGACGTGGCCGCCGTGGGCGATGCGCCGCGCCCCGTGACGGGCCCCGTGCTGCCCAGCCTCACGGCCCGCACCGTGCATGTGCGCGAGCGCGGCGATCGCGGCCGGAGGCGCGTGGCGGTGCCGGTGGACGTGTCCGGCGAGGTGCGCACCGCGGGCAGCGTCGCGGTTCTGGTCTCACCGCCGTCCGGGGCGCCGCGGTGGAGCGTGATGCCGGTGCCGGTGGGCGCGACGCGCCTGATGGTGCCCGTCACCGTCACCGCCGACGACGTGCGCACCGGGCCCCGGCGCTACTCGGTGTCGGTGGTCGCGCTGCGTGAGGCGGTGGTGGCCCGGTACGACGGTGCCGTGATCGTGGACGACGACGAGCCGGTCGTGCGCGTCCGCCCCGTGCGCCGCGTGGTCGCGGTGCGGGAGGGACAGGACCTGGTGTGGCGGTTCCGCTTGAGCCGGGTGTCGACGACCGACGTCACCCTGTCGCTGGTGCCGGCCCTGCAGGGTCCCCGCGTGCGGGGGCTCGACACGTGGGACATCCCGCCGGATGCGCGGGGGGTGTGGGGCGGCGACGGGCCGCGGCCCATCCCGCTGGAGCAGACGTTCGCCAGCCTGGACGTGTACTTCCCCGCGGGGTCACGCACGGCCGAGGTGTCGATGCCCACCTTCGCCGACGGGCGCCGCGAGACGCCGGAGCGCATCACCTGGCGGGTGCAGGCGGGCTTCGGCGACGGTGACCCCGGACTGGTGCCCGAGGGGCTCACCGTGTCGGGGGTCGTGCGGGACTGAATGCGGGGCGGCGCGTTCTGGGAGGATCGCCCGCGATGAGCGAGCTGGGCGACCTCCTGGAGCTGATGCACACCGCCCGCGGACGGTGCCACGCCCTGCGCATGGCGATCCGCGTCTGGGAGGACCCCGGCGCCACCCGCGACGCGGCCGGGGCCGTCGGCAACGCGGTGTGGGCGGCGACCGGCGAGGGCCGTCGCCCCGTCGAGCGTGAGGACCGCCTCTGGTACTCGGCGCCTGACCGGGCGCGTCTGGAGACCGGGCCGTCCCCCTCCGGAGCGCGGCTGGTGAGCGTCACCGACGGCCCGGTCCGGATCAGCCGGCTGGGCGACGCGGCCGCGGTGCGCGAGACGGTGGTCCGCTTCCGCGAGGTCGCGTTCGGCGAGCACGGCGCCCTGCTGGACCCGTCGCCGCTGGCGGCGGTCGCGGACCTCGAGGTGGTGGGCCGGGCCGTCGCGGCGGGGCGCGAGGGGATCGTGGCCCGCGCGCGGATTCGGCGCGATCTGGACCCGCTGCTCCTCGCACCGCCGCCGTGGGTGGACGAGCTGGAGGTGGTGGTGGATGCCGCGTGCGGCATCCTGCTGCTGCAGGTCACGCGGGCCGGCGGCCGCGCCCTGCGGGTCGTCGAGGTGACCGGCGTCGAGGTGGACGGGTACATCCCGCCGGAACGCTTCGCGTACGCGCCCGCGGAGGGTGAGGTCGTGCGGGACCGTCAGCGGCCGACCCCGCCCGGGGCCTGACCGCCGTCAGCGGGTCAGGCGGACGCGCGCCTGCGTGCGCGGGGGTACGGCAGTGCGATCTCCGGTCGCGCTTCCACGACCTCGCCGTCGGCCTTCTGGATGCGGAAGATCCCGAAGGAGCGGTCCTCGAGGAACTCGGCGAGCTCCTCCAGCTGGTCCGCGGTGAGCTCCCGGGCGATGCGCTCCAGGGGCGCGAGCGTGGGCTCCGGCCGCAGCGGCGTCACCTCGACCGGCCCGGGCCGGGCGGGACGAGACGCGGCTGGGCGGCCACACCTTGCGGCTCTGGGTGTGGTGCCAGCAGTACGGGCCACCGCGGTACGTCGTCTGCTGGCAGCGGCGCCCGTGAGCGGCGATGGCGATGCAGCGATTGACCGTGGACATGGGGACCAGCACCTCCTCCTCGCGCCTGGCCGGCCCCCTTCGCATGATCTGCCAGGCACGGGTGTCGCGAGAACCAGCCCTGTTGTATCGCTCATCGGCGTGCGAATCCAGAGGCGAAAGCGGGTCCGGATGCCCCGCGTGACCTTGCGGGTCCCCATCCGCTCGCCTAATCTCCCACGTCGGCCCTGCCATACGCAGGGCGATTCGCCGCGCCGCCTGGAGGGACATCAACCACCGTGAAGACCGTCAGCGCCAAGACCGGAACCGTCGAACGCCGTTGGTGGGTGGTCGATGCCGAGGGCCAGAACCTGGGCCGCCTCTCCACCGTCATCGCGGAGACGATCCGTGGAAAGCGGTCGCCGTGGTTCACCCGCCACGCCGACGCCGGTGACTTCGTGGTCGTTGTGAACGCCGAGCTGATCACCGTGACCGGCAAGAAGCTCAGCGACAAGCGGTACTACCGTCACTCGGGGTACCCGGGCGGGCTCAAGAGCCGCTCGCTGCAGGAGCAGCTGGACCACCGCCCCGAGGAGGTCATCCGGATGGCGGTGCGCGGCATGCTCCCGAAGAACCGGCTCGGCCGGAAGCAGCTGATGAAGCTCAAGATCTACGCGGGCCCCGAGCACCCGCACCAGGCCCAGGACCCGCAGCCCCTGCGGCTCACGCGCACCGCGGAGGTGTCGGCATGAAGACGGACAAGCACGGCCGGTTCACGGCCACCGGGAAGCGCAAGACCTCCGTGGCTCGCGTCATCCTCGCCCCGGGTGAGGGCAAGATCGTGTGCAACGGCCGCACCGCCGAGGAGTACTTCGGCCGCGCCGTCCTCGTGACCACGGCCAAGAAGGCCCTGCTCACGACCAGCACCGCGGAGTCGTTCGACGTGATCGCCCGCCTGCACGGCGGCGGTCCCTCGGGCCAGGCCGGCGCGCTGCGCCACGCCATCGCCCGCGCGCTCTGCGTTGCCGACGAGAACCTGCGCCCGGAACTGAAGAAAGAGGGCCTTCTCACGCGTGACGCGCGCGAGAAGGAGCGCAAGAAGGCCGGCCTCAAGGGCGCCCGGAAGCGTCCGCAGTTCTCGAAGCGCTGACGCCCTCGCCAGCGCGCTGAGCGAGGCACCCGTCAGGAAGCTCTTCGGCACCGACGGCGTCCGGGGGGTCGCGAACCGCGACCTCACCCCGGAGCTGGCGGTGTCGATCGGCCGGGCCCTCGGGTCCGGCCTGCCGGCCGGCTCGGCCGTGGCCATCGGCCGCGACACGCGCCGCAGCGGGCACATGCTGGAGGCGGCGCTCGCCGCGGGCCTCACCTCGGCCGGCGCGGACGTCCTGTTGCTGGGCGTGCTGCCCACCCCCGCGATCGCCGAGGCCGTGCCGCGCCTGGGCGCCGCCGCGGGCGCCGTGATCAGCGCCTCGCACAACCCGTTCCCCGACAACGGCATCAAGCTCATCGGGCCGGACGGCTTCAAGCTGCTCGACGAGGCGGAGGCCCGGGTGGAGGCGGCCATCCACACGCCGCCCGACGGCCGGCCCGAGGGCGGTGCCCTGGGCGTCGCGCATGCCGTGGACGACGCCGTGGAGGCGTACGTGACCTCCATGATCGAGCGCCACGCCCCCGACCTGTCCGGCCTGTCCATCGTTGCGGACTGCGCGAACGGGGCCACCGCGGTCACCGCTCCCGAGGTGCTGCGCCGCCTGGGCGCCCGCCTCACCGTGATCCACGCGGAGCCCGACGGGGTGAACATCAACGCGGACTGCGGGTCCACGCACCTCGGCTCGCTGCAGCGGGCGGTCACCGAGGGCGGTCACGACCTGGGGCTCGCCTTCGACGGCGACGGCGACCGTGTGCTCGCCGTGGACCGCGCGGGCGCGGTGGTGGACGGGGACCAGATCCTCGCGATCCTCGCCCTGGGCCTGCGCAGGCACGGCCACCTCGCCGGCGACGCGGTCGTGACGACCACGATGACCAACCTGGGGTTCCGCCGCGCCATGCAGTCCAACGGCATCGAGGTGCGGTGGACCGACGTGGGCGACCGCTACGTGCTCGAGGAGATGCGCTCCGGCGGCTACGTGCTGGGCGGCGAGCAGAGCGGCCACCTCATCAACCTGCGCTCCGGGCCCACCGGCGACGGCCTGGGCGCCGCGCTGATGCTCCTGGGCGCGCTGGTGGAAACCGGCGAGGACCTGTCCGTGGCCGCCGCGGTGGTACAACGGCTCCCGCAGAAGCTGGTCGGCGTGCGCAGTTCGCGAAAGTCCGAGCTCGCGGACGCCGACGAGGTGTGGGAAGAGGTGAGGGCGTTCGAGACGGAGTTCGGTGACGATGGCCGCGTCGTGGTGCGCGCATCGGGGACCGAGCCGCTCATCCGCGTGATGGTCGAGGCGCCCACGACCGAGGATTGCGATCGCTGGTGTGAACGGATCGCCGGGGCCGCGCAGCGGCGGCTCGGGGATCCGGTCAGCACCTGACCCGGGGGTGAAGCATGTGCGGGATCATCGGCTATGTCGGCGGGCGCGCCTGTCGTGAGCTGATCGTCCAGGGCCTGGAGCGCCTGGAGTACCGCGGCTACGACTCCGCGGGCTTCGCCCTCCTGGACGGCTCGGACGACGGGTTCGCGATGGTGCGGGCCGTGGGGAACCTCGCGAAGCTGCGCGAGGCGAGCGCCGACATGAACGGCGCCACCGGGGCCACCACCGGCCTGGGCCACACCCGCTGGGCCACGCACGGCCGCGTGACGGAGGCCAACTGCCATCCGCACCTGTCGGGCGACGGCAAGGTGGCCGTGGTGATGAACGGCATCATCGAGAACTACGTCGAGCTGCGGCACCAGCTGCAGGAGTCCGGCGTGGTGTTCCACAGCGAGACCGACACCGAGGTGCTGCCGCACCTCATCGCCCAGCACTACCGGGGCGACCTGCTGGCGGCGGTGCAGGAGATCATCCCCAAGCTGTCCGGCCACTACGCGTTCGTGGCGCTGCACGCCGACGAGCCGGGCCGCCTGGTGGGCACCCGCCACGAGTGCCCGCTGGTGATCGGCGAGGGTGACGGCGAGCGGTTCTTCGCCTCCGCCATCCCGGCGTTCCTGCGAGAGACCCGCGACGTGGTGCTGATCAACGACTCCGAGATCGTGGTCATCGAGCCGGACCGCACCACGATCCTCAACGCCAAGGGTGAGCAGCTGGAGCGTCACGCCGAGCGCGTGGACATGGACGAGGACGCCGCCGAGAAGGGCGGCTACGAGACGTTCATGCTCAAGGAGATCCACGAGCAGCCCGCGGCGCTGTGGGACACCATCGGCGACCGCATCCGGCCCGACGGCACCGTGCACCTCGAGGGCCCCGGGTGGAGCGCGTCCACATCGTGGCCTGCGGCACCTCGTACCACGCCGGCCTGGTGGGCCGGTACCTCATCGAGGACTGGGCCCGCGTGCCCGTGCACTGCGAGGTGGCCTCCGAATACCGGTACCGGACGTGCCTCGCGGGCCCCGGGGATCTGGTGATCGGCATCACCCAGAGCGGCGAGACCGCCGACACGCTGGCCGCCATGCGCGTGGCCCGCGAACGCGGCGCGCACGTGATCGCCCTCACCAACATCATGGGCTCCCAGGCCACCCGGGACGCGGACGGGGTGCTGTACACCCGCGCCGGCCTGGAGATCGGGGTGGCCGCCACCAAGAGCCACACCGCCCAGATCATGGCGCTGGCCCTGCTGGCGGTGAAGCTGGGCCGCCTCAAGTGGGCGCTCACCCAGCCCGGCGCGATCGACCTGGCCGAGGAGCTGCGGCGCCTGCCGGAGGGCATCGAGCGGTACCTGGAGTCCGACGCCCCCACCCACGTGCGCGAGGTGGCCGAGAAGTACGCCGACCGCCCGTTCTTCCTGTACCTGGGCCGCCACGTGGGCGTCCCGGTGTGCTTCGAGGGCGCGCTCAAGCTCAAGGAGATCAGCTACATCCCCACCGAGGCGTATCCGGCGGGCGAGATGAAGCACGGCCCGATCGCCCTGCTGGACGAGGGGTCGCCCGTGGTGGTGGTGGCCACCGACGGCCACGTCTTCGACAAGGTCGTGTCGAACATCCAGGAGGTCCGGGCCCGCGGCGCGCGCGTCATCGCCGTCGCCACGGAGGGGAACCAGGAGATCGGCGCGCACGTCGACGACGTGCTGTGGGCGCCGAAGACCCCGGCCCTGCTGTCGCCGGTCACCGCGCTGGTGCCGCTGCAGCTGTTCGCGTACGAGATCGCCTCGATCCGGGGCCTCAACGTGGACCAGCCGCGGAACCTCGCCAAGACCGTCACCGTCGAGTAGCGGAGGGCCACGGCGATGGCGGTGCTCGGCATCGGGCTGGACCTGATCGAGATCGACCGCATCGTCGCGGCCCTGGAGCGCCGCCCCCGCTTCGCCGAGCGCTGCTTCACCGAGGCGGAGGCGGCGTACTGCGCCTCCAAGGCGTTCCCGCCGCAGCACTTCGCCGCGCGGTTCGCCGCCAAGGAGGCGGTGGGGAAGGCCCTGGGCATCGGAATGACCCGCTGGCGCGAGGTGGAGGTGGTGCGCGGTCGCGGCGCCCCGACGATCGTGCTGCACGGCCGGTACCTCCAGCGGGCCGCCGACCTCGGCGTGCGGGACATCGCGGTGTCGCTCACGCACAGCCGCGGCATCGCGGCCGCCGTGGCGGTCATCCAGGACTGAGCGCCGTGGGCGGTGCCCCGCGGCCGTAGGATGCGCGTGATGCCCACCGCCCGCGCCCGCACCCCCGCCCCGGTCCCGCGCTGCCTCCCGCTGTTCGACGGCGGTGCCACGCGCGACGCCGACCGGCGCGCTACGGCGCGCCACGGCATCCCGTCGCTGCTGCTCATGGAACGGGCCGGCCTCGAGAGCGCCCGGGCGATCCTGGACGCGCACCCGGACGCCCGTCGTGCCGTGGTGCTGGTGGGGGCGGGCAACAACGGCGGGGACGGCATGGTGGTGGCCCGCCACCTGGCCGAGGCCGGCTGGCGCGTGGAGGTCATGTCCCCCGACGGCGCCCCGCCGTCCACCCAGGACGCCCACCTGATGAGCAACGTGGCGCTGGGCCTGGGGGTGCCGCTGCGGCCGTTCGATCCGGGCGCCATGCGGTCGGCCGACGCGGTCCTGGTGGACGCGCTGCTGGGCACCGGCACGCGTGGCGCGCCCCGCGAGCCCATCGCGTCGATGGTGGCATGGGCGCGGGGATGGCCCGGGCCCGTCGTGGCATTGGACGTGCCGACCGGGGTGGACGCCGACACCGGGGTCGTGGCCGGGGCGGCGGTCCGCGCGGACCTCACCGTGACCTTCCACGGCGACAAGGTGGGCCTGCGGGTGGCCCCCGGCCGCGAGCACGCCGGACGCGTCCGGGTGCTCGACATCGGCATCCCGTCGGCGGTCCTGTCGGACCCGTCGGCCTGGCTGGTGCCCGCGTCCAAGCCGGCCGCCGGCGAGAAGTACGGCGCGGGCGCGGTGCTGGTGGTGGCCGGCGCGCCGGGGCTCACCGGGGCGGGCGTCCTGGCATCGCTCGCCGCCCTGCGCGCGGGTGCGGGCCTGGCGGTGGCGGCGGTGCCGGCGCCGGTGCAGCCGCTGATGGCGCCGCTCATGCTGGAGGTGATGTGCGCGCCGGTCGCGCACGAGGACGGCAACCTGTCCGCCGCGTCGGTGGACGAGGTCCTGCGCCAGGCCGGCCGCGTGTCGGCGATCGCGCTGGGACCGGGCCTGGGCCGCGCGCCCGGCACCACGGCCGCGGTGTCCGGGATCCTGGAGCGGGCCGAGCTGCCCCTGGTGCTCGACGCCGACGGGTTGTGGCACCTGGAGGGGCGTCCCGAGATGCTCGCCGCGCGCCGAGCGGCGACCGTGATCACCCCGCACGCCGGGGAGGCGGCCCGGCTGCTGGGCTGGGAGCGGGCCCGCGTGGAGGCCGGGCGGCGCGCCGCCGCCACCGAACTCGCCGCCCGCGGCGGCGTCACCGTGGTCCTCAAGGGGCCCGGCACGATCGTGGCCGACGCCTCGGGCGCGCTGCTGGTGGCCGAGGGCGGCGGCCCGTCGCTGTCCACCGCCGGCAGCGGCGACGTGCTCACGGGGATCATCGCGGCCGCCCTCGCCAAGGGAATGGCCCCCACCATCGCGGCCGCCGCCGGGGTGGGCGGACCGCGGTGACGGGATGCTGGCGGGCGACCTCCTCGACGCGCTGCCGGCGGCGATGGCCGCGCTGCGCCGCGAGGGCGGGGCGTGACCGCCACCCCCGAACGGGCGCACGCGCCGGTCGACCTGGGTGCGCTGCGCCACAACGTGCGTGTCCTTGCGAACACCGCCGGGCGGGCGCGGCTGATGGCGGTGGTGAAGGCCGGCGGTTACGGGCACGGCGCCGTGCCCGCCGCCCGGGCCGCCGTGGAGGCGGGGGCGAGCTGGCTGGGGGTCCACACCGCGGGGGAGGCAGAGGAGCTTCGGGCGGGCGGCGTCGACGCGCCGGTCCTGGTGCTGGGCCCGGTCACCGGTGGCGAGTGGGCGCGGGCCGCGGGCGCGGGCGCGGAGGTCGTGGTGTGGTCGCAGGACGGTCTGGCGGCGGCGGTCGCGGCGGGCGTCCCCGGCCTGCACATCAAGATCGACACGGGGATGGGGCGGCTGGGCATCCACCCCTCCGGGGCGCCGGCGCTCGCGGACGCCGCGGTGGCGGCGGGGGCGCCGGTGACCGGGGTGATGACGCACTTCGCCACGGCCGACGAGACCGAGGGGCCGAACGCCGGGTTCATGCGAGAGCAGCTCACCCGGTTCCGCTCCACCGCGCGGCAGGTGCGCGAGCGCTTCCCCGGCGCGCTGGTGCACGCCGCGAACTCGGCCGCCACCCTCAGGGAGCCCGATGCCCGTCTGGACATGGTGCGCTGCGGCATCGCGGTCTACGGCTGCTCCCCGTTCGGGGACGCCGCCGCCGCGCACGACCTGCGGGCCGTCATGAGCGTGGTCTCCACGATCGCGAGCGTGAAGGTCGTCCATTCCCGCGACAGCGTCGGGTACGGCCGCACCTGGCGCGCCGCGCGCGGCACGCGGATCGGCCTGGTGCCCGTGGGATACGCCGACGGCTACGCCCGGGCGCTCGGCAACCGCGCGCACGTGCTGGTGGCGGGGCGCCGTGTACCGGTGGTCGGCACCATCTCCATGGACCAGCTCACGGTGGACCTGGGACCCGAGAGCACCGAGACGGTGGGGGAGCCGGTGGTGCTGCTGGGCGCCGACGGGGATGAGCGGGTCACCGCGGAGGAGCTCGCCGGGCTGCGGGGCACGATCGGCTACGAGGTGGTGTGCGGCATCGGCGCCCGCATCCCCAGGGTTCCGGTGGGGTGACGCTCGAGGACCTGCGGGGGCCGCTCGCGGCGCTCGGTGACGGCGTGTGGATCGTCGGTGGCGGCCTGCGCGACGCGCTGGCGGGCCGCGAGGTGGCGGACGTGGACCTGGCGGTCGCCGGGGACGCCGCCGCGATCGCGCGCGACCTGGCCCGCGCCGAGGGCGCCGGCCGGTTCCCGCTGTCGGCGGAGTTCGGGGCGTGGCGCGTCCACGGCGGGCGCCTGCCGTACGTGGTGGACATCACGCCGCTGCAGGGCGCGGACCTGGCCGAGGACCTGTCGCGGCGGGACCTGACGGCGAACGCCATGGCCCTGCCGGTGTCCGGCCCGGCCGAGCTGGTGGACCCGCACGGCGGGCGCGCGGACATCGCCTCCCGCACGCTGCGGGCCGTGAGCCCCACGGCCTTCACGGCGGACCCGGTGCGGGTGCTGCGGGCCGCGCGCCTGGCCGACCAGCTGGGCTTCGCCGTCGACCCCGCCACGGCGGCCCTCGCGCGCGCGGCAGCCCCGTCGTTGTGGGACAGCAGCCCGGAGCGCCTGCGCGACGAGCTGTTCCGGATCGCCCGCTCGGCCCGGGCGTGGCGGGCGCTGGAGGGCCTCGACGCGCTGGGCGGGCTGGGGGTGCTGGTGCCCCAGCTGGAGGCCGCCCGCGGGATGGTGCAGAACGCCTACCACCACCGGGACGTGCTGGGACACACGCTGGAGGTGGTGGAGCACGCCTGCCGCATCGTCGACGACCCCGAGCCGGTGTTCCGCGCGCACGGGGCCCGGCTGGTGAGGCTGCTGGACGAGCCGGTGGCCGACGGGATGACCCGCCGGGACGGCCTCATCGTGGGCGCGCTCCTGCACGACATGGCCAAGCCGGCCACCCGGGCCGTCCAGCCGGACGGCCGCGTGACGTTCTTCCACCATGACCGCGTGGGTGCGGCGGACGCCGATGCGCTGCTCGTGCGGCTGCGCGCCGCGAACCGGCTGCGGGCCCAGGTGACCGCCCTGGTGCGCGACCACCTGCGGCTGGGCTTCATGGTGCACCGCCAGCCGCTGTCGGTCGTGCAGGCCGACCGGTACCTGCGCGGCACCGCGCCGGCGGTGAGCGAGCAGCTGGTGCTCTCGGTCGCGGACCGCCTGGCCACCGACGGCCCGCGGACCACCCCGATCCAGATCACGCGGCACCTAGACCTCGCCCGCCAGGTGCTGGCCATCCACCTGGCCCTCCTGGACCGCGGAACCATCCGGCCGCCGCTGCCGGGGGACCGGCTCGCGGAGGCGCTGGGGCGGGCGCCGGGCCCATGGCTTGCGGAAGTGCTGGAGGCGCTCAGGGAGCGCCAGCTCACGCGTCCGATGAGCGCGGAAACGGCAATACGCTTCGCCCGAGAATGGCTTGCGATGCGCGGTGTCGTGTGAAAAATCCGGGTGAACGGTAGTTTCCGGCGAGCTTTGCTTTGGCCCATTCGGGGGGTCGGGCTATCGTGCCCACGTGCCCTACCCAAGCCGCACGGCGGCGATGGTCTCGCTCGTTCTCGCAGCGGGGATCATCGTGACTCCGACGGCCGCCGCGCAGTGTGGCGAGCCCGACGCATCCGCCGCCCGACAGGTCCTCTCAGGCATCTCCGCCGCGCGTGAGAACGCCGGCCTCCCCGCCCTGAAGACCAACCCCCGCCTCACGCGCGTGGCCTCGCGTCATGCCCGCCGGATGGCCATCTCAGGCTCCATCTGGCACGACAACCTGGCCGCGTGGGCCAACGGCAGGGCCGTCGCGCAGAACGTCGCGTACGGCGCGTCCGGGAACGAGGCGTTCGACGCGATGTGGAACTCCACCCCGCACCGCACCGCGATGATGTCCCGGAGGTACCGCATCGTCGGCGTTGGGGCCGCACGGTCCTGCGGCGGCGAGATCATGGTCGCCGTCGACCTCATGGCGCCGGCCCCGCGCTGACCGGTTCCCGGCGGGTCCCCCGGGGGCACCGCCGCGCCGTGGACTAGGCTCCGCCCAATGGTCCGCCTCACACGCATCTACACCCGGCTCGGCGACGCTGGGGACACCCACCTGGGCGACATGAGCCGCGTCCGCAAGACGAACGCCCGCGTGTCGGCGTTCGGGGACGTGGACGAGGCCAACAGCGCGATCGGGGTGGCCCGCGCGGGCGGCCTGCCCGAGACGGTCGACGCCTGGCTCGCGCTGGTTCAGAACGATCTGTTCGACGTGGGCGCCGACCTGTGCGTGCCCGAGGGCGCCGAGCCCGGCGGCCGGCCGCCGCTGCGGGTCACCGCGGACCAGGTGGCGCGCCTCGAGACGTGGTGCGATGCGGCGAACGACGACCTGGATCCCCTCACGAGCTTCGTCCTGCCCGGGGGCACGGCCGCCGCCGCGGCGGTCCACCTCGCGCGCGCGGTGTGCCGCCGGGCGGAGCGGGCCGTGGTCGCGCTGTCGGACGAGGAGGCCGTGAACCCGCAGGTGGTCGCCTATCTCAACCGGCTCTCGGACCTGCTGTTCATCCTGGCCCGCACGTGCAACGTGGGCGCCGGCGGCGACGTGCTGTGGCAGCCCGGCGCCGGGCGGGCCGCCGACGCCGGTTAGCGCTTGGCGGGCGTCGCGGGACCGGACGCCAGGAAGTACAGCGCGGCGCCCAGCGCGACGAGGCCCACGGACACCAGCTGGGCGGCGGTGAGGCCCGCGGCGACCTCGGAGTTGCGCCGGATGAACTCGATGAGGAACCGCTCGAGGCCGGCGAACACGCAGTAGATGCCGAACAGCGCCCACGGCGCGGTGACCCGGCCGCGCAGCCGCCACAGCGCCCAGAACAGGACCGCCATCGCGGCGGTCTCGTACAGCGGCGTGGGGTGGACGATCTCGGTGGTCGGGACGGTGCCCTCGGGGTAGCTCATGCCCCACGGCAGGTCGGTGGCCGACCCGTAGTCACCGTCGCCCGCGAGCTGGCAGCCGATCCGGCCGATGCCGTACCCGAGGGCCAGCGGCGCGGCGGCGGCGTTCGCGATCTGCCCGAGTGGCAGGCGCAGCATCGCCGCGGCGATCACGACGCCGGCGACACCGCCGATGAGCCCGCCGTACCACGTGAGCCCGCTTCCGGAGAGCAGCGGCTCGCCCGGGTTCTCCAGGACGTACCAGACCTTGGCGCCGGCGATCCCGCCCACGCCCGCGCCGAACATGAGCCAGAAGGCGTTCGCCGGGTCGAAGCCGCGCTCGCGCAGGTCCTCCCTGAGGAACCACCAGGGCACCACCAGCGCGATCGCCATCATCGCCCCGAACGAGTAGAGCGTGAACGGGCCGATCGAGAGGAGCTCGGGGAGCACGCCGGAACGCTACCGGCTGAGGGCGCCCGCCGTCAGTAACGCCGGGCGCCGGCGTACGCCTGCGCCCACTGGGGCTCGTAGAGCGACGAGAGGCCAACGGTGTCGCCCGGCCCCGGGGCGTTCACGAACTGCCCGTCGCCGACGTACAGGCCCACGTGGCGGATCACCCCGTCGGGGGTGCTGAAGAACACCGCGTCGCCGGGCCGCAGGGCGGTGGGCTCCACGGGCGTTCCGCGCCGCGCCTGGGCCTCGGCGGTCGCCGGCAGCGTCACGCCGTTGCGGGCGTACACCACCTGGACCAGGGCGGCGGCGTCCAGCCCGCCCGTGCGGTCGGCCGGGTGTGGGGTCCCGAGGAGCCCGAGGGCGTCGCGCAGGGCCGGGGCGCCGGCGGCGCCGACGGTGGGGAGGACCGGCGCGGCGAGCAGGTCCACCGCCGGCACGTTGGGGAACACCGACGCGGTGGGGTCGCCGCCGAGCTCCGCGAAGTTGCGGCTCACGTTGCGGGTCCAGTTCGAGTTGAGGCCCGTCGGGTCGTTGGATGCGCCCTCGGGCGCCCACCGCTGCTGGATGGTGGGGATCGTGACCCGGCCGTCCGCCAGGTACAGGCGACCGCCCAGGTTCTGGGCGGCGCGGTGGATGGCGTCCGCCCACGAGGCGAAGCGCATCCCGGGGCCCAGGCCGAACGGGTTGTGGATGACCTGCGACGGGCCGTAGGTCCCGAAGGAGGTCTCCGCGCCGCTGATGGCCACCAGGAACCTGGGGTCGAGGCCCACGGCCGCCGACTCCGCCACGAACACCGCGCCGAGGCCCGCGAGCGGGCTGCCCTTGCCGGCGAGGTAGGCGTCCAGCCGGGCGGCGCCGTCGGCGCCGGCGGGAATGGGCGTGGCCGCCGCGACGGCGACCGGGGCGGCGGCGGTGGTGAGCACCGGCTGGGCGGCGGCGGGGGCCGGCGCGTCGAGCCCCGGGAGCACGATCACCGGCGAGGTCCGGTCGCCGCCGGGCCCGGTGAGGCCGGGGCGGGCCGGGTCGTCCTCCCGCGGGGTGGCGGGCGCCTCCGCGGCGATCCGGGCGAGGATGCGCTCCTCCGCCTCCAGCCGGTTCAGGAGCTGGTCCTTGCGGTCCTGCAGGTCGCGTTCCTCGGCCTTCAGCGCCTCGCGCTCGGATGACCCGCCGGCCCGGTAGAGCCGAGCGCGCACCGCGGCGAGCTCGGCGGACACGGCGTCCACCTGCGCGCGGGCGGCGTCCACGCGGGCCCGTGCGGCGTCGACGCGGGCGGTGGGGGGAGGGGGCGGCCACCAGGGTGCCCGCCGCGATCGCCGGGAGGGCGATCAGCGCGGAGGTGAGCGCGGCGACCAGCCGCGAGGAGGCATGACGGCGTCCGGCCATCACCAATGGATCGCCCGATCGGCGCCCGCACTTGAGCCGGGAGGGCGGGGCCGGCCCGTCCTCCCGGGATGCGGTGACCGCCGCCGGCGGGTGCGCCGCCGTCCGGTCCGGCATGCTGGGGGGATGGGGGAACGGGGAACCGCGGCGGTGCCGTGGCAGGTGTGGTTCGTCGTCCTGGCGGCGATCTGGGGCTGCTCGTTCTGGTTCATGAAGGTGGGGCTGCGCGGCCTGTCCCCGCTGGAGGTGGCGTTCTGGCGGCTGGCCCTCGGCGCGGCCGCGCTGTGGGTGCTGGTGGCGGTCACCCGGGCCCGGATGCCGCGGGGGCTCCGGGTGTGGCGGGACCTGCTGGTGGTGGGCCTGCTCGGCAACTCCGTGCCGTTCCTGCTGTTCGCCTACGGCGAGACGCACGTCTCGTCGGTGCTGGCGGGGATCATCAACGCGGCCACGCCCCTGGCGACGATCGCGTTCACGCTGGCCGTGTTCCGGGACGAGCCGGCGACCCGCCACGGGCTGGCGGGGCTCGCCATCGGCTTCGCGGGCGTGCTGGTGGTGCTGGGGGCGTGGTCGGGGCTGGGCAGGGGGCAGTGGCTCGGCGCCCTGGCATGCCTGGGCGCGATCTGCTGCTACGGCATCGCCTACCCGTACGCGCAGCGGCGGCTCACCGGCTCCGGCGCGGGGCCCATCGCGCTCGCGACCGGGCAGATCACCCTGGCGGCGGCGCTGCTGGCGCCGGGGCTGCCGTGGGGGTGGGGCGGGGGCGGGCCGGTCACCGGCGACGTCGTGGCGGCCATGCTCGCGCTCGGGATCTTCGGGTCGGGCATCGCGTTCGCGCTGGTGCTGCGGGTGGTGGAGGCCGCCGGGGCGACGACCTCCAGCACCGTCACCTACGTGATCCCCCTCTTCGCGGTGCTCGCCGGAGTCGTGTTCCTGGGGGAGTCGGTGAGCTGGCACGAACCGGTGGGCGGCCTGGTGGTCCTGGCGGGCGTGGCCGTGGGCTCCGGGCGGCTCCGGCGGCTCTCGCCCCGCTAACCTGCCGGCATGCCGCTGGCACTGCTGGTCGCCCCGCCGGGCGATGTGAGGGACGCCGTGGGCCTGTTCCTGGCGGGGCTGGGCTGGACGACGGTTCCCGCGGCGCAGGCCGCCGAGGGGCTCGGCGCGCTCATCACCGCTGTGGAGCCGCTGATCGTGGCCGTCGACTTCCGCGGTGACCCGGACGCGGCCCTCGATTGCGCGGCGGTCGCGGCGGGCACGGCCGGTTCGGCGGAGGTGTACCTGCTCAACGTGCCCGATCCGCTGCGGGCGGCGGCCGCGGAACGGGCGGCCGGGGCACTCGTGGCGGAGGCGGCCGGCGACCTGCCGAGGGCGCCCGGGGTCCCGGGTCCCCCGCACTGACCGCTAGGGGCGGACGGCCCCCACGTAGCTGCTGCCGCGTTCGGCGAGGCTGGAGATCTTCACCACGTCACCCGTGCGCGGGGCGTGGATGAACTGGCCGCCGCCGATGTAGATCCCCATGTGGCCGAGATCCTGGTGGAAGAACACCAGGTCCCCGGGCTGGAGGTCGCCGGGGGCGACCTTCGGGAAGGCCGCCCAGATGGCGCCGGTGTAGTGGGGGACGCTCTTGCCCAGCTGCGCGTACACGTAGGACGCGAGGCCCGAGCAGTCGAAGCCCGAGGGCGACGCGCCGCCCCACACGTACGGGACCCCCAGGTACTGCATCGCGATGCCGACGGCCGCGCCGTTGCCGCTGCCGGTGGGGGCGTAGGTGGGCGCGGACTGCGGGGTGCCGCCCGAGGCCGTGTCGGCGGGGGCGGGGCCGCCGCCGGCCCGCTGGACCGCGAGCGCCTGCTGGCGCTGCAGCTCCGCGGCGCGGCGCTCCTGCTCGCGCTGGGCGGCGAGCAGCCTGCGCAGCTCGCCCTTGGCGTTGTTCAGCAGCTCCTGGCGGCGTTCGAGGATCGCGAGGACCTCGTTGCGCTTCTCCTCGGCCCTGGCGAGGTGCTCCTTGGCGGCGGCGCGGTCCTTCACGAGTTCCACGCGGGCCTCGGCGAGGCGGTTCAGGTCGCTGCGGATCCCCTCGACGACCTCGCCATCCTGCTCGCCGATGCGCTCGAACAGCCGGACGCTGTCGACGGCGGAGGTGATGCTGCCGCTGTCCACCACCACCTGCACCATGGAGGGCGGCGGGTCGGCGTAGATGTTCCGCAGGCGCTCGGCGAGCCGCTCGCGGGCGGTCACCAGGCGCTTCTGTGCCGAGTCGATGAGCTCGGTGTTCTGCTTGATCCGCGTCTGCGCCTGCTCGAGCTCGTACCGCGCCCCGTTGTAGGCCTCGGAGGCGATCTCCGCCTCGCGGTCCGCGGCGTCCAGCTGGCTCTGGAGGCGGTCCACCTCGGCCTGCTGGCTGCTGACGGACGGCTGGGCCGTGACGAAGGCGGGGACTGCGACGCCCCCGGCGATGCCGGCGACGATGAGGGCGATGGCGGCGTGACGCCGCGAGGCGCGACCGGAGCGGATCGGCACGGCTCCTTGCTCGGAAGCGGAACGTGTCGGCCACGGTCTGCGGCGGTCGACGTGGCGACGCTAACCGCACCCGGCGGCCGATTCAAGGTTCGCGGGCCCGCGGGGAAACCTTTTCGTAACCCCCCACCAGGGCGCTTGGCGGCGTCCGGCACACACGGCAGGATGCTCCCATGCAGGTTTCCCGGCGGCTCCGCGTGCTCGCGCCCGCAACGCTCATTGCGCTCGCCCTCGGGCTGGCATGGGTGTTGCAGGCCGTCTCGGCGGGCGGCGGGGCGGGCGGGGCGCAGGCCACCGCCCGCGGAGCGCTCACCGGCGGCGGGAGCCTGGCGGCGGTCACCGCCTCCACCGGAGGCGCGGCCGCGCGGTCGGCCGCCGCCGCCGGCATCGCCGACCCGCTCGGCACCGTCGGCTCCGTGCAGGCCGAGGCCCGGGCGGAGCGGGACGCCACCGGCAGCGCCGCACGCGGCACCGTCACCGCCTCGGGGCTGTCCCTGCTCGGCGGCCGTGTGGTGATCGGCCGGCTCACCGTCCGGGCCCGGGCGGCGGCCGACACCCGGGTCGCGCGCGCGGACCTCGTGGAGGTCTCGGTGTCCGACGCGAGCCTGGACGGCGCTCCCCTGTCGCTCGGGTCGGGTTCGCGGGTCGAGGTGCCGGGCGCCGGCACCCTGTACGTGGGGGAGGTGTCCACGGACGCGGCGGGCGCGATCCGCGTGAACGGCGTGCGCGTCACGGCCGGAGCGGGCGATCTGGTTGTGGGCCACCTGGACCTGCTCGCGGTGGCGGGGCCGGAGGCGATCCTCGGCCGGCCGGCGCGGCCATCACCCGATCCGGACCTTGCGGACGGCCCGTCGGCCGTCCCGCCGAAGGACGACGCGCCCGCCCCCGCGCCCGCGCCGCCGGTGACCCCGGCGCCGGTGCCGGTCACCCCCGTTCCCGTGACGCCGGTCGCGCCGGCCGCGCCGGTCGTCCCCGTGGACCCCGGGCCGGCGGCGCGCCTGCTTCCCGGGACGCCGGGGGCCACCGGGCCGGAGCCGGTGGGCCGGGGCGGCACCGCGTTCCCCGTGGCGGGCGAGGCCAACTTCAGCGACGACTACGGCGCGCCCCGGGCCGGCACCGGATGGCACCAGGGCAACGACGTGTTCGCGGCGGTGGGGACGCCGGTCGTCGCGGTCGCCGACGGCACCATCTCGAAGGTGGGATGGAACACCCTGGGCGGCAACCGGCTCTGGCTCACCGACGCGCGGGGCACCGCCTACTACTACGCGCACCTGTCGGCGTATTCGCCGGTCGCCTTCGACGGGTCCGCGGTGCGGGCCGGGGACGTGATCGCATACGTCGGCAACACCGGCCAGGCGGCGACCACCCCGCCGCATCTGCACTTCGAGATCCGCCCGGGCGGGATCGACGCGGACTCGGTGGACCCCTACCCGTTCCTGCTGGCCTGGCGATCGGGCGGCGCCACCGCGTTCGAGGCGAGCGCGGCGATCGAGGCCGCGCCGGACGCGGCGGCGGGGGCCGTGGTGGTGGGCGTGGCGCCCGAGGTGGACGCGCCGCCGCCCGCGATCTCCGGCACCGCCGTCAGCGCCAGGTAGTCAGCCCGGTCCGCCCGGTGGGCGCTGGGTCCGCCGCCGCTCCTCACGGGCGATGGCCTCCTCGAACCGCTTGAGGACGTCGTCCGGCACCCGGCCGGACGGGATGTCGTCCAGGGACGGCAGCCTGCGCGGGCGGTCGGGGTCACGCTCGCGGGGCGGCGGGTCACGTGGGGGCGGGTCGTCCTCCAGCAGGGACTCCAGCGCCGCATCGCCCTCGATGTCGAGGTCGCTGAAGAGCGCGGGGTGCTCGGCCGTGTCGTGGCGCTCGTCCTCCGGCTCGCGGGGGGTGCGCCGGATCACGCGGACACCCTCCTCGGCGACCGGCGGCCGCAGCAGCTCGGGGGCGTCGCGCTCCAGGTCGAGATCGAGGATCGCGGGCCGGGGGCCCAGCTCCTCCTCGGAGGACACCGGGATGCCGTCCCGCTCCACGACCACCAGGTAGCTGCCGGCGCGGTCGCCGTGCATGACGGTGAGGCGCGCCCGTGCCTCCTCGGCGGCCGCCAGCGCCTCGCGCAGGCCGCGATGGCGGCTCAGCTCGCTGCGCTGGGCCAGGGACATGCCGCCCTGGCCGACCACCACCACCGTGTAGCGCTTGCGGAGCACCCCGCGACGCTACCCGCTTTGCAGTCCGGCCGCATCCCGCCGCGTTCGGGCGCCCCTCAGGCGGCGCCACCGGCGAGCCCGCGGGCGCGAGCCAGGGCGTCCGACGGGGCGACACCGGCGCGGGCGGCGAGCCAGCAGGACACGGGGGCCGCGGTGCGCTGCGATGCGTGCGCCGCCACCCCGGCCAGCTCCAGCAGCGCCGTGAACTCGGCGTCGTCCGGCGGGTCGGTCCCGAGGAGCCGGGCGAAGGCGTCCACCCATTCACGATCGGTCATCGGGTTCCTCCGGGCGCGTGGTCGGCATGGTGCGCGGCTACGGTCGGTGTGCCGTCCGTGCGGCCGCCCGCTGATCCTGACAGCCCGGTCCCGCGCGGTGCCGTCCACCCCCGGAGGGACCCGATGACCCGCGACGCCACCCCCCTGTTCATCACCCCCGCGGTGCCGGCGGTGCCCATCCCGGAGACGGGCATCCACTCCGCGACCGTCCGGCGGCAGGGCGCGGTCTCGGTGGTGGGCTTCGGGCTGGCCGAGGGCGAGGAGATGACCGAGCACACCAGCTCGCGGTCCGCGGTCATCGTGGTGACCCACGGCGAGATCGAGGTGCGCGCCGCCGGGCGCACGGAGTTCCTCGGACCGGGCGGCGTGTGCGCGATGGCTCCCGGCACGGTGCACGCCCTGCGCGCCGTGCGACCGTCGGCGATGGCGCTGGTGCTGGGCCCGGCGCCGGCCGCGTCCTGAGCCCACGGTTCAGGCCGGCGGGCTGATCGATCGCTCCCGTACCCGCCGGGCCTGCTCGGGTGACAGGACGCTCCGCACGCGGGGCAGGATCGTCACGGCGAAGGCTGCGGCCCCCACGGTGGGCAGGACCGCGGCCGCGCCCAACAGCATCCGCCAGGGGCCACCGTGCCCGTCCGCGACGGCCGGCTCCGCGACGATGCGCAGCAGCAGGCCGGCGTTGACCAGGGCGAACCCCACCCAGCCGCCCTCCCGGCCGGCGCGCCGGCCCCGCACGCGGGGGAACATCCAGTGGGCGACGCCCATGATGAGCATGAGCAGGAAGCCCAGCAGCAGGATGTGGGCGTGCAGCGCGGGCCAGGGATGCCCGAGAGACGGCTCGTCGAGGGCGGTCCGCAGCAGCATCCACGATCCCAGGGCCATCCCCAGCACCAGGTAGGCGAGCGCCGCGCGGACACACCAGCGGGAGAGGGACGGCATGGGGCCATCATTCCGCGCCCGGGCCGGCCATGGGAGCGGCGGCGCCCCGCACCACGCCCGTCCCGGCCGCGATCACCAGGGCGATCCCGGCCAGTTGGACGAGGGCGAGCCCCTGGTCCAGCGCGATGAACCCGATCACGGCGGCCACGGCCGGGTCGAGGGCCAGCAGGACACCGACCACCGTGATCGAGGCGCGGCGCAGCGCGGCGATCTCCAGGGCGTACACCAGGGCCGTGCTGAGCGTCCCCAGCACCAGGCCCAGGCCGAGCGCGGCCGGGAGGTCCGCCGCCGAAGGATGGCTCACGGCCAGGATCGGGGCGGCGGCGAGCGCGCCCACGATGAGACTGGCGGCCAGCCCCGCCATCCCCGTGCCCCCGTGGCCCAGCCGCCGCGCGAACATGAGGTAACCCGCCCAGCATGCGCCCGCCGCCAGCGCGAACCCGATCCCGGAGGCGGCGCCTCCGCCGGTGAGGCCCTCGGAGACCAGCGCCACGCCGGCGAGCGCCAGAAGGGCCCACCCCACGTCGGCCCGCCGGCGCGAGGAGAGCGCCGCGACCGCGATGGGCCCCAGGAACTCCACGGTCACCGCCGGCCCCAGCGGGATCCTGGAGATGGCCTCGTAGAAGCAGACCGTCATGCCCGCCGATGCCAGGCCGAGCCCCGCGATGGTGGGCAGCGCCTCCCGCGGCACGCGCCGGCGGATGGCGGCGAACCCTCCCGCGGCGATGATGAGCACCGTGGCGGCGCCCAGCAGCCGCAGTGCGGCGGCGCCGGCCGGGCTCACCAGCGTGAACAGGCGGGTGGCCAGCGCCGACCCGGCCTGCGCCCCCAGGGATGCGCCGAGGACCAGCAGCGCCGCCTGGCGCGGCCGGTGGCCGGGCGGGCTCACGCGGTCACGCCGCGGCGGAACTCAGGCGGCCGGCGCCCGCCGGGCGGGCGCGGGGTCCTCAGACGGCGGGGTCGTACGCGGCGCGGAGGGCGCGGCGCTCCTCCTCGCGGGCGATCGCCTCCTCGAAGTACCGGATCACCTCGTGCGGGACCGGGCCGGCGGGGACGTCGTCCCACACCC
>LNFM01002725.1_pt1 | contig 36309 bp, 42 predicted proteins | sample 596031 | NCBI WGS metagenome assembly LNFM01 (sample SAMN04254537, study PRJNA301005) | activated carbon metagenome | isolation source: dual media filters at the Ann Arbor, Michigan drinking water treatment plant | place: USA: Ann Arbor | reverse complement strand
AGCTGGGCGCCACGCTGGCCGAAGCGGCGGGGCCGGTCGCGCTCAACCACCCGCACTGCGCGCGCTTCTGCGTGCTGGGCGGCGCCGCCTGCTCGCGCTGAAGCGCCCGTGCCGCCACCGCCCATCCCGGGGCTGAGCGTCGTCATCCCCGCCCTGGACGCCGCCGCCACCCTGCCCGCGGCGCTGGCCGCGCTGGGCGGGGCGGCGGCCGAGATCCTGGTGGTGGATGGCGGCAGCCGCGACGCCACGGCCGAGGCGGCCCGGCTGGCCGGCGCGGCCGTGCTGGCGGCGCCGCGCGGGCGGGGCGCGCAGCTGGCCGCCGGCATCGCAGCCGCGCGGGGCCCCTGGCTGCTGCTGCTGCACGCCGACACCCGCCTGGCGCCTGGGTGGGACGCGGCGGTGCGCGCCCGGCTGGGCGAGCCCGGGCGCGCCTGGCATTTCCGCTTCGCGCTCGACGACGACGCCCCGGCCGCGCGGCGGCTGGAACGCGCGGTGGCCTGGCGGTGCCGGGCGCTGGCCCTGCCCTATGGCGACCAGGCGCTGCTGGTCCACCGCGGGCTGCTCGCCGCCGCGGGCGGGATGCGGCCGCTGCCGCTGATGGAGGACGTGGACCTGGTGCGCCGGATCGGGCGGGCGCGGCTGGGCGCGATCGACGTTGCCGCGCTGACCAGCGCCGCGCGGTGGCGGCGGGACGGCTACCTGCGCCGCTCGGCGCGCAACCTGGCGTGCCTGGCGCTCTGGTTCCTCGGCGTGCCGCCGCGCATCATCCTGCGCGTGTATGGGCGGCAAGGGGCGCGGGGATGAGGGGCGACACGGTGATCGTCTTCGCGCGCGCGCCGCGGCTGGGCGCCGTCAAGCGCCGGCTGGCGCGCGGCATCGGGGCGATGGCGGCGCTGCGTTTCTACCGCGGGCAGCTGGCCGCCACGCTGCGCGCGGCGCGCGACCCGCGCTGGCGCCTGGTGGTCGCGCTGACGCCCGACCGCGCGCGCGCCCGCTGGCCGCGGCGGGTGGCGACGGTGCCGCAGGGCGGTGGCGACCTGGGCGCGCGGATGGGCCGCGCGCTGGGCGCGCATCGCCGCGCCGTGCTGGTCGGCAGCGACATCCCGGGCCTGGGGCGCGGCGACATCGCCGCCGCCTTCCGCGCGTTCGGCCGGGCCGATGCGGTGTTCGGCCCGGCGGAGGATGGCGGCTACTGGCTGGTGGGCCTCGGCCCGCGCCGGCCCGCCCGCCCCTTCGCGCGCGTCCGCTGGTCGAGCGCGCAGGCCCTGGCCGACACGGTGGCGAATTTCGGCGGCCGCCGCGTCGCGCTGCTGCGGCGGCTGCGCGACGTGGACACGGAGGAGGACCTGCGCGCAACCCGGCAGGGCGGGTGACCGGCGTCACGCCCGCGGCGGCCCCACCTGCCCGGCCCCCGCGGGGGCTTCGCGCGGGACGCCGGCGGCAGGCTCAGGGCGCGGCGAGGCTCCGCCGCAGCCGCGCGATGGCGCCGGGCAGCCCGCGCACCCGCAGCACCCGCCCGGCCTCGTCGTACTCCTCCGACAGCACCCGCGCGCTCTCGTACACCTCGCCGATCAGGCCCTGCTTCGCGTAGGGCAGCACCAGCACCTCCTCCACCATCGCCGCCTCGAAGAAGGCGATGATCGTTTCCCGCAGCGCCCCCACATCCGCGGGCGCGTGGGCGGACAGCATGATGGCGTCCGGGTGCCTGGCGGCCAGCGCGGCGCGCCCGGCCTCGTCCACCCGGTCCATCTTGTTGAGCACGAGGCGCGAGGGCACCGCATCCGCCCCGATCTCGCGCAGCACGCCCCGGCTCACCTCCAGCTGCGCCTCCCATGTCGGGTCCGAGGCGTCCACCACGAACAGCAGCAGCGAGGCTTCCAGCGCCTCCGCCAGGGTGGAGCGGAAGGAGGCGACCAGGTCGTGCGGCAGCTGCTTGATGAAGCCCACCGTGTCGGAAACCAGCACGCGGGGCCGGGTCTCGGGCTGCATGACGCGCACGGTGGTGTCGAGGGTGGCGAACAGCTTGTCCTCCACCAGCACCTGGCTGCCGGTCAGCGCCCGCATGAGCGAGGACTTGCCCGCGTTGGTGTAGCCCACCAGGGCCACCCGCAGCTGGTCGCGCCGCGCGGAGCGGCGGTTGTCGCCGTCGCGCTGCACCGCCTCCAGCTGCTCGCGCAGCTCCGAGATGCGGTCGCGCACCTTGCGGCGGTCGAGGTCGAGCGTCGTCTCGCCCGCGCCGGGCCCCTGCTGGCGCCCGCCGCCGCCGGAGGATTCGCGCAGCCGGGGCGCCACGTATTTCAGCCGCGCCATCTCCACCTGGAGCTTCGCCTCGCGGGTGTTGGCGTGGCGGTGGAAGATCTCGACGATGACGCCGGTGCGGTCGAGGACCTGCGCGCCGGTCGCCCGCTCCAGGTTGCGGATCTGGCTGGGCGAGAGCTCGTGGTCCACGACGACGAAGCCGGGCCTGGGCGCAGCCGGCTCCTCCGGCGCGGGGGCCGGCGCCCCGGCCGCGCCCTCGAAGCGCTGGCGCGCCTTGGACCGCGGCGGCGGGGCCATGGAGGCGACCACGCCGGTGCCGCCGGTCAGCGCCGCCAGCTCCGCCAGCTTGCCGCTGCCCAGCAGGGAAGCCGCGCCCGTGCCCTCGCGCCGCTGCGACACCGTGCCGGCGACCTCGTAGCCCAGGGTCTTCACAAGGCGCCCGAACTCCTCGAGGCTGGCCGCGTGCGCGACGTCGTCCACCTCGGGCGACTGGATGCCGACGAGGATGGCGCGCGGGGTGGGGGGCATGGTCTCCATGGCGGTGCAGTAGCACGGATCGCGCGCGGCGCCCGAGCTTGCGCCGGCTTTTCCGCCGCCCGTGCGGGGCGGCCATGCGCCTGGATCGCGCAGGGGACAGGGGAGTGGCGCGGCTGCTGCGGCATATCGGGGAAAAACCTGGTGGAGCCAGGCGGAATCGAACCGCCGACCTCTTGAATGCCATTCAAGCGCTCTACCAACTGAGCTATGGCCCCACAGGTGAGGCGCCGTATAGCGGCGGTTCCGTGACGCCGCAACCCACCCCCGGGGAGCTTCGCCATGCCCCTTCCGCAAGCCGCCATGCGCCGCTAATCATCGCCCCATCGGAACCGGGATGGGATGGGACATGGGCAAGGTCTATGCGGATGCGGCCGCGGCGCTGGCGGGCCTGCTGCGCGACGGCATGGTGATCCACTCCGGCGGATTCGGCCTGTGCGGCATCCCCGACGTGCTGATCGACGCGGTGAAGGAGAGCGGGGCCAGGAACCTCACCGTCGTCTCCAACAACGCGGGCATCGACGACGTCGGCCTGGGCAAGTTGCTGCGCACCCGCCAGATCAGCCGCATGATCGCGAGCTACGTGGGCGAGAACGCGGAGTTCGCGCGCCAGTTCCTGGCCGGCGAGCTGGAGATCGAGTTCAACCCGCAGGGCACGCTGGCCGAGCGCATCCGCGCGGGAGGGGCCGGCATCCCCGCCTTCTACACCAAGACGGGCGTCGGCACGAAGGTGGCCGAGGGCAAGCCCACCGCCGAGTTCGACGGCGAGACCTACGTGCAGGAGCGCGGCATCATGGCCGATCTGGCGCTGGTGCACGCCTGGAAGGGCGACACGGAGGGCAACCTCGTCTACCGGCGCACCGCGCGCAACTTCAACCCGATGATGGCCACCGCCGCGCGCGTCACCGTGGCGCAGGTGGAGCACCTGGTGGAGGCGGGCGGGATCGACCCCGACCACGTCGTCACGCCCGGCATCTTCGTGAAGCGCATGATCGTGCTGCCCGAGGGCTACGAGAAGCGCATCGAGCAGCGCACCACGCGGCCCCGCGCGGCCTGAAGGAGAACCACTGACATGGCCTGGACCCGCGACCAGATGGCCGCGCGCGCCGCGCGCGAGCTGCAGGACGGCTTCTACGTCAACCTCGGCATCGGCATCCCGACGCTGGTGGCGAACCACATCCCCGAAGGGGTGTCGGTGCAGCTGCAGAGCGAGAACGGCATGCTGGGCATCGGCCCCTTCCCCGTGGAGGGCGAGGAGGACGCGGACGTCATCAACGCCGGCAAGCAGACGGTGACGATGCTGCCGACCACCAGCATCTTCAGCAGCGCCGACAGCTTCGCGATGATCCGCGGCGGGCACATCGACCTGTCCATCCTCGGCGCGCTCCAGGTGGCGGCCAATGGCGACCTCGCCAACTGGATGATCCCCGGCAAGATGGTGAAGGGGATGGGGGGTGCGATGGACCTCGTCGCCGGCGTGAAGAAGGTGATCGTGCTGATGGAGCACACCGCCGGCGGCAAGCCCAAGCTGCTGCGCGAATGCACCCTGCCGCTCACCGGCCAGCGCGTGGTGGACATGGTGGTGAGCGACATGGCGGTGTTCAGCCTCGCCCGCCGCGGCCCCACCGAGCTGAAGCTGGTGGAGCTGGCGCCCGGCGTAAGCCTGGACGAGCTGCGCGCGGCGACCGAGGCCGAGTTCCTCACCTGACGGCGGGCGCCGCGCCGCAGCTCTTCTGCACGGCGACGCGGCGCATCGCCTCCTGCATCCCGCGCTGCTGCGCGATGGTGCCGGCGACGTTGCCGCCGCTCATCGAGGAGAGCGGCATGCCGACCAGCAGCACGCCCACCGTGTCGTTCGTGCGCGCGCTGCGCTGCTGGTTGGAGGCCTGCTCCAGCGACATGGCGAGGCGCGACTGCTCGGAAGCCAGCTGGTCGCAGCTCATGGCCTGGAACTGCGTCTCGGGCACGTAGGTGGCCTGGATGGATTCCGGGGCGGCGGCGCAGGCGGCCGCCAGCACGGGTGCGGCGAGGGCGAGGAGGCGGATGCGGATCATGATGCGGTCCCAAGCCGGCGGCCGATTCCGCCAGCGCCGCGACATTCCCCGATTCAGGTGAAGGCTTCCAAAACGAAGGGCCGATCGGCGGCATCGCGCGCGCCGATCGGCTGCCGGGGCATCTACCCCCGCGCCAGCCCCGCCGCGCGCATCGCCTGCCCCATCTGCGCGTCCGACGCCGCCAGGTGCTGCGCGAAGCCGTCCGGGTCCGCCCAGACGCCGCCGAAGCCGCGGCTGTTGAGGAAGTTCGTGTACTCCGCCCCGTCATAGATGCGCTTGAGCGCGGCCGACATGGCCCCCACCACCTCCCGCGGCAGGTTCGAAGGCCCGGCGATGCCGCGCCAGGCGCCGGTGCTGTAGTCCACCCCCGTCGCCTCGCGCAGGGTGGGGATGTTCGGGAAGGCGGCGATGCGGCCCGGCGCCATCACCGCCAGCGCCCGGGCGCGCCCGGCCTCGATGATCGCGCGCGCCTCGGGCACCGAGTTCGTCGTCAGGTCCAGCCCGCCCGCCGCCAGGTCCTGCATCGCCGGTGCGGCGCCGTTGGAGGGCACCCAGCGCACATGGTCCGCCCGCATGCCGATGGCGCCCAGCCAGCCGGCAAGTGCGAGGTGCCAGATGCCGCCCTGCCCGGTGCCCGAGGCCTTGAGCTGCCCGGGGCGCGAGGCCTTGATCGCCGCCTCCAGCGCGCGCGCGTCCTGGTGCGGCGAATCGCGCCCCACCTGGATGCCCGGCGGGTCGTTGTTCATGAGGCCGAGCGGGGTGAAGTTGCGGAAGGTCAGCTCCGTCAGCCCCTGCCAGTGCAGCATGGCGATCTCGGCCGTGATGATGCCCAGCGTGTAACCGTCCGGCGCGGCCGAGCTGATCGCGGCGTGGCCGACGACGCCCGAGCCGCCGGTGCGGTTCACCACGTTGAAGGGCTGGCCCAGCTCGCGCTCCAATTGCGCGGAGACGATGCGCAGCACCGCGTCGGTGCCGCCGCCGGCCGCCCAAGGGCAGAGCATCTGCACCGGCCGCACCGGCCAGCGCGGCTGCGCCAGCGCGGGTGCCGCCAGCAGCGCGGGCGTGGCGGACAGGATCAGGCGTCGCGTCGTCATCGCAGTTCCTCCTTGAGTTGCGCCGCGCGCGGGCGGCGGTTCCACAGCAGCGCGCCCACCGGCCAGAGCAGCGCGCCGATGGTGAGGGCGGCGAGCACGGCGGAGACCGGGCGCTCGAAGAACGGCATCACGTCGCCGTCGCTCTTGATCAGCGAGGTGACGAAGCTCTGCTCCACCATGGAGCCCATGACGATGCCCAGCACGAGCGCCGCCACCGGATAGCCGTTGCGCTCCATCACGAAGCCCAGGGCCCCGAAGGCGCCCACCATCAGCACGGCGAACAGCGAGTTGGTGGTGGCGAAGGCGCCCACGGCGCAGAGCAGCAGGATCACCGGCATCACGCCGGCCCGCGGCGCGCGCAGGATGACGGAGGCGGCGCGGATCATCAGGATCCCCAGCGGGATCATCAGCAGGTTCGCCAGGATGAAGATGATGTAGAGCGCGTACATGGACGACGCGCGCTCGGTGAACAGCGTCGGCCCCGGGTTCAGCCCCTTCATGTACAGCACGCCGATGGCGATGGCGGTGATGGTGTCGCCCGGAATGCCGAACAGCAGCGAGGGCACCCAGCCGGATGCGAGGGAGGCGTTGTTCGACGCGCCGGCCTCCACCAGCCCCTCCGGGTGGCCGGTGCCGAACTTCTCGGGTTCCTTGCTGAACCGCTTGGACAGCGCGTAGCTCACCCAGGCCGCCATGTCGGCCCCCGCGCCGGGCAGCACGCCGATGATGACGCCCACGAAGTTGCCGCGCCACATCGGCCACTGGTACTTCTTCGTCAGCGTCCACTGCGACGCGAGGATCGAGCCGAAGCGCCGCCGCGGCAGCTTCGGCGGCTCCGCGCTCGCCATCGCGCGCATCACTTCCGAGACGGCGAAGACCCCAACCAGCGCGGGGATCGGCTCGATGCCGCCCAGCAGCTCCGCCACGCCGAAGGTGAAGCGCGGCGTGCCGGCCGGGTTCTCCATCCCGATGCAGGCGATCAGCAGGCCCAGCAGCATGGAGGCGATGGCCTTCACGGGCGAGGAGCGCGCCACCAGCGTCGCGCACATCAGCCCCAGCAGCGCCAGCCAGAAATATTCGTAGGTGGAGAAGTTCAGCGCCATCTCCGCCAGCGCGGGCGCCAGCAGCATCAGGGACAGCGTGCCCACGATGCCGCCGATGGCGCTGAACCACAGCCCCGCGCCCAATGCCAGCTCCGCCTGGCCCTTGCGGGTGAGCGCGTAGGCCTCGTCGGTGTAGGCCGCGCTCGCCGGCGTGCCGGGGATGCGCAACAGGGCGCCCGGGATGTCGCCCGAGAAGATCGCCATGGCGGATGCGGTGATGATGGTGGCCACCGCCGCGATGGGCGAGAGCCAGAAGGTGACCGGCACCAGCAGCGCGACCGCCATGGTGGCTGACAGCCCGGGCAGCGAGCCCACCACCAGCCCGTAGACGGCCGAGGCGAAGATCGCCACCAGCACGTCCGTCGCCATCACCAAGCGGAAGCCTTCGAGGAGGTCGTTCACCAGGGCGCCGCCAGCAGGCCCTCGGGCAGCGGCACGCGCAGCAGCTTCGCGAAGGCCAGGTGCACCAGCGGCGGTGCGGCCAGCGCCACGCCCAGCGCCAGCCGCGGCCCGGCGCCCAGCGCCCAGGCGGCGACGGCGACGATGACGAAGGCGGTGGGCAGGAAGCCCAGGCGCTCGGCCGCCAGCACGTAGAACAGCAGCAGCGCGGGCGGCAGCAGCACGCGCCAGGCGCCGTGCGGGGCAGGGGCTTCATCGGTGGCCGGCGCCTCCAGCCCGCGGCCGATGCCCAGCGCGATCAGCGCGCCGCAGAGCATGAGGCCGAAGCCGATCAGCATCGGGAAGGCGGCGGGCCCCACATCCTGCCCCGGGACCGGCGGCAGGCGTGAGCCGCCCCAGGCCGCGGCCGCGCCCAATGCCGCCAGGAACAGCCCGCCCGCGCGGTCCGACACCTGCATCCAACGCCCTCCCCAGGCTCGTTGCCACGATGCTAGGCACGGGCGGGCGCGCCGCGCCAGCCTTGATTTCGGCGCGGCGCCTCGCGCGTTATGCTGCACGCCATGCCCAGCTCCAGCGCCCGCTCAATCGCCGCCGCCCGCCAGCGCGAGGGAAGCGACCCGCAGGTCTCCGCCTTCGTCACCGCCTCCGCCGGCTCGGGCAAGACGAAGCTGCTGACGGACCGCATCCTGCGCCTGCTGCTGGCCGGCGCCCGGCCGCAGGGGCTGCTGTGCCTCACCTTCACCAAGGCCGCGGCGGCCGAGATGGCGACGCGGCTGAACGCCCGCCTGGGCGACTGGGCGGTGGAGACCGACGCCGCCCTGCTGGGCGACCTGCGCGCCCTGCTGGGCGAGGTGCCGGAGCCCGCGCAGGTCGCCCGCGCCCGCACCCTGTTCACCGAGGTGCTGGAGCTGCCGGGCGGCATGCGGATCGCCACCATCCACTCCTTCGCGCAGACCCTGCTGCGCTCCTTCCCGCTGGAGGCGAACCTGCCGCCGGGCTTCGGCCTGCTGGAGGAGATGGACGCCGCCGCCGAGCTGGCCACCGCGCGCGAGGCGGTGCTGCCGGAGGCGGAGGAGGCCACCATCCTCGCTCCCCTGGTGCAGGGGGCCGACCTGGCGCGGCTGATGGCGGAGCTGCGCCGGGCCGAGCCGCGGCTGCGCGCCGCCATCGGCAAGGCGGGCGGGCTGGAGGGGCTGCTGGCGCGCATCGCCAGGACGCTCGGCCTGCCGCCCGGCCTGGACGAGGCCGACCTGGACCACGAGGCGGTGAACCCGCGCGCGGAGAAGGACATCGCCCGCGCCGCCGCGCAGCTCCTGCTGTCGCGCAACGCCAACGACGCGCGGCGCGGCGAGGCGATCCGCGCCGTGCTGGCGTTGGAGCCGGGCGCGCGCCGCGCCGATTTCGAGGCGTGGGAGGCGATCTTCCTCACCACCGGCGGCGAGCCGCGCAAGAAGTTCGCCGTGAAGGAGACGCCCGAATCCGCCTTCGTGCAGGACACGCTGGCCGCCGAGGCGGAGCGGCTGGTGGAGCTGCGCGCGCGGCGCGGCGCGCTGGCGCTGCACCAGGCCACCGCCGCCGCGCTCGGCCTGGCCCTGCCGGTGCTGGACCGCTTCGGCGCCTCCAAGACGCTGCTGGGCCGGCAGGACTACGACGACCTGATCGCCGGCGCGCGCAAGCTGCTGGAGAATCCGGGCGCCGCCTGGGTGTTGTACAAGCTGGATGGCGGCATCGAGCACCTGCTGCTGGACGAGGCGCAGGATTCCAACCCCGAGCAATGGGGCATCGCCCGCGCGCTGACCGGCGAGTTCTTCGCGGGCGAGGGCGCGGAGCACCGCGGCCGCTCCGAGCGCATGGAGCTGCCGCGCACCGTCTTCGCCGTGGGCGACGTGAAGCAGAGCATCTACGGCTTCCAGGGCGCCGATGCCGGCGGCCTGCCGCGCGCCCTGGCGCAGTACGAGCGCGACGTGGCGGCGGCGGGCGAGGCGTTCCGCGCCGTGCCGCTGGACGTCTCCTTCCGTTCCGCCCCCCCGGTGCTGGACCTGGTGGACGCCGTCTTCGCCGAGGGCTCGGCGCGCGAGGGGGTGGTGGAGGATGGCGACGCCCTGCGCCACATCCCCGACCGCGCGGGCGCCGCCGGGCGGGTGGAGCTGTGGCCGCTGATGGAGGGCGGCGCGAAGGAGGAGCCGCCCGACTGGGACGTGCCCGAGCAGGCGCGCGACGAATCCGGCCCCGACGCCAAGCTGGCCGAGGCGCTGGCCGCGCGCATCCGCCACATGCTGGACCACGAGGTGCTGGACGCCCGCCACGAGGGCGACCCGAAGGCCGGCCGCCGCATCCGCCCCGGTGACGTGCTGGTGCTGGTGCGCCGCCGCAACTCGCTGATCCCGCAGCTGGTGCGCGCCCTGAAGGACCGCCAGGTGCCGGTGGGCGGCGCCGACCGCATGGTGCTGGTGGAGCAGATCGCCGTGCAGGACGTGCTGGCGACGCTGGACGCCATCCTGCTGCCGGAGGACGACCTCCAGCTCGCCGCCGCGCTGAAGTCGCCCATCTTCGGCATCGGCGAGGAGGACCTGTTCGTGCTGGCGCACGAGCGCGGCACCTCGCTGCACGCGCGGCTGATGGCCCAGCGCGGCGCGCAGACCCCGCTGGGCCGGGCGGCCGACCTGCTGGCGGCGCTGGAGGAGCGCGCCGACCACCTGCCCCCCCACGCGCTCGTCGCCGAGATCCTGGGCGAGCGCGGCGGCCGCGCCCGCCTGCTGGCCCGCCTGGGCCCCGACGCGGCCGACCCGCTGGACGAGCTGCTGACCGCGGCGGCGGCGCACGAGGCGGCGCACCCTTCCTCGCTCCAGGCCTTCCCGCACTGGCTGCGGCGCGCCGCCTCCGAGATCAAGCGCGACAACGATGCGGGGTCCGACCAGGTTCGGATCATGACCGTGCACGGCGCCAAGGGGTTGCAGGCGCCGATCGTCATCCTGCCCGACACGCTGGCGGGCGGGCCGCGCTCGGCCGGGCTGCGCTGGACGAAGGAGGGGCTGCCGCTGTGGGCGCCGCGCCTTTCCGGCTTCGCGGCACCCGCCTACGAGGCGGCGATGGGCGAGACGGAGGTGGCCGAGCGGCGCGAGATGAACCGCCTGCTCTACGTCGCGCTCACGCGGGCGGAGGACCGGCTGCTGTGCTGCGGCTGGTTCCGCCGCAACGGGCCGACGCCGGATTCCTGGTACGCCAAGCTGCTGCACGGCTTCGCGCGGCTGGGCGCGAAGGAGGAGCCCTTCGACCCGGAAGCCTTCGGCGCCAGCGCGGACGGCTTCCAGCCCGCCCCCCTGCTGGTGCACGAGGCGGCGCAGAAGGACGCGCGCCGCGACGAATCCCGCCAGGCCGGCGCCGCCGCCGAGGCGCTGCCCCCCTGGGCGCGGCTGCGCGCCACGCCGGTGGAGGAGGAGCCGCTGCTCACCCCCTCGCACCAGGAGGAGGAGGGCGACGGCCCCGCCCAGGCCCCGCACGGCCCCCATGACCCGCTGGGCGACCGCTTCCGCCGCGGCAACCTGGTGCACGCCCTGCTGCAATCCCTGCCGGAGATGCCGGAGGCGGACCGCACGCCCACCGGCGCCGCCTTCCTGGCTCGCCCCGCCCACGGCCTGTCCCCGGCCGAGCAGGCCGCGGTGCTGGCCGAGGCGCTGGGGGTGATGGCGATGCCGGCCCTGGCACCGGCCTTCGGCCCCGGCTCTCTGGCCGAGGCGCCGATCGCGGGGCAGGTGAACGGGCGCACCGTGCTGGGCATCGTGGACCGGCTGCTGGTGGCGGACGGGCGCGTGCTGGTGCTGGACTACAAGACCAACCGCCTGCCGCCCGAGACGCCGGAGGAGGCGCCGCCCGCCTACCTGCGCCAGCTGGCGGCCTACCGCGCCGTGCTGCGCCAGCTGCCGGGCGCGCCGGAGGTGGAATGCGTGCTGGTCTGGACCGTGGGCGCGCGGGCCATGCCCATCCCGCCCGCGCTGCTGGACCGCTACGCCCCGGGTGCCGCCGGCAAGGCTTGACCCCCGCCGCCCGGCACCCGACCTTGCCGGTCAACGAACAGGAGCGCGAGCGATGAGCGAGTTGACCAGGCCGGTGAGCGACGACACCTTCGAGGCCGAGGTGCTGAAGGCATCCGGCCCCGTGCTGGTGGATTTCTGGGCCGAATGGTGCGGCCCCTGCCGCATGGTGGCCCCGGTGCTGGACAAGCTGGCCGCCGAATACGCGGGCAAGCTGACCATCGCCAAGGTGAACATCGACGAGAACCCGATGACGCCCACGCAGTTCGCCGTGCGCGGCATCCCCACCATGATCCTGTTCAAGGACGGCAAGCCGGTGGACACCAAGGTGGGCGCCGCGCCGCATTCCGAGATGAAGGCCTGGGTCGAGCGCAACCTCTGAGGCGGGGCGGGCGCGCGCACCATTGAGGTGCCGCGCCCCCCATGCCACATCCCCGTGACGGCAGACGGGAAGGGCAGGGGATGGCGTTGCGCGTTGCGGTCCAGATGGACCCGATCCAGGCGGTCAACATCGACGGCGACAGCACCTTCGCCATGATGCTGGAGGCGCAGGCGCGCGGCCACGCGCTGTGGCACTACCACGTCCGCCACCTGTCCATGCATGCCGGGCGCGTGCTGGCCCATGCCCAGCCGGTGCAGGTGCGGCGCGAGCCGGGCAACCACTTCACGCTCGGCGGGACGGTGGAGCTGGACCTGGCGCGCGACGTGGACGTGGTGCTGATGCGCCAGGACCCGCCCTTCGACATGGCCTACATCACGGCCACGCACGTCCTCAGCCACATCCACCCGCAGACGCTGGTGGTGAACGACCCCGAGCACGTGCGCAACGCGCCCGAGAAGCTGTTCGTGCTGCGCTTCCCCGAGCTGATGCCCGAGACGCTGGTGAGCAGCGACGTGCGCGAGATCCGCAAGTTCCGCGAGAAGCACGGCGACATCGTGGTGAAGCCGCTGTTCGGCAACGGCGGCGCCGGCGTCTTCCACCTCCGCCCCGACGACCCCAACCTGAACTCCCTGTTGGAGATGTTCACGGAGAAATCGCGCGAGCCGCTGATGGTGCAGCAATACCTGCCCGCGGTGCGGGAGGGCGACAAGCGCATCATCCTGGTGGATGGCGAGGCGATGGGCGCCATCAACCGCGTCCCCGCCGCCGGCGAGGCGCGCTCCAACATGCATGTCGGCGGCACGCCCATGCCGACCACGCTGACGGAGCGCGAACGGGAGATCTGCCGCGCCATCGGGCCGGAGCTGAAGGCGCGCGGCCTCATCTTCGTGGGCATAGACGTGATCGGCGGGCACCTCACCGAGATCAACGTCACCTCGCCCACCGGCTTGCAGGAGCTGGCGCGCTTCGACGGGATGCACCTGGAGCGCGCGATCTGGGACGTGATCGAGGCGAAGCGGCGTGGATGACCTTCCGTTGCTGCGCGTGGCGCCCGACCCCGCCGACCCGCGGCTGACGAAGCGCGTCACGGGGCGCGACCACACGGGGGCGGCGGTGGAGACGAGCGTGACGGTGGAGCGCCCGCTGACGCTGTACCTGAACGGGCAGGAGATCGTCACCATGATGACGATCCTCGACCGCCCGGAGGACCTGGCGGTGGGCTACCTGCTGAACCAGGGCATGCTGCGCGCCGATGACCGCATCACGGCGGTGGACTTCGACGACGACCTCGGCGTCGTCGTGGTGCGGACGGAGCGCAGGACGGACTTCGAGGAGAAACTGACGAAAAAAACGCTCACCTCCGGCTGCGCCCAGGGCACCGCCTTTGGCGACCTGATGGAGGGTTTCGCCGACATCACGCTGGACCCGGAGGCGCGGCTGTCCACGACGCAGCTCTACCGCCTGCTGCACCGGATCAACACCATCCCCAGCCTGTACCTGGAGGCCGGCGCCATCCACGGCTGCGCGCTGGCGGAGGGCGACCAGCCGCTGTGCTACATGGAGGATGTCGGCCGCCACAACGCGGTGGACAAGATCGCCGGCTGGATGTTCCGCGAGGGCGCCAGGGGCAGCGTCTTCTACACCACCGGGCGCCTGACCTCGGAGATGGTGATCAAGACGGTCCGCATGGGCATTCCCATCCTCGTCTCCCGCTCCGGCTTCACCGCCTGGGGCGTGGAGCTGGCGTGCGAGGCGAAGCTGACGCTGATCGGCCGCTGCAAGGGCCGGCGCTTCACCGTGCTGGCGGGCGAGGAGCGCCTGCTGTGGGACGCGGACCCGGCCTACGTCGAGGAGGAGAGCGCGAAGCACTGGCGCAAGAATGCCCGTGCGGAGTGACACCTGGGGCGTGGTGCTGGCCGGCGGGCTGGCGCGGCGCATGGGCGGCGGCGACAAGCCGCTGCGCGAGCTGGCCGGCCGCCCCATCCTGGCGCATGTGCTGGAGCGCTTGTCGCCCCAGGTGGCCGGGCTGGCGCTGAACGCCAATGGCGACGCCGCGCGCTTCGCCGCCTTCGCCCTGCCGGTCTGGCCCGACACGCTGCCCGACCATCCCGGGCCCCTGGCCGGCATCCTGGCGGCCATGGAGAACAGTCCCTGCGAGTGGGTCCTGACCGTGCCCGGCGACGGCCCCTTCCTGCCGCACGACCTCGTCGCCCGCCTGCACGCGGCCCGCGAGGCGGCGGCGGTGCCACTGGCCTGCGCGGCTTCCGGCGGCTGGGCGCACCCGCCCATCGCGCTGTGGCCGCGTGCCCTGGCGCCCGCCCTGCGCGCGGCGGTGGAGGGCGGCGAGCGCAAGATAGACCGCTGGACCGCCGCCATCGGCTGCGCCCGGGCGGAATGGCCGGTGCAGCCGCACGACCCCTTCTTCAACGCGAACACGCCGGAGGAGCTGGCGGAAGCGGAACGCCTCTTGAACTCCGCACCGATTCGGCCCTAATCCCTGTCGGTGCAGGAACGCTGCACCAAGCCTGTCGCACCGGGGGTTTCCAATGAAGGCCGTCATCACGGGCATCGTGCTCGCCAGCATCTTCGCCCTGGGCTTCGCATTCGTGCTCGACAACCGCGTGCACGACACGGTGGAGCACAGCTTCTCCACCACCGGCGTGCGCCTCTGAGGCAGCCCGCCGGCCGCATGGGGCGTTCGGCCGGCATGACCCGCGCGCCCGCCCTCGCCCTGCTGCTGCTCGCCGCGCCCGCGGCGGCGCAGGAGCGGCCATCCGTCCTGCCCGCCGCCGACGCCACTATCACCTACCGCCTGTCCGGCTCGCCCGGCGGCGCCGCCGCGGGGCAGCTGCAGGAGCTGCGGATGGCCTTCCTGGCCGCGCGGCAGCTGGTGCGGGTGGATGCCGGGCCGGCCGGCTACATCATCGCCGATGGCCGCGCCCGCACCGGCTTCCTGGTGATGGAGGCGCAGCGCACCATCATGGAGCTGCCGCCCGGCAGCGCCGCCGCCGCCGCCCTGCCCCGCGAAACCGCCAGCTTCACGCGCGAGGGGACGGACACCGTCGCCGGCCTGCCCTGCACCACCTGGCGCGTGGCCGATGGCGGCCGCACCTCCCGCGCCTGCCTGTCCGCCGACGGGCTGCTGCTGCGCGCCGAGGGCGATGGCGGGCGCATGGAGGCCGTCTCCGTCTCCCGCGCGCCGCTGGACCCCGCGCGGTTCGCGCGCCCGGCCGGCTACCAGGTGATGCAGGCGCCCGCCGCGCCCGGCGGCACCCTGCCGCGCGGCACCGCCCTGCCGCCGCCCGGCCTGGGGCAACGCTGAGGCCCCCCGGGCGTTGACCCTGTCCGAACCTCGCCACCCGGCGCGGCGGAGACAGGAGTTCCGACCATGGACAAGGACCGCATCGACGGCGCGATGAAGCAGGCCAAGGGCGCCCTGAAGGACGCGGCCGGCGCGCTGACCGGCGACGCCAAGCTCCAGGCCGAGGGCAAGGCCGACAAGGCCGCCGGCAAGGCGCAGAACGCCGTGGGCGGCGTGAAGGATTCGGTGCGCGAGGCCGTGGACGGCAAGCCGCGCTGAACCAGGGGCAGGGGGGCTTTCCGCGCCCCCCGCTTCCCGCCATCTGTTCGCCCATGAACCGACGCACCCTCCTCGCCGCCCCCGCGCTGCTGCTGCCCAGCATGGCCCTGGCCCAGCAGGACGACGCCCTGCGGCGGGTGGAGGCGTATTTCAACAGCCTCACCACCCTGCGCGCGCGCTTCCTGCAGACGGCGCAGAACGGCGCCTCCGCCGAGGGCACGGCCTGGATCTGGCGCCCCAGCCGCATGCGCTTCGAATACGACCCGCCGGAGCCCACGCTGCTGGTCGCCGCCGACCGCCAGTTCTTTCACTGGGACAAGGAGCTGCGCCAGGCCACCGTGGTGCCGCTGGATTCCACGCCGCTGGGGGTGCTGCTGCGCTCGCCGCTGGCGCTGTCGGGCGACGTGACGGTGGGCGGCGTGGAGCGATCCGGCGGCCTGCTGCGCGTCTCCGTCTTCCGCACCGGGCGGCAGGCGGAAGGGCGCATCCAGCTGGCGCTGGAGGAGGAGCCGATGCAGCTGCGCCAGTGGCTGGTGGTGGACGGGCAGAACCGCGCCACGCGGGTGACGCTGACCCAGGTGCAGACCGGGCTGCGGTTCGAGAGCCTGCTCTTCGCCTTCAACGACCCGCGCTTCCGCGAGCAGCTGGAGCAGCGGTGACGATGACGCCTTGATCCCGCCGCCTTCGGCGCGTTTATTGCATGTCTGGGCTGAACCTTGACCGGGACGTGACCGCGTGAAGCCGCTGATCGGGATTTCCTGCTGCGTGAAGGGCTTTGGCCTGTTCAACACGCCCAACCACGCCGCGAGCGACCATTACGTGCGCGTGGTGCTCGGCCCCGTCGGCGGCATCCCCATCCTGATCCCCGCGGCGGGCAAGGCCAGCGTGCCCGACATCCTGCCGCGGCTCGACGGGCTGCTGCTCACCGGCAGCCGCTCCAACGTGCACCCGTCCAATTATGATGGCCCGGACCACGCGGAGGGCACGCCCGAGGACCCGCAGCGCGACGCCACCACCCTGCCGCTGATCCGCGCCGCCATCGGGCAGGGGGTGCCGCTGCTGGCGATCTGCCGCGGGATGCAGGAGCTGAACGTGGCGCTGGGCGGCAGCCTGGACCAGCGCATCCAGGACATCCCGGGCCGGATGGACCACTCCACCCCGTCCGACCAGCCCATCCCGCTGGTCCGCACCGGCAAGGCGCACGGCATCCGCCTGGCCGACGGCACCCCCCTGGCGCGCCTGGCCAATCGCGCCGAGGTGCCGGTGAATTCCCTGCACAATCAAGGGGTTCAGCGCCTCGCGCCACGGCTGGAGCCCATTGCCTGGGCGCCCGACGGCACGGTGGAGGCGGTGGAGGTGCGCGACGCCCGCGGCTTCGCGTGGGGCGTGCAATGGCACCCGGAATACGACTGGGACCGCGATGCCTTTTCCCGCGCCATCTTCGAGCGGTTCGGCGCCGCCTGTGCCGAAATGTCACGCCTTCGTCTTGTGCAGCGCGCCGCCGAATAAGGCGAATTCCCGATTGCGCCACAACTAGGGCGCTGCTATGGTCCCGAAGCCGGGACATCTTTCCCCGGTGGACGGCCCGGTTTCCCCTACCGGCTCGCCCGACCGAAAGTGACTCCGATCGGAAGTGTCTGTACCCCAAATGGGCGCTCGGCCACCCCCCTGGCCGGGCGCTTTTTTGTGCGTGGCCTGCCAGGGGTGGAATGGTCGCCGGGCCCCATCGGGGCTATGGCGCGGGGTGAACCGGAAGGGACACCCCATGCCTGACTACGTGATCGCCCCCCGCCCGCAGCCCGCGCTGCCCGTCCAGGGCAGCAACGCGCTGTTCCCCGTGGGCCGCATCTTCTGCGTCGGCCGCAACTACGCCGAGCACGCGATCGAGATGGGCAGCGACCCGACGCGCGAGCCCCCCTTCTACTTCGCCAAGCCCGCCGACGCCGTGCTGACGGGCGGCGCCGACATGCCCTACCCGGCGGCGACGAAGGAGCTGCACCACGAGATGGAGCTGGTGGTGGCCATCGGCGCCGGCGGCGTGGACATCGCGCAGGGCGACGCGCTCCAGCACGTCTGGGGCTACTGCGCCGGCCTGGACATGACGCGGCGCGACCTGCAGAACGCCGCGAAGAAGACCGGCCGCCCGTGGGACATGGGCAAGGGCTTCGACCACTCCGCCCCCATGGGCGCGCTGGTGCCGGCCGGGACCTTCGACCCCACGAAGGGCAAGATCCAGCTCAACGTCAACGGCCAGCTGCGCCAGGTGAGCGACCTGTCCAAGATGATCTGGAGCGTGGCGGAGGTGATCGCCAACCTGTCCTCCCTGGTGCGCCTCCAGCCCGGCGACCTCATCATGACCGGCACGCCGGAGAACGTGGCGGCGGTGGGCAAGGGCGACCTGCTGGAAGGCTTCGTCGAGGGCGTGGGCGAGGTCCGCACCCGCATCGCCTGAGGGCGCCGCTCAGGCGGGGCGGAACTCGCCGTCCCCGCCCAGCACCTCCAGCACGCCGCTGCGGATGTCGAACAGGGCGCCGTCCAGCCGCAGCGTGCCGGCCGCCACCCGCTCGGCGATCCAGGGGAAGGTGAGCAGGTTGCGGAGCGAGAGCTTCACCACCTCGCGCTCGCCCCGCCCCTGGCGCTCGTCGGCCGGCGTGCATTCGAGCGTGCGGCGCCGCGCCTCGCGCGCGATGCCCAGCCAGGCGGGCACGAAGTCGCCCACCCCCTCGGTGGCGCCGTCCAGCAGCGCCTTCACGCCGCCGCACATGGCGTGGCCCAGCACGATGACCTGCGGCACCTCCAGCGCGCGCACGCCGAATTCCAGCGCCGCGCTGGTGCCTTGCGTCGGGTGGCCGGGCGCGTAGGGCGGCACGATGTTGGCGACGTTGCGCACGGTGAAGATCTCGCCCGGGCCGGCGTTGAACACCAGCGTGGGCGAGACGCGGCTGTCCGAGCAGGCGACGACCATGGCGCGCGGCTTCTGCCCGTCATCGGCCAGGTTCTCGAACAGGGCCCTGTGGCCGGGCCAGGCGTCGCGGCGGAAGGCGCGGTAGCCTTCGATGAGGTGCTCCATGCGCGCGTGATAATCGCAAGGCTGCCCCGCTCCAACCCGGCCCCGCTTGATCGCGTGCGCGGCGCGGCCTACCTCGGGCCCCATGAGCGACGAACCTGCCGACAAGCCCGAAGCCGTCAACGACGCCGTGGCCCCCGAGGCCATGCCGGAGCCCTCGCCCGAGGAGCGCGTGGCCGCCCTGGAAGCCAAGGTCGCCGAGCTGGAATCCGCCCTGCTCTACGCCCGCGCCGAGACGCAGAACGCCATCCGCCGCGGGCGCGAGGAGACGGACAAGGCCCGCCTCTACGCCGTGCAGAAATTCGCGGCCGACGTGGTGGAGGCGGCCGAGAACCTGCGCCGCGGCCTGGACGCCCTGCCGCCCGCGGCCGAGGACGAGGCGGAGGTCGTCGCCAAGCTGCGGGGCGGCTTCGAGGGGGTGGAGCGCTTCTTCCTCCAGCGGCTGGAGGCCAACGGCATCCAGCGCAAGGCCGCCCAGGGCGAGCCCTTCGACCCCGAGCTGCACCAGGCGATGAGCGAGGCCCCGGCCCCCGAGGGCGTGGCGCCGGGCACCGTGCTCCAGGCCTGGTCCTCGGCCTGGACGCTGCATGGGCGGCTGCTGAAGCCGGCCATGGTCGTCGTCGCCGCCAAGGCGTGATCCGCGACGTCGCCGCCGACGACCTCGCGGCGCTGGCCGCGCTGAACGATTCGGAGGCCACGCACGTCAACGCGCTGGGCGAGGCGGGGCTCGGCGCCCTGCTCCTCGCCGCGTGGCGGGCGCGCTGCGCGGGCGGCGACGCCCTGCTGGTGGCGCTGCGCGAGGACACGCCCGAGCAGGGGCCGAACCACGCGTGGTTCGCCAGGCGCCTGCCGCGCTTCGCCTACGTGGACCGCGTGGTGGTGGCGCCCCACGCGCGCGGCCGCGGCCTGGCCCGCGCGCTCTACGCCGACCTCGCCGGCCTGGCGCTGGCGGCGGGGGTGGGGACGCTGTGCTGCGAGGTGAACCTCGATCCCCCCAACCCCGCCAGCATGGCCTTCCACGTGGCACTCGGCTTCGTGCCCGCCGGCGAGGCGACGGACGCGCGCAACGGCAAGCGGCTGCGCTACCTCACCGCGGGATCGGCCGCATGCCTGGCGGCAGCTCGCGGTCCAGGATCATCTGCCCGCCGGTCGTGATCTGCCCCACGTAGCGCCCGGTGGAGCCGATGTTGGTGTCCGGGAAGCCCGAGGAGCCGGCGGAGGTGTCCACCGCGTCGCAGCCGGCGAGCAGCAAGGCCAAGGCGAACCAACGCATCACGATCACTCCGGCCTGATGTTGGCGGTGCGGATCAGCTCGCCCCATTGCACCGTCTCGCGCGCCAGCAGGCCGGACAGGCTTGCCGCATCCCCGGTGACGATGTCCACCCCCTGCTGGGCCATGCGCGCCCGCAGCTCCGCATCCTCCGTCGCCGCGTTGAGCGCGGCGGCGAGGCGCGCGCGCACGGGGTCGGGCGTGCCGGCGGGCACGAACAGCCCCTGCCAGAACACCGCGTCGAACCCCGGCACCGCATCGGCCACCGGCGGCAGGTCGGGCAGGGCGGGCGAGCGCGCGGCGGACGAGATGGCGAGGCCCTTCGTCACCCCCTCGCGCAGCACCGGGGCGGCTTCCAGCACCGCCTGGAACATGGCCTGGATGCGGTTCTGCCGCAGCTCCACCAGCGCCGGCACGCCGCCGCGGAAGGGGATGTGGACCACGTCTATCCCGGTGCGCGACGCCAGCAGCGCCTGCGCCAGGTGGTTCACCGCGCCCGTGCCGCTGCTGCCAAAATTCACGCGCCCCGGATTGGCGCGGCAATGGGCGATGAACTCCGCCGTGCTCGACACCGGCAGGGAGGGATGGACGTGCAGCACGAAGGCCGAGCGGAACACCATGCCCACCGGCAGCAGCTCGCGCATCGGCTCGCGCGGGGTCAGGCTGGGTTGCAGCGCCGGGTTGATGGCGAGCGTGGAGGTGCCCATCAGCAGCGTGTGCCCATCGGGGCGGGACTGCGCGACGTGGGTGTTGGCGACCGCGGTGGCCCCGCCCACCCGGTTCTCCACTACCATGGGCACGCCCAGCTCGCGCTCCATCCGCGCGGCGACGGCGCGGGAGACGACGTCCGTCAGGCCCCCGGGCGCGTAGCCGGAGACGACGCTGATGGGGCGGGACGGGAAGTCCTGCGCGTGGGCGATGGCGGGCAGCAGCACGGGCGCGGCCAGCAGGGCGCGGCGAGTCGTCATGGGGCGGTTCCTCCAGCCGCCATGGTGCGCCCTGCCGCCAGCCGGTCAAGGATCGCCTCCGCCATCCGCGCCACCTGGGGCGCGGGGTCGGTGACCAGCGGCAGCAGCGCCGCCTGCCGCGCCAGCTGCGGCACGGGGTCCGCCAGCAGTTCCAGCACGCGCGCCGCCAGCGCCGGCCAGTCGCCCGGCGGCACCGCGATGGCGGGGTCCGGCGCCAGCGCGGCGAAGGCGCCGAAGCCCGCGCGCCGGTCGAAGGGGCGGCCGTGGTCGTGGTGCGCCATCGCGCAGGGCCTGCCCTGGCGCATCGCCTCGGCCAGCGCGAAGCCGCCGCCCTCGGGCACCGTGTCCAGGTACACGTCGCACAGCGCCACCACGGCGGCGAAGTCCTCGCTCCGGGGGCGGGCATGCCAACGCGCTTCCAGCCCCGGCGGGGCGGCGATGCCGGCATCGCCCAGGATGAGGGCGTGCAGGGCGGGTGCTTCGCGCAGCACCTCCTCCAGCACCGCGCGCAGGGCGGGGGCGCGCAGCTTGCCGGGGCTGCCGGAGGTCATCAGCAGCGGCACCCCCTCCGGCAGGCCCAGCGCGGCGCGGGGCAGGGTGCCCGGCGTGCCCGCGTGGCGGCGCGTCAGCCCCAGGGGCAGGAACAGGGTGGGGCAGCGCGCCTCCATCGCGCCATGCGGGTGGGTGGCGAAGCACAGGTCCAGGAAGGGCGGTGCGAAGCGGTCCGGGTCGCCGTAGTCCACGCCCGCCACCAGGGGCGCGGGGCGCAGCGCGGCCAGGAACCCCTGGTCCAGCGTGGCGTAGTGGAAGCAGGCGCAGGCGGCGCCCATCGCCGCGACCTCGGCGTGCCAGCGCAGCAGCCGCGGCAGCACCGGCCCCGACGGCGCGGCGGCGCTGAAGGCCAGATCCAGCCCCAGTGCCTCCGCCAGCGCCAGCAGCGCCGGGTTGGCCGCCGCCACGGCCGCGCGCGGGGCGGGCACGAAGACCCGCACCCGCAGCCCCGGATGGCGATGCAGCGCCGCGACCTCCAGCGGCAGGGCGGGCAGGGGGCTGGCGGCGTCCAGCGGGCAGGGCACGACGTGGAGCAGCAACGGCGGGCCGGGCGCGCGCGGCGGCAGGGGCAAGGGCGGCAGGCGCAGCGGAAGGGCGTGCGCCAGCCACCCCTCCCAGGCCGGCAGGCCGTGGGTGAGGGCGAAGCACTGGCAGGCCAGGGCGGCGTGCAGGAAGGCCTCGGCTGTGCCGGACAGCGCGGCGGCCACGGCGCGGTCGCGCAGGATGGCGGCGGTGCGCGCCACCTCCTCCGGCCCGCGCGCGCCTTCCACCAGAACGTCCAGGATCTCCCCCTCGTGCAGGCCCAGCAGCCAGGCCTGCCGCAGGTGCTCCAGCGCGGCCACGCCGCCCTTCGCCGCGGCGTGCACGCGCGCGGCGGCGCGCGCCAGGGGCGGGCCTTCCAGCAGGCCGGCGGCGCGCAGGGCGGCGGGAAGGGTGGCGTGCTCGGGCAGGGGCATCGCCGCAGCGTGGCCGAAAGAGATGAACGCAGGGTTTCGCCCCGCCGTCGCGCAACCGTCACGCCGCTGCAACGCGCCGCCCCTACACGCCGCGCCATGAGCGGCACCCTGGAACTGCACGGCCTGTCCCGGCGCTTCGGCGCGGTGGCGGCGTTGGACGACGTATCCCTCGCCATCCCGCAGGGGCAGATGGTGGGCATCATCGGCCGTTCGGGCGCCGGCAAGTCCACCCTGCTGCGCCTGCTGAACCGCATGGCCGAGCCCAGCGCGGGCGCCATCCGCTTCGGCGGGCAGGAGGTCACGGCCCTGCGCGGCCAGGCCCTGCGCGACTGGCGCACCGGCTGCGCCATGATCTTCCAGCAATTCAACCTGGTGCAGCGCCTCGACGTGCTTTCCAACGTGCTGGTCGGCCGGCTGAACCACCGCCGCGGCGTGCTGGCGCGGATGGACGCCCTGCTGGGCCGCTTCACGGCGGAGGAGCGCGCGATGGCGCTGGAGGCGCTGGAGCGCTTCGACCTGCTCCCCACCGCGCTGCAGCGGGCCGAGACGCTGTCGGGCGGGCAGCAGCAGCGCGTCGCCATCTGCCGGGCGCTCATGCAGCAGCCCCGCCTCATCCTGGCCGACGAGCCGATCGCGAGCCTCGATCCGCAGAACGCGCGCACCGTGATGGACGCGCTGCGCGCCGTGAACCGGCAGGACGGCATCACCGTGCTGGTGAACCTGCACCACCTGGACACCGCGCGCGAATACTGCGGCCGCATCATCGGCATGAGCGCCGGGCGCGTCGTCTTCGACGGTCCGCCGGAGGCGCTCACCGAGGCGCGGATCGCGCAGGTCTACGGCGCCGCCGCCCCGCGCGCGCCCCTCGAACCGGAACCGGCCGCCGTGCCGGCCGGCCTTGCCCCGAACTGGAGTGTCGCATGATCAACCGTCGCTACCTCGGCGCGCTCGCGCTCGGCGCCTCGATCGCACCGTCCGCGCTGCGCGCGCAGGCCACCATGGCGCCGGCGGCGCCCGCCAACGCCCGCCGCACGCTGGACCCCGACGTCCGCATGCCCGAGGCAGGGCGCAAGGCCTGGGCGCAGCAGGTGCCGCAGCTTCGCATCGGCCTGCTGGGCGGCGAGAACGAGGCGGACCGCATGGGCCGCTTCGGCGATTACCAGCGCCTGCTGGAGCAGACCTTCGGGGTCCCCGTGCGCCTCTTCGCCGCATCCGACTACGCGGGCGTGCTCCAGGCCTTCTCGGCCCGGCAGATCGAGATGAGCAGCATGGGGCCGTCCGTCTACGCCGGCACCTGGATCGACACCAATGGCGGCGTCGAGCCGCTGGTGGTGCCGGAGGAGCGCGACGGCTCCATCTCCTACGTCTCCGTCATGGTCGTGCGCGCCGATTCCGGCATCACGAACTTGGAACAGATGCGCGGCAAGTCGCTGGCCTGGGCCGACGCCAACTCCACCTCCGGCTACCTGGTGCCGCGCTTCGCGCTGCGCCGCGCCGGCATCGGCGTGGAAAGCGGGCAGTACTTCAGCCGCGTGGGCTTCGCGGGCGGGCACGAGCAGGGCGTGGTCGCCGTGCTCCAGCGCCAGTTCGACGGGGCGATGACCTGGACCTCGGGCCAGGGCGACGTGAACCAGGGCCACACCCGCGGCAACCTGCGCGCGATGGTGGAGAAGGGCATGCTCAACATGCGCGACCTGCGGATCATCTGGAGCTCGGACCCCATCATCAACGGCCCGCTGACGGTCCGCACCGACCTGCCGGCCGCCTTCCGCCAGGACATGACCGACTTCCACCTGGCGCTGCCCAAGACCCACCCGCGGGTGTACGAGCAGATCGAGCGCGGCGGCGGCACCGGCTACCGCACGGTCACGCACGCGCAGTTCGCCTTCCTGGTGGACATGCGGCGCGAGGAAGCGGCGGAGCGGCGTCGGCGGTCGTGACGGGCCTGCGCGTTGCCAGGGGGCGCCGCCCCCTGGACCCCCGCCGAGGGGCACGCCCCTCGGAACCCCGTTCATGGCAGTCGCACCGGGGGCCTGAAGCCCCCGGCGCGACTGCCATCACCCGCCGGGTCCAGGGGCCGCTGGCCCCTGGCGGGAGGGTCCGGGAGGGCGGCGCCCTCCCGTCACGCCCATGACCGCCGCCACCTTCGCCGCCGAATCCGCCTTCCGCGCCGCCCGCGCCGCGCGCCGCCGGGCCACGCTGCTGGGCCTCCTCGTCCTGCTCGCCTGCCTGCTGTCCGCCGGCTGGGTGGCGGAGGCGTCGCCCGCGCGGCTGCTCGCCGGCATCCCGCGCATCGGCGAGTACTTCGCCCGCATCGCGCCCACGCTGCACTGGAACGCGCTGTTCGCCGGGGTGGAGACGGAGGGCTCGCTGGCCTTCTGGTTCTACCGCGCGGACAAGTGGGGGGTGCTGCTGCTGGAAACGGCGCAGATGGCCGCACTCGCCACGCTGTGCGGCGCCGTGGCCGCGCTGCCGCTGGCCTTCGTGGCCGCGCGCAACCTCGGCGCGCCGCGCTGGGCGCAGGTGGTCGCGCGGCGCGGGCTGGAGGCGACGCGCACGGTGCCCGAGATCGTCTTCGCGCTCATCTTCGTCTGGGCCTTCGGGGTGGGGGCGCTGGCCGGCATCCTCGCCATCGCGCTGCACAGCGCGGGCGCGCTGGGCAAGCTCTTCGCCGACGCGATCGAGAACACCCAGATGCGCCCCTGGGACGGGCTGCGCGCCACCGGCGCCACCTGGGCCGAATGCTGCCGCTGGTCCGTGCTGCCCGCCGCTGCGCCCGACCTGCTGAGCCACGCCATCCTGCGCTTCGAGGTGAACCTGCGCTCGGCCAGCGTGGTCGGCTTCGTGGGCGCGGGCGGCATCGGCGAGGAGCTGTACACCGTGATCTCGATGAACCACTACGAGGAGATCAGCGCCATCCTGGTGCTCGTCATCCTCGCTGTCATGGCCTGCGACCTGCTGAGCGAGCGGCTGCGCCGCCGGGTGATCGGCGCGTGAGCCCCGCGCAGGTGCAGGCCTGGCAGGCGCGGGTGCCCGGCGCCTTCCCGGGATGGTCGGCGCGGCGCGCGCTGGGGTGGCTGGCCTTCGCGGCGTGGCTGGGCCTCACGCTCTGGTGGTTCGGCATCACGCCGCAGCGGCTGTGGAACGGGCTGTCGGGGCTGGGCGTGATCCTGCGGCTGATGGTCCCGCCCTCGCCCGGCGCGATGTGGCAGGAGATCCTGCAAGGCCTGGCGGAAAGCCTGGCGATGGCCTTCCTGGGCACCTTCGTGGCCGCGCTGGTCGCGGTGCCGCTGGGCGTGCTGGGCGCGCGCAACGTGGTGACCAGCACGCTCTGGCGCTTCTCGCTGCGGCGCTTCTTCGACGGCATGCGCGGCGTTGACCAGCTGATCTGGGCGCTGGCCTATGTCCGCGCAGTGGGCCTCGGCCCGCTGGCCGGCGTGCTGGCCATCGCGACGGCGGACCTGGCCGTGCTGGCCAAGCTCTACGCCGAGGCGATCGAGAACGCGGAAAGGAAGCAGGCCGAGGGCATCGCCGCGGCCGGCGGCACGGGGGCGCAGGTGGTGCGCTGGGGGCTGCTGCCGCAGGTGGCGCCGGTGATGCTGGGGCACGCGCTGTACTTCATGGAATCCAACACCCGCTCCGCCGCCATCCTGGGCGTGGTGGGGGCGGGCGGCATCGGCCTGCAGATCGCCGAGCGCATCCGCGTGCGCCACTGGGACGAGGTGGCCTTCATCATCATCCTGATGGTGCTGATGGTGGCGGTGATCGACCGCCTGTCGCGCCTGTTGCGGCGGCGGCTGATCGGCGCGACACCGGGGGGGTGAACGAACCCCTCGCCCTCTACATCCACTGGCCCTTCTGCGCGGCCAAGTGCCCGTATTGCGACTTCAACTCCCACGTCCGCGAGGCGGGCGTGGACCACGCGCGCTTCCGCGACGCCCTGCGCCGCGAACTGGCGCACGAGGCGGGAAGGCTGGGCGGGCGCGAGGTCGCCAGCGTCTTCTTCGGCGGCGGCACGCCCTCGCTGATGGAGCCCGCCACGGTGGCGGCCCTGCTGGACGACGCCGCCCGCCTGTTCACCATCGCCCCCGGCTGCGAGGTGACGCTGGAGGCCAACCCCACCAGCGTGGAGGCCGCGAAGCTGCGCGACTTCCGCGCCGCCGGGGTGAACCGCCTGAGCCTCGGCGTGCAGTCGCTGGACGAGGACGCGCTGCGCTTCCTCGGCCGCAAGCACGACGCGCGCGAGGCGGTGGCGGCGCTGGAGCACGCCCGCGCCACCTTCCCCCGCCTGTCCTTCGACCTCATCTACGCCCGCCCCGGCCAGGGGGAGGCCGCGTGGCGCGCCGAACTCCGCCAGGCGCTGGCGCTCGCGGCCGACCACCTCTCCCTCTACCAGCTCACGGTCGAGCCCGGCACGCGCTTCGCCACCGAGCACGCCCGCGGCGCCTTCGCGCTGCCGGCCGACGACGACGCGGCCCGCCTGTACGAGGCGACGGCGGAAGAGGCCGCGCGCTTCGGCCTGCGCCCCTACGAGGTCAGCAACTACGCGAAGCCGGGCGCGGAAAGCCGCCACAACCTCGCCTACTGGCGCTACGGCGACTACCTCGGCATCGGCGCCGGGGCGCACCAGCGCCTGCTGCTGGACGGCGCGATGATCGCCACCCGCCGCCACCGCGCCCCCGAGGAATGGGCCGCGCGCGTCGAGCGCCACGGCCATGGCGGCGTGGAGGACGAGGTGCTGTCCCCGCGCGACCGCGCGCGCGAGGCGCTGCTGATGGGCCTGCGCCTGGCCGAGGGCGTGGACCCCGCGCGCGTGGAGCGCCGCGCCGCCCTGCCCTTCGCCCAGGCGGTGGACCCGGCGATGCTGGCGGCGCTGATGGATGACGGATTCCTGGAATGGCACGGCCCGCGCCTGCGCGCCACCGACGAGGGGCGCGTGCGGCTGGACTCCCTGCTGCCCATGCTGCTACGCTGAGCGCATGCACCTGATGCGGACCACGCTGCGAATTAAACGCCCGGCCGGCTGACCCGCGCCGATGCGTCGGCGCATGCCGACCGGGATCACCTTCCCTCGCAGCCCGCATGTTCCAGGACGCTTCCCCATGACCGACACCGTTTCCGTGCTCTTCACCCTCCAGGCCGAGGCCGCGCCCGGCACCCTTCCCCGCCTGCTCCAGCCCTTCGCCAAGCGCGACCTGGTGCCCGACCAGGTGAAGTCCCGCCGCGACGGCGACACGCTGCTGGTGGAACTCGGCATGGACGCCATGCCGGCCGGGGAGCTGCACCTCGTCGAGGGCAACCTGTCCCAGGTGATCGGCGTGCGGCGGCTGGAGGTGATGCGCCGCGCGCGCCTCCGGGCGGCGGCGTAGCTCAGCCCCCGGTCCGCGCCAGGAGCGCCCGCAGCCGCGTCCGCGCGGCGCGGGCGGCCGCCGCCTCGATGGCGCGGTAGTCTGCCACCAGCGTCGCGCCCGCCTGCGTGAGCCGCGCCCCGCCGCCGCCCGCCCCGCCGGGGCTGGCCTGCACCGCGGGCTCGCCCAGCAGGCGGCCCGTCTCGTCCACCAAGGCCCAGGCGCGCTTGTAGCTCATCCCCAGCGCGCGCCCGGCGGCGGAGATCGAGCCCTCGCGCGCGATCGCCTCCAGCAGCGCGACCTTGCCCGGGCCGATGCGCCCGCCCGGCAGGTCTATGCGCAGGCTCAGCGCGGCGCGGGTCATGGCGGCGCCGGCCGGTGGTCGAAGGTCACCGCCTTGATCAAGGCCCAGAGCGGCTGGCCGGGATGCAGCGCCAGCTCCTCCACCGCATCGCGCGTCACCCGCGCCAGCAGGGCCGAGGGGCCGGCCAGCAGGCGCAGCATCGCCTCGCCCCCGCCCAGCGGGGTGATGCTGTCCAGCGTCACCGGCAGCCGGTTGCGGATGGACAGGCCGCGCGGCTCCTCCGTCGCCACCGACACGTCGCGCGCGCGGACGCGCACGCGGATGCGCGCGCCCGGCGGACCGGGCTGGCCGGTGGCGCGCAGCTCCCCGCCCGCGAAGCGCAGCCGCGCCAGCGGCCCCCCCTCGGCCACCGTGCAGGCCAGCAGCACCCCGGCGTCGCGCCGGCCGGCCAGCAGCGGCAGGTCGGCGCGGGCGGAAAGCTCCTCCACCGGCCCGGCGGCGACGACGCGCCCGCCTTCCAGCAGCACCAGGTGGTCGGCCAGCGCGTCCACCTCGTCCAGCGCGTGGGTCACGTAGAGGATGGGCAGGCCGGCGCGCTCGCGCAGGCGCCTCAGGAAGGGCAGCACCTCGGCGCGGCGCGGGCCGTCCAGCGCGGCCAGCGGCTCGTCCAGCAGCAGCAGGCGCGGGCGGGCCAGCAGGGCGCGGCCCAGCGCCACCCGCTGGCGCTCGCCGCCCGAAAGGCCCAGGGGGCGGCGGCCCAGCAGCGCCTCGATGCCCAGCAGCGCCACCACCTCCTCCAGCGAAGGGCCGGGGGCGTCACGGGGCGCGCGGCGCAGGCCGTAGCGCAGGTTGGATTCGGTGCTGAGGTGCGGGAACAGCCGCGCATCCTGGAACACCACGCCGCAGCGCCGCTTCTCGGGCGGGATGGCGATGCCCCGCGCCGTGTCCAGCAGCACCGCCTCGCCCAGCGCCACGCGCCCCTCCCGCGGGCGCAGCAGCCCGGCGATGGCGGCCAGGATCGTGCTCTTGCCGCAGCCAGAGGGACCGAAGATGGCGGTGACGCCCGCGCCTGGCGCCTCGAAGCGGGCGTCCAGCGCGAAGCCCGCCGCGCCGAAGCGGTGGCGCAAACCCACGGAGATCACGACGCGCGCCCGAGCAGCCGCCCCATGCGCCGCGCGATCACCTCCGCCAGCAGCAGCCCGCCGATGGCGAGCGTGAAGGAGACGAAGGCCAGCCGCGCCGCCGCCGCCTCGCCGCCCGGCGTCTGGGTGGCGCCGTAGATGGCCAGCGGCAGGGTCTGCGTCTCGCCCGGGATGTTGGAGGCGAAGGTGATCACGGCGCCGAACTCGCCCAGCCCGGCGGCGAAGGCGGTCACCGCGCCCGCCAGGATGCCGGGCGACATCAGCGGCAGCGTCACGGTGGCGAAGCGGTCCAGCGGGCCGGCGCCCAGGCTGCGCGCCGCCTCCTCCAGCCCGGTGTCCACGTGCTCCAGCCCCAGCCGCACCGCGCGCACGATCAGCGGGAAGGACATGACGGCGGTGGCCAGCGCCGCGCCCTCGGTGGTGAAGACCAGGCGCACCCCGAACCATTCGTGCAGCGGCGCCCCGATCGGCCCCTGGATGCCGAACAGCATCAGCAGCGCCCAGCCCACCACGACGGGCGGCACCACCAGCGGCAGGTGGACCAGCGCGTCCAGCAGCATCCGCCCCGGGAAGCGCCCGCGCGCCAGCAGCCAGGCCACCGCCACCGCCGGGGCGAGGGAGACGAGCACGGAGCGCGACGCCACCTCCACCGACAGGCGCACCGCCTGCCATTCCTCGGGCTGAAGGATCACCGCGGGAGGGTGAAGCCGAGGCGCTGCCAGGTGGCGGCGGCGGCGGGCGAGAGCGCGAAGGCCAGGAAGTCCCGCGCGGCGGCGTTGCCGGCGGCGCGGCGGGTGAGCGCGAAGGGGTAGGCGATGGGCGGGTGGCTTTCCGCCGGAAAGGCGGCGAGGACGCGCACGCCGCGGCTGGCGGCGGCGTCGGTGGCGTAGACGATGCCCAGCGGCGCCTCGCCCCGCTCCACCAGCAGCAGCGCGGCGCGGACGTTGTCGGCCCGCGCCAGCCGGGGGGCCAGGGCCGGCCATTGCCCCAGCCATTCCAGCGCCGCCTGGGCGTAGCGGCCGGCGGGGACATGCGCGGGGTCGCCCGCCGCGATGCGCCCCCCCGGCCCCAGCAGCGCCAGCAGGTCCGCCCCGCGCCCCAGCGCCACCTGCGCGGCGGATGCGGCAGGCGCCACCAGCACCAGCGCGTTGCCCAGGGCCGCGGTGCGCGTGCCCTCCACGATGAGGCCGCGCGCCTGGAGGTAGTCCATCCACGCCTCGTCCGCGCTCATGAACAGGTCGGCCGGCGCGCCCTGCTCGACCTGCCGGGCCAGCGCGGAGGAGGCGGCGAAGGAGAAGCGCGGCGGGGCGTTGCCGCGCGCCGCCCATGCCGCGCCCAGCGCGCGCAGCCCGTCCTGGAGCGAGGCGGCGGCGAAGGCCGTCACCGGCTCCTGCGCCGCGGCGGGCCGGGCCAGGGCGGCTGCCAGGATGGTGCGGCGAAGCATCGGCGGGCCCATGCGCTGTATCCGGCCGAACATAGCCAGCGGCGCCGCGCCCTGTCCACGCGCGGCGGGTCAGATGCCGTCGAACAGCTCCGTGGACAGGTAGCGCTCGGCGTAGCTCGCCGCGATGCCGATGATGAGGCGGCCTTCCATCGCCGGCTCCCGCGCCAGGGCCAGCATGGCGTGCAGCACCGCGCCCGAGGAGATGCCGACCGCCAGCCCCTCCGCCCGCGCCGCCAGGCGGGCGGCGGCGAAGGCCTCGCGCTCGGCCACGCGCAGCACGCCGTCCAGCGCCTCCAGCTCCAGCACCGCCGGGCGGAAGCCGGCGCCGATGCCCTGGATGCGGTGCGGCCCCGGGTCGTCGCCGTTCAGCACGGCCGATTCCGCCGGCTCCACGCCCAGCACGCGCATGGCGGGCCGGCGCGGCTTCAGGGTGCGCGCGATGCCGGTCAGCGTGCCGCCGGTGCCGATGCCGCCGACCACGGCGTCCACCTCGCCGCCGCTGTCGGCCCAGATCTCCTCCGCCGTGGTGGCGGCGTGGACCGCGGGGTTGGCGGCGTTGTCGAACTGCCTGGGCATCCAGGCGTCCGGCGTCTTCGCCACGATCTCGGCCGCGCGGGCGATGGCGCCGCCCATGCCCTTGCGCGCGGGCGTCAGCTCCAGCTCCGCGCCCAGCAGCTTCAGCATCTTGCGCCGCTCGATGCTCGCCCCGTCCGGCATCACGACGATGAGGCGGTAGCCGCGCGCCGCCGCCACCACGGCCAGCGCGATGCCCGTGTTGCCCGAGGTCGGCTCCACCAGCACGGAGCGCCCGGGGGCGATCTCGCCCGCCGCCTCCGCCGCGCGGATCATGGCGAGGCCGATGCGGTCCTTCACCGAGCCGCCGGGGTTCATCCACTCCAGCTTCATGGCCAGCCGCGCGCCCACCCCCTCGCGCGCCATCAGGCGCGGCAGCAGCACGGTGGGGGTGCGGCCGATGGTGTCCAGCACGGATCCGCGCAAGCCGGGTGGAATGTCAGTTGCCATATCACGCATCATGGACGTAATTTTGGCGCGGCGCCATGGAATGTCCAGCGCCGAACCCATCTGCGGTCCCATGCCATCCACGAGGTCGAACCCGCCCATGCTGCTGCGCCAGGACCGCGCCCTGCTCGCGCTGGACATCGTGCTCGACATCGCCTTCCACGCCGGGCGCGGCAACGAGGTGACCGGCGCGGCCGAGATCGCCGACCGGCTGGACGCGGCGCGGCGCGGCATCGAGCCGCTGCTGCAAGGGCTGGTGCGCTCCGGCATCCTGGACAGCCTGCGCGGCCCGCGCGGCGGCTACCGCATGGCCCGCGCCCCGCGCGAGGTGACGCTGGCCGAGGTGCTGGACGCGGTGACGGATGACGAGCCCCCGCGCCCCGCCGGCAAGCTTGCCGCCGCCGTCACCGCGCCCTTGTGGCGCGAGCTGGACGCCGCCCTGTCCGACCGGTTGTCCGCCCTGTCCGTGGAGGACCTGCTGAAGCGCGCCGCCGCCGCCGGGCTGCGCCGCCCGGTGACGGAACCGCTGCATTTTGTCATCTAGGCCTTCAAACGCCGGGCGCGGCCTCCGGCCGCTTGGCTTGCGCCGCGCCGCTGGCGCGCCGGCGGCGCGGGCGCATGGGCGGCGCCGGCCGCTATTCGCGGCCGGATTCTCCATCCCCGTGCTGTATCCTGCCCGGACGCACCTGCCGCACGGACCATGCCGAAGATAGACGACCCCGCCCTGCACGAGGCCGCCCTGGCCCACCTGGCGCGCTTCAGCGCCACGGAATCCGGCCTGCGCCGCGTGCTGGGCAACCGCATCCGCCGCTGGGCGCGCGACGCCGCGCAGGCCGGCCAGGACCCCGACGCCATCGCCGCCGAGGTGGCGCGGGCCACCGCCACGGCCGCCGCGGTCGCCGCGCGCATGGTGAAGGCCGGCGCGGTGGACGATGCCGCCTTCGCCGCCGCCCGCGCCCGCCGGCTGCGCGGCGCCGGGCGCTCCGGCCGCGCCACCCTCGCGCACCTCCTGCAGAAGGGCGTGGCCCCGCCGCTCGCCGCCGCCGCGCTGGAGGGGGAGGAGGTGCCGGACGAGTTCCACGCCTGCCTCGTCGCCTGCCGCAAGCGCCGCATCGGCCCCTTCGGCGCCGTGGAACCCGATGCCGATATCCGCCGCAAATGGCTCGCCACCCTGGCCCGCGCCGGCTTCGGCGGGGCGGTGGCGCGGCGCGCCCTCCTCACCACCCGCGAGGAAGCGGCGGAGGCGCTGGCATGAACCCGGTCGTCTTCACCCGCCACGGCTTCTGGCGCGGGGCGCGGGCGGCGCTGGCGCTGGCCCCGGCCATGGTGCCCTTCGCGCTGGTGGTCGGCGTGGCGGCGGCCGGCAAGGGGCTGTCGCTGCTGGAAACCGCGCTGATGAGCCTGCTGGTCTTCGCCGGCACCTCGCAGATCGTGGCACTTGAGCTGTGGAGCGAGCCCGCCCCCATCCTCGGCGCCACGCTGGCCGCCTTCGTGGTGAACCTGCGCCTGGCGCCGATGGGGGCCGCGCTGTCCCCCTGGCTGGACAGGCTGCGCGGCTGGCGGCTGTGGGGCACGCTGGCGACGCTGGTGGACAACAGCTTCGCGGTCAGCATCGCCGACCAGCGGGCCGGCGGGCGGGACGCGGCGCTGCTGCTGGGCATGGGGCTGACGCTGTGGCTCGTCTGGTCCTCCATGACCGTGCTGGGCCATGCGCTGGCGGGGCTGGTGCGGCTGCCGCCGGGGCACCCGGTGTTCTTCGCCGCGCTGGCCTCCGTGCTCGCCATCACCGTGCCGCTGTGGCGGGGCGTGCGCAGCGACCTCATGCCCTGGCTGGTGGCCGGGCTGGCGGCGCTGGCGGCGCACCTGGCCGGGCTGGGGGCGCCCTGGCCGGTGCTGGCCGGCGCGCTGGCGGGCGCCACGGCGGGCGCGCTGCGGGACACGGCGCGATGAGCCTGCGCTGGGACGTGCTGCTGGCCATCCTGGGCATGGCGCTGGCCACCTATGCCTTGCGGGCCGGGGGCTACGCGCTGCTGCGCGCCACCCGGCCGGGGCCCTTCGTGCAGTCCATGCTGCACCACATGCCGGGCTGCATCTTCGTGGCCTTCATCCTGCCCGGCATGGTGGCGGGCGGGCCGGGATACTGGCTGGCCGGCGCGGTGACGGTGGGGGTGATGGCCGCCACGCGCTCCTACGTCGCCGCCATCGGCGCGGGGGTAGCGGCGCTTTGGGGGTTCACGCTGCTGGCGTGAGCGTCACACCCGCCGGTGGGCGTTGAACAGCGCCACGCGGCCATCATCGAACGGCGTGGCGCCCTGCACGCGTCACACCCGCCGGTGGGCGTTGAACAGCCCCACCCCCTGGGCGTCGCACCGGTGCTTGATGCGCCGGTTCAGCTCCCGCGTCACCGCCCAGCGGCGGGCCGGCGGCGTCATGACGCGCGCGCGCAGGATCACGCCGCCCTCGCCGATGCGGTCCACGCCCATCACCTCCAGCGGGGCCAGCAGCTGCGGGCCCCAGGCCTCGTCCTCGCGCAGCTCCTCGCCCACCGCGCGCAGCACGCCCACCGCGTCGTCCGTGTCCGCCGCGTAGTCCAGCGCCAGGTCCACCATGGCGTAGCCGAAGTCGCGCGTCTGGTTCGTCACCGTCGTCACAGCGCTGAAGGGGACGATGTGGATGGACCCGTCCACCGCCCGCAGCCGGATGGAGCGGATGGAGAGCTGCTCCACCGTGCCCGTCAGCCCGCCCACGGTGACCGTGTCGCCCACCGCCACCGCGTCCTCGAACAGCAGGAAGATGCCGGTGATCACGTCGCGCACCAGCGTCTGCGAGCCGAAGCCGACGGCCAGGCCCACCACGCCCGCGCCGGCCAGCAGCGGCGCCACGTTGATGCCGACCTCGCTGAGCGTGGTGAGCGCCACGATCACGAACAGCACCACCCCCAGCGCGGTCCGCAGCATGGGCAGCAGGGTCCGCACCCGGGCGGATTGGGCCGCCGCCCCGGTGGCCGGCAGCTTGGCCAGGTGGCGGCCGACGGCGGCGTTCACCGCCTCCCACGCCGCCAGCGCCAGCCCTGCGGTCAGCGCCACCGTCAGCACGGCGGACAGCGCCCGCCCGCCGATGCGCCCGGGCCGGAACCAGGACAGCGCGCCCAGCCCCCAGGCCTCCAGCAGCAGCACCAGCGTCACCAGCAGGATGAGGAAGGACAGCGCCCCCTTCATCGCGGGGAGGTAGCGGTTGGCCCGCGGCTCCAGCCCCGGGTACCTGCGCGCGAGTTCGGGCGAGACGGTCATCAGCCGCGTCAGCCCGCGCCGCATCCCCTCGTCCAGCAGCTTGCCGCCGGCGACCAGCAGGATGGTGAGGAGCGAGGCGGTGATCAGCCGCTCGAAGCCGCGCTCGATCTCCAGCGCCCACACGGTCCAGGCCGCCAGCAGCCACAGGATGACGAGGACGTGCCACGCCTCGCCAAGCCGGTCGCGCGCCGCGCGCAGGAAGCGGCGGGCGCCGTCCGGCTGCTCGCCCTCCTTCAGCGGGGGCGCGGCCAGCAGGCGCGCCACGGCGGCGCGGTTCTGCAGCACCACCACCGCCGCCAGCACGGACAGCACCAGCAGCCCGAGCCGCCAGATGGCCTCGTGCGCCGCGAAGGGCAGGCCGAAGAACAGCGCCAGCTCGCTCAGCGCATGGAAGGTGACGGTGGTGAGCGCCAGCCGCCTGATCCACAGCGTGGCGTAGGCCGCCGTCTCGTCGTCGCAGCGCAGCAGCCGCAGCTTGGTGGCCGAGGGCGCGAAGACCACGCGCCCGGCCGCCATCACCGCGCGCGCGGCCATGTAGGACACGGCCACCGTCTCCAGGATGATGCGGTTGGACGGCCAGGTGGCGAGGTAGCCCACCGTGCCGATGGAGGCCGCGCCGAAGGCCAGGATGGGCAGCATGTCCAGCAGCAGGTGGCCCAGGATCCAGGGCACGCGGCGCAGCCCGCGCAGCGGCCCCTCGACGGCGGCGGCGCGGCGCTCCAGCCAGGCGCCGGGGCGGCGCAGCAGGACATGGGCCAGGCGCTCGGCCAGCAGGCCGCCGCCCAGCACCAGCAGCAGCTTCCAGGACAGCGCGGCAACCTGCTGCTGCAGGCGCCCATCCTCCCACAGCCGCGCCAGCCAGTCGCGCACGCCGCGCAGGTCGGTGGCGGTGGACAGGGCGGCCAGCGAATCGCCCAGCAGGGCGCCGATCCGCCCGGCGATGCCGGCGGCGATCACCGCGGGCGCGGCCAGCGCGTCGGCGGCAGCCGCCTCGGCGGGGGCGGGGGCCTGGGCGGTGCCGCGGGCGGCCTCCAGGGCGCGGATCAGCTCGGCGCGGCGGGCGTCGTCGCGCAGCACCTCCAGCAGGGCGGACAGGTCGGGGGTCGGCGCGGGCGCCGCGGATGGGGGCGGCGCGGGCGCCGCGGGCGGGGTCGGCGCGGGCGCCGCGGGTGATGGCGGCGCGGGCGCCGCGGGTGATGGCGGCGTGGACGCCGCGGAGGGTGGCTGCGCAGGCGCCGCGGACGGGGCCGGCGTCGGCGCGGCCTGCGATGGCTGCGCGGGCGCGGCGGCGGGCGCCGGCGCCGCAGGGAGGGGCACCTGCGCCAGGGCAGGCCCAGCGAGGGCGAGGAGGATGACCAGGAGGCGCAGCATGGCGGCAGGGTTTCGCGGCCCGCCCGCCCGGGGTCAAGGCGGGCAGGGCGGGTGGACGCCCGGCCTGCCGCGGCGCAGCATGGCCGCACATGAAGCGCGACGTGAGCGTCTGGACGGTGATGCTGGCCCTCATGGGCACGC
>LNFM01002731.1_pt1 | contig 36330 bp, 30 predicted proteins | sample 596031 | NCBI WGS metagenome assembly LNFM01 (sample SAMN04254537, study PRJNA301005) | activated carbon metagenome | isolation source: dual media filters at the Ann Arbor, Michigan drinking water treatment plant | place: USA: Ann Arbor | reverse complement strand
CAGCCGGCGCATCTCGTCGAGCTTGCTCGGCGTGTCCTGGATGAACAGGGTGTTGGTGCGCGGATCGATCACGGCACTGCCGCGGCGCGACAGCACGCGCTGCTGCGGATCGGTCAGGATCTTCTGGAATGCATCGGCGCGCGCATAGTTGAGCTGGAAGGTCTCGGTACGGACCTGCTCGAGGTCGGCGAGCTGCTGCCGCGATTCGGCTTCCAGCTTGTCGCGCGTGGCCAGTTCGTCACGCGGGGCGATCCACATCACGTTGCCCGTCTTGCGCATGTCCAGGCCCTTCGCCTGGAGGATGATGTCCATCGCCTGGTCCCAGGGCACGTCCCTGAGGCGCAGCGTGAGGTTTCCGCTGACCGTGTCGCTGGTGATGATGTTCAGCCCGGTGAAGTCGGCGAGCACCTGCAGCACTGCACGCACTTCGACGTTCTGGAAGTTCAGCGACAGCTTGTCGCCGGTGTAGCGGCGCTGGCCCCCGCCCAGCCGGGTCGGGTCCTCGACGATCGGCTTCACTTCGAGGATGAAGCGGTTGTCGGCCTGGAATGCGGATTGTTCCCACTGGCCGCGTGGCTGGATCTCCAGACGCACGTTCTCGCCGGACTGCTGGGCATTGATGAACTGCACCGGCGTGGAGAAATCGGTCACGTCGAGGCGGCGTTGCAGGTGCTGCGGCATCTGGGTGCGCTGGAATTCGACGACGATGTTCCGGCCCTGCTGCCTGACGTCGATGCCGGTGTTGTTGTCGGCCAGGTCGATGACCACGTTGCCTGCGCCTTCGCTGGTGCGGCGGAAATCGATGTTGAGGATCCGGTGCTGACGCCCGCTGGTGTCTTCTGCGAAGCGGGTCGGGGCGGGGGCCACGCCCGCGGCGATTCCGCCTGCGCCCTGCAGCGCGACGATGATCGTGTTGCCTTCGATGCGGGTCTCGAACGGCACGGTACGGGCCATGTTGAGCACGAGACGGGTGCGGTCTCCGACCTGTACCAGGTTCAGGCTGCGCAGGTCGCCCTGGGCCAGGTCCTGGGTGTTACGGCCGGTGCCGTTGGCGGTGTTCGGGAAATCGAAAGACAGCCGCGACGGGTTCGTGATCTGGAATCCGTTCGGCGCGGCGCGCGGCGGTTCCTTCATCGTGATGCGCACCAGCACGTTGCCGCCCTGCGCGATCGCCGCAGTCACCGACTGGATGGCGTTGCCGGGCTGGGCCGCGGCCTGCGCGAATGCAGTGCCGGCCACCGCCATTGCAAGCAGCGACCAGAGCATCATCCATGCAACGCTCCAGCCGCGCGCCGCGCGGTCCTGCACCGTCCAGTCGCGCACAGTCGTCCGGTTCGCCTCGCGCTGCGAGATCGAGCGATTCATCGTTTTGTCTCCGTTTCGTCTTGCAGGAACAGCGAAGTGATCCGTTCGGTCCACTCGCCGGCACCGTCTTGCACGAGTTCCTTCAGCTTCATCCCGGTTTCATCCACCTGGATGATCAACCCGAAGTTCTGCCCGATGTAGTTGTTCTGCCGCACGCGGAACAGGTTGTTGTCCGGCGTGCGGATCAACGCGAACATGGCCTTGCCCTGCTGCAGCGACCCGACCATCTTCAGGTTGTCGAGCGGGAACGCCTCGAGCGGCTCCCGCCGGCGGTTCAGGTCGGGCTGCACCTGGCCCTTGGCTGACTTGGTCGGTTCGATCTTGCGCGGACGGAACGGATCCTCGAGCTCGGCCTGGTTGTAGACGAACGGCTCGTAGGGATCGACCTTGGGCAGCGGGTCGATGCGCGCGCGGCTGCCCGCGACGGTCTCGGCATCGGCGACGAACTGCTTAAGGTCCTGGAACTGGTCGGAACCGCACCCGACCATCGCGAGGCCGAGCGCGAGCGGTACCAGCCGGCGGGAGATTCTGCGGAGGGCGTTCATTTCTTCTTCGTCGCGGCCTGCGCCGCCTTGCGTTGTTTCGCGAGTTCTTCCTCGTCGAGGTAGCGGAACGTCTTGGCCACCGCGTCCATCGTGAGCATGCCGTCCTTGCCGGTGGCCACCGCCACGTCGTTCAGCGTGACGATGCGCGGCAGCTGGGCGATGTCGCTCGCGAAGGAGCCGAGCTCGTGGTAGCTGCCGGTGACCCGGATGTTGATCGGCAGCTCGGCGTAGAACTCGGAGGTCGTCTCCTGGGTCGCCGGCTTGAACAGTTCGAACTGCAGGCCGCGCCCGAGGCCGGCCTGGTTGATGTCGGTCAGCAGCGCATCCATCTCGGAACGGTTCGGGAGCTGGCGCAGCAGCGCGCCGAACGCCTGCTCGATGTCCTCGAGCTGCTTCTGGTAGGCCGGCAGGTTGATCGCCTGGCGCTTCTTGTCGATGAAGGTGGTGCGCAGCGTCGATTCGCGCTCGCGCAGCGTGTTGATCTCGGTCAGCTGGTTGCGCCAGTCGAACCAGTAGCCGAGGAAAATGACCAGCGCAAGCAGCAGGACCAGGGTCACGAACTGCACCGCGATCGGCCACGACCCGATGCTCTTCGGGTCCAGGCGTCTGAGTTCGTCGAGTGTCATGGCGTTCGGCGGGCGGTTGATGTGCGGTCGGGTGGCATGGGGGGCGGCGGGGCGGGCGCTACTTCTTGGCCGGCGCAGGGCTTGACGGTACCGGTGCGGCTTCCGCCTTCTGGCGCGCGACATCCACGTTCAGGATGAATTCGTTCAACCGCTGGCTGGCCACCGTCGCCGCCTTGATCTCGACCAGCGATGCGTTGTCCAGCCACGGCGAGGACTCGAGGTTGCGCAGCAGGGTCGACACGCGGGCATTGGACTGCGCATACCCGATGATGTTCACCTTGGTGCCGGTCTGCTTGATGTTGCGCAGGTAGATGCCGTCGGGCAGCTGCCGTGCGATCTGGTCGAACAGCTGCACCACTTCGGCCCGGTTCGCCTGCAATGTCTCGACCACGCGCTTGCGCGCGAGCAGTTGCTGCGTCTGCTCGCGCAGCCGGCGGATTTCCTCGATCTGCTTGTCCAGGCCCGCGATCTGTTCGTCGAGGAACTTGTTGCGCGCCTGCTGGCCTTCGATCTTCGAGGAGAGCACGCCATGCACGAGGAAGATCACGCCCGCGCCGAGCGCGACCATCGCGACCGCGGCAATGATGAACGAGCGCTGTTGCGCTGCGCGTTTCATCTCGCGGTGGGGTAGCAGGTTTACGCGGATCATCTTGGCGTGTGGGAGCTGGAGAGGGTGGGTTGGCGCAGGCGGGGGTGCTGCGATCGAGGAACCTCGACCGTTGCGCCCGGCGCGGGGCACCGGGAGCGGGAGGGATTACGTCAGGAGGGGTCGAAGCGACGCAGTGCGAGGCCGCAGGCGACCATCAGCGAAGGCGCATCGATCTGCAGCTGGCGCGGCCGGATCTTCGAGGAAACTTCCATCTCGGAGAACGGATTCGCCACCACGGTCGGGACCTGGGTGCGGCGGCTGACCGTTTCGTCGAGGTCCGGGATCGCCGCGCAGCCGCCGGCAAGCAGCAGCTTGTCGACGCTGCTGTACTGGGTGGACGTGTAGAAGAACTGGAGCACGCGGGCCACTTCGAGGGCCAGGTTGTCCATGAAGGGCTGCAGCACCTCGGCCTCGTAGTTCTCGGGCAGGCCGCCGTTGCGCTTGGCCACTTCGGCCTCGTCCGCGGTCAGCCCGAAATGGCGCTGGATCTCCTGCGTCAGCTGCTGCCCGCCGAACGGTTGTTCGCGCAGGTAGACCGACTCGCCATTGCGCAGGATGTTCACGTTCATCACGCTGGTGCCGACATCGACGATCGCGATCGTCTGGTCGTGACCGCCCTCGGGCAGGCTTTTCGCGATCAGGTCGAAGGCAGCCTGGGTCGCATACGATTCGACGTCGACGACGATCGCCTTCAGCCCGGCTGCTTCGGCGGCGGCGACGCGGTCCTCGACCTTTTCCTTGCGCGAGGCGGCGATCAGCACCTCGACGTCGTCCGGGCTGGTCGGGGACGGGCCCAGGACCTGGAAGTCGAGGTTGACCTCCTCGAGCGCGAACGGGATGTACTGGTTCGCCTCGGTTTCCACCTGCAGTTCGAGTTCATCCTCGCGCTGTCCGGCCGGGACCGAGATCTTCTTGGTGATCACCGCTGCCGTGGGCAGGGCGAGCGCCACGTTGCGCACGCGGCTGTTGAGCTTCTTCCAGCCGCGCTTGAACGAGTCGGACACCTGGTCGAGGTTCAGGATGTTGCCGTCGACGACGGCATCCTTGGACAGCGGCTCGATCACATACCGCTCGATCCGGAACTTGCCGCGGCCGGCCTCTTCCAGTTCGACGAACTTGACCGCGGACGAACTGATGTCCACGCCGATCAACGGCGGCGCCTTCGGCCGGAGGAGCCGGCCGAGCGCGTCAAATTTGACGTCAAGTTTCCCTTTGAACATGGAAGGTTCAGGCCATCATTGCATAAACGAGTTTAAAGGCTAGCAACAACTATTTGGACTGTAAAGCGTTTTTTCTGTCCGGGGGCTATAGTTGTGCGGCGGACTGTCTCATTTGCGTATCGGATCACGAACGGCACATCTGCCTATAATCGCCAATGCTAAAACGCTGGTCGCTGATCATTGCCCTCGTCGCAGCCGGAGGGATCGGCCTTGCCGTCCTCGTGGTGGCATTCGCTGCGGCGGTCGCCTATCCGAACCTGCCTTCGCTCGAAGTCCTGACCGACTACCGGCCCAAGGTACCGTTGCGCGTGTTCAGCGCAGACGGAAAGCTCATCGGCGAGTTCGGCGAGGAACGCCGGGCGGTGGTCAAGATAGATGCCGTCCCCGACCTGATGAAGAAGGCGATCCTCGCGGCCGAGGACGACCGGTTCTACGAGCATGGCGGCGTCGACTACATGGGCGTCGTCCGCGCCGCAGTCTCCAACTTCACCGGTGGCGGAGCGCGGCAGGGCGCCAGCACCATCACGATGCAGGTGGCCCGGAATTTCTTCCTGTCCCGGGAGAAGACGTTCACGCGGAAGTTTCACGAGGCTCTGCTTGCCTTCAAGATCGAAGCGAGTCTGACCAAGGACCAGATACTCGAGCTGTACATCAACCAGATATTCCTGGGCCAGCGCGCCTACGGCTTTGCCGCGGCTGCGCAGACCTATTTCGGCAAATCGCTCGCGCAACTTGAGGTCGCCGAGATGGCGATGCTGGCAGGCCTGCCCAAGGCGCCCTCCCGTTTCAATCCGGTGGTGAACCCGCAGCGGGCGAAACTTCGCCAGCAATACGTCCTTCGGCGCATGCACGAGCTCGCCTATATCGACGATGCGCAGCTGGCGCGTGCCGAGAAACACGTGATGCCGCCCCGGCGCGAAGGTGCCGAGACCACGGTGCATGCCGACTATGTGGCGGAAATGGTCCGCCAGGTGATGTTCGACCGTTTCAAGGACGAGGCCTACACGCGCGGGCTGCGCGTCTACACGACGGTAGTGAGCGAGCACCAACTTGCTGCGTATGCCGCGGTCCGTCGAGGTGTCGTGGCGTACGACCGGCGCCACGGCTTCCGCGGGCCGGAACGCTTCGTCGATCTCCCCGCGAACTTCACCGACGAGCAGCTGGAAGACCTGCTGCAGGACGACCCGGACAGCGAAGGGCTGTTTCCGGCGGTGGTCCTGCAGGTCGATGCCAAGTCCATGCTGCTGTACCGGCGCGGGCTGGGGCGGGTCACGGTCACCGGCGACGGCCTGCGTTTCGCCCAGCGCACGATCGGCGAACAGGCGCCCCTGAAGCAGCGGCTGCGCCCCGGCGCGGTCGTCCGGCTGCAGCGCGACGAGAAGAACAACTGGCATGTGACGCAACTGCCGCAGGTCGAGGCTTCGCTGGTCGCGGTGGACCCGTCGGACGGAGCCATCAAGGCCCTGATCGGGGGCTTCGATTTCAGCCGCACCCAGTTCAACCATGTCACGCAGGCGATCCGGCAGCCCGGATCCAGCTTCAAGCCGTTCATCTATTCCGCAGCGCTCGAGCGCGGTTTCACCGCTGCCACCGTGGTCAACGATGCACCGTTGAGCTTCGGGTCGCGCGAGACCGGGTCCGAGCCGTGGGAGCCCAAGAACTACGACGGCAAGTACGACGGGCCGATGCGCATCCGCACCGCGCTTGCGCGATCGAAGAACCTGGTCACGATCCGGGTGCTGCAGGCGATCGGCACCCAGTATGCACAGGACTACATCACCAAGTTCGGCTTCGACGCGAAGCTGCACCCGCCCTACCTGACGATGGCGCTCGGCGCGGGCGGGGTCACCCCGCTGCAGATGGCCGCGGGCTACTCCGTGTTCGCGAATGGCGGTTTCCGCGTGACGCCGTTCATGATCCGCCGGGTCGAGGACCAGAAGGGGGCCGTGCTGTTCGAGGCGAAACCGGCCGTGGCCAACGAGGGCGCGGAGCGGGTCATCGACGTGCGCAATGCGTTCGTCATGAGCAGCCTGATGCAGGATGTCGTGCGCGCGGGCACCGCCACCCGGGCGATGTCCCTGGGCCGCGGCGACCTGGCCGGGAAGACCGGCACCACGAACGATTTCCTCGACGCCTGGTTCGCCGGTTACCAGCCCGGGCTGGTGGCGGTAAGCTGGGTCGGCTTTTCGACGCCGCGCACGCTGGGCAACGGCGAGACCGGTGGCACGGCGGCACTTCCGATCTGGATCAACTACATGGGGGTCGCGCTGAAGGGCGTGCCGGAGCAGCCGCTGACGCCGCCCGAAGGCATCACGGCGGCACGGATCGATCCGGCCACCGGCCTGCGCGATGCCGGCGGCGGCGGGATCAGCGAGTTCTTCTATCACGAGAATCTTCCGCGCGAAAACGACGCTGCCGCCCAGGCGGCCGACGGCCGGCCGCAGGACGACGTCAAGGCGCAGATTTTCTGAGACCAGGCAGATCGCGTGGCACGAGAGACCCATTCCCGGCAGCGGCAGATGCGCGAGCAGATCGCGCAACTCGCTGCCCGCCTGATCGCAGAAGACGGGATCGACGACTGGGGCCTCGCCAAGAAGAAGGCTGCGCGCACGCTCGGGCTGGCCGATGCGCACTGCCTGCCGACCAACGTAGAACTCGAGGCCGCGCTGCTGGAACACCAGCGGATATTCGACGAGGACGGGCAGCGCGAGGAATTGCACTGGCTGCGGTCCCAGGCGCTCGACCTGATGGAGGTCTTCGAGCGGTTCGATCCGCATCTGGCGGGGCCGGTGCTCTCGGGGGCGATCGGAAAGTACCCGACGATCCATCTGCACCTGTTCACGGACGACGAAAAAGCGATAGAGTGGTTCCTGCTGAAAGAAGCCATTCCGTACGACCCGTCACAGCGCCGGGTGTTCATTGCCGGAGCCGCGTCCACCGTGCCGTGTTTCGAGTTGAACGTCGAAGGAACCGACGTACACCTGCTGCAGTTCACCGGCGAGCAGCGCCGCCAGCCGCTGCGCCTGACGGTGGACGGCCGGCCGATGGCACGCGCCGGGCGGGCGAGCCTCGCAGCGAAGCTCGACGAGACCGCCGCCCCGGAGCCGCTGCTCCGCTGGCGATGATGCGGCGCGTCCGGGGAAAGACTGCAGGTGGGTGGCATGGCTGCTGAAGGCGCGGGCAAGCCTGGCGCGGAGGCCGATGACCTCAGCCGTTTCCTGATCCGCTCGCCGACGCAGATCGGGCAGATCCTCACTGCGATCTCGGAGCACCGCGAGATCGTCACGGCCTATTTCAACCGTGGCCGGCAGTTCCTGCTGACCGCGATCGTCGAAGTCGACGTGCCCGGCAGGCGTGTCGTGATCGATCGCGGCTCCGACGAGGCGATCAATGCGCGCCTGCTGGAAAGCGACCGGATCGTCCTGGTCAGCGCACACGAGAAGGTCAAGGTGCAGTTCAGCGTCAAGCAGGTGCGCGAGATCGATCATGACGGCCGGCCCGCGTTCTCCATCGCGCTGCCGTCCGAACTGCTCAAGCTCCAGCGGCGCGAATTCTTCCGCGTGCGCACCAGCGCGAGCGAACCGGTCCGCCTGCGGTTGCCGATCGGTGATCGCGGGGTCCTGGAAGTACAGGCGCTCGACCTCAGCATCGGTGGCCTGGCGGCGTTCGTGTCCCTGCCTGTCGGCCGCACGGAGATCGGCAGCCGGTTCCCGGAAGCCAGCCTCCAGCTCGGCACCGGCAGCTCGTTCACCGTCGAACTCGAGTTGCGCAATGTCAACGACGTGCGGCTGCGCAACGGCACCGAGTCGACGCGTGCCGGATTCATGTTCGTCGACCTGCCTGAATCCGCACAGCAGCAGATCCAGCGTTACCTGATGCGCGTCGAACGCGAGCGCCGCAACCGCGAGGCGGAACTCGGCCGCTGACGACGTCGCCGGCGCTGCCCGGCGCGGGTCAGCGCGCCTCGCGCATCCAGCGCGCCGCATCGAGCGCGAAGTAGGTGAGGATGGCGTCCGCGCCGGCGCGCTTGAACGAGAGCAGGGCCTCCATCGCCACAGCCTGTTCGTTCAGCCACCCGTTCGCGCCAGCCGCCTTGAGCATCGCGTACTCGCCGCTCACCTGGTAGACGGCGGTCGGGACGCCGAAGGTGTCCTTCACCCTCCGCACGATGTCGAGGTAGGGCATGCCTGGCTTGACCATCACCATGTCCGCACCCTCCGCGAGGTCGAACGCGACTTCCCGCAGCGCCTCGTCGCTGTTCGCAGGGTCCATCTGGTAGGTGTACTTGGAGCCCCCGCCCAGCGTGGCGGCGGAACCGACCGCGTCCCGGAACGGGCCGTAGAACGACGATGCGTACTTGGCCGAATAGGCGATGATGCGGGTGTGGATATGCCCGGCTTCGTCCAGCCTGCGGCGGATCGCGCCGATACGCCCGTCCATCATGTCGGACGGCGCGACCACGTCCACGCCGGACTGCGCGTGGACCCGCGCCTGTTCGACCAGCACGGCGACCGTCTGTTCGTTCAGCACGTAGCCCTGTTCGTCGATCAGCCCGTCCTGCCCGTGGCTGGTGTAGGGATCGAGTGCGACGTCGGTCATCACGCCCAGTTGCGGGAAGCGTGCCTTCAGTGCGGCCACCGCGCGCGGGACCAGTCCCGCAGGGTTGAGCGCCTCGCGCCCGTCCGGCGTCTTCAGGGATGGCTCGATCACCGGGAACAGCGCGATCATCGGAATGCCTTCTTCCACGCAACGTCCGGCGACCGCAAGCAGCCCCTCGACGTTGATGCGTTCGACGCCGGGCATGGAAGGTACCGGCTGGGCCGGGGTGGTGCCGTCATGGACGAACACCGGGTAGATCAGGTCGTCGGTGGACAGCCGGTGCTCGCGTGCCAGCCGCCGCGAGAACTCGTCGTGCCGCATCCGGCGCAGCCGGGTCGTGGGGAAGCCAGGGGCGCCGGCGGGCGCGGGACGATTCGGAAGGGACATGCGGCAGACCTCGTTGCGGCTCGGGACGGAAGTTTCGATTCTGCCCCTCGCGGCCGGCACCGGCAACGTGGAGCACTTCGGGAACTTTCCGGAAGGACAGGGGTCTCAATCAATGACGACGATGAGTCGTCTCCCGCACCCCTCCCTGAGCGGGAGCCTTATCCCCCTAAGGCATCCTTGCCCCGGCGCGAGCCCCCTCGCGCCGGGGTTTTTTCCTGGCCGCTTCGCCTCAGGCCGGCGGCTTGTGCGCAGCACGTTTCGACGTGCGGGCCGGCGCACCCTTCGCGCTGCCCTTCGCCCCGGATGGCGCGGCCGGCCTGCGTGCCTCGCGCAGTTCGCTGCTGCTGACCGCAGCCCGCGCCTCGATGCCGAGGAAGCCGGCCACGGCTGACGCAAGCGTGTCGAGGCCGAGGCGCTTCGGACTGGACAGCGACTGGACCGTGACCGGCAACGGCGCCAGCGGCGCCAGCGCCTCCGTGACCTCGCGCACCACCTGCGCCTGCTGCTGCCGGGTGAGCTTGTCGGATTTGGACAGCACCACGTGCAGGGGCAGGCCACGCGGCGCGATCCATTCGATCAGCCGGATGTCGAGCGGGGTGAGCGGGTGCCGGATGTCCATGATGATCACCAGCCCGGCGAGTTCCTGCCGCTCCTGGAGGTAACGTTCGAGCAGGATGCCCCAGTCGCGCTTGATGTCCTTGGCCACCTTGGCATAGCCGTAGCCGGGCAGGTCGACGATCCGGTGGCCCGGCGTCACCTCGAACAGGTTGATCAGCTGGGTGCGGCCGGGCTGCTTGCTGACGAAGGCCAGGCGCCCGATGCCGGTCAGGGCATTGATGGTGCTCGACTTTCCGGCGTTCGAGCGACCGACGAACGCGACTTCGCGGCCACCGTCGGAGGGCAGGCGTTCGATCTCTGCGGCGCTTTCGACGAACACCGTCTTGCTGAATACGGACATGGACAGGAGGACTTTCGCCGATCCGACTGGCGCCGGAACGGTCGGTCAAGTTAAAATCGAGAGTTAATGCAAATCACACGAACCCGCACGAACGCGTACAGACGGACCGGAACGTGAACGCTTGCGAATGTTTTCACGAGTGTCCGGCAGGGAGTCACGAATGACAAGAAGTCTTGCGATTGCCGCCCTGGTGGCAGGCGTCGCCCTGGCATCGGTTTTTCCGCACGGCACGGCGCAGGCTGCCACTGCCGCACCGGCTGCTGCGCCCGCCGCGCCGAAGGGTGATCCCGCGAAGGGCCAGACGATCGCGGCCGGCGTGTGCGCAGGGTGCCATGGCGCCGATGGCAACAGCGCGATTCCCGCGAATCCGTCGCTCGCCGGGCAGCATGCCGGCTACGTCGCCAAGCAACTGGCCAATTTCAAGTCCGGTGAACGCAAGAATGCGATCATGCAGGGTTTCGCGGCGGCGCTGTCGCCGCAGGACATGCTCGACGTCGCGGCGTTCTACGCCCGCCAGGCTGCCAAGCCCCGGCCCGCGAACGACAAGGAGCTCGCGCTCGTCGGCCAGAAGCTCTACCGGGCCGGCAACGCGGCGACCGGCCTGCCTGCCTGTTCGGGTTGCCATTCGCCCAATGGCGCCGGGATTCCCGCCCAGTATCCGCGGCTGGCCGGACAGCATGCCGAGTACACGCTGGGCCAGCTGCGCGCCTTCCGCGCGGGCGAGCGCGGCAACGACATGAACAAGGTGATGCGCACGATCGCCAGCCGTCTGTCCGACCGCGAGATGCAGGCGCTTGCCGAGTACGTGTCCGGGTTGACCGGGGCGCGCTGACCCCCGGCGCCTGCGCGAAGGGCCTCCCGCGGGAGGCCCTTCGCGTTTCCGCCCGCGGCAGGCACGTCCCGGACCGGCGGCTCAGGCCCCGACCAGGCCCCGACCCGGTCCTCGTCAGCCCGCTGCCATCGCGGCCAGGGTCTCGCGCGCAGCCGCTGCAGTCGCGGCGACATCCTCGGCGTTGTGCGCGATGGAGACGAAGCCCGCTTCGTAGGCAGACGGTGCGAGGTAGACACCGTGGCCGAGCATCCGGTGGAAGAACGCATTGAACCGGTTACTGTCGCATTCCATCACCTGCGCGAAGTCCGTCGGCGGCTGGTCGCGGAAATACAGGCCGAACATGCCGCCCACCGACTGCGCAGAGAGGGCGATGCCGCTGGCCCGGCCCGCCGACACGAACGCATCGCAGACGGCGCGCGTGGTCGCGGCCAGGCGGTCGTGGAAACCCGGCTTCAGTACCTGCTCGAGCGTGGCCAGCCCGGCGGCCACCGCGACCGGATTGCCCGACAGGGTGCCAGCCTGGTAGACCGGCCCGGTCGGGGCGACGAAGGCCATCACGTCGCGCCGGCCACCGAACGCGCCGAGCGGCATGCCGCCACCGATCACCTTGCCGAAGGTGCTCAGGTCGGGCGTGATGCCGTACAGGCCCTGGGCGCTGCCGGGTGCCACGCGGAAGCCGGTCATCACCTCGTCGAAGATCAGTACCGTGCCATGCCGGGTACAGGCTTCGCGCAGGGCCTGGAGGAATCCCGGCTGCGGCAGCACCATGTTCATGTTGCCGGCGATCGGCTCGACGATCACCGCAGCGATCGTGTCGCCGATTTCCCGGAAGGTGCGTTGCACCTCGTCGATGTCGTTGTACTGGAGCACCAGCGTGTGTTGGGCCAGTTCCGGCGGGACGCCGGCAGAGCTGGGTTGCCCGAGCGTCAGCGCGCCGGAGCCCGCCTTCACCAGCAGGCTGTCTCCATGCCCGTGGTAGCAGCCTTCGAACTTGACGATCCGGCTGCGCCCGGTGAAGCCGCGCGCGACCCGGATGGCGCTCATCGTCGCCTCGGTGCCGGAAGACACCAGGCGCACCGATTCGATCGAGGGCACGGCGGCGACCAGGGCCTCGGCAAGCTTCAGCTCGCCTGCGGTCGGTGCGCCGAAGGACAGGCCGTTGCGCGCGGCGCGTTCGACCGCCGCGAGCACGACCGGGTCGGCATGGCCGAGGATCGCGGGGCCCCAGGAGCCGATGTAGTCGATGTAACGGTTGCCGTCGACGTCCCAGGCATACGCGCCCAGGGCGCGTTCGAAGAAGACCGGCGTGCCGCCGACCGAACGGAACGCGCGCACCGGCGAGTTGACCCCGCCCGGGATCAGTTTCTGGGAACGTTCGAACAGCGCTTCGCTGTTGGGTCGCATCGTGTGGGCTCCGTTCAGGGTTGATCGCGGCGGGTTGCTGCCGCCGCAGGCTGCGACCGGGTTTCGGTCTCGATGAGTTCGTTGAACCGGCATACGGCCTGGCCGATGTCGGGCGCCGAATAGAGTGCGCTGATCACGGCCAGGGAATCGGCACCCGCGCGCAGCACGCCGGCGGCATTGTCGAGGTCGATGCCGCCGATCGCGACCACCGGCACCCGCAGCCGGGCACTGGCCTCGGCGAGCAATGCGAGCGACGCGCGCACCGCCCCCGGTTTCACCCGTGACGGGAACATCGCCCCGAACGCCACGTAGTCCGCCCCCTCGGCTTCGGCCTGCAACGCACGGTCGAGCGAGTCGTAGCAACTGACGCCGACCAGCGCCTGGCCGATCCGTGCGCGCGCCTGCGCGACCGTGCCGTCGTCACGTCCGAGGTGGACGCCGTCGGCGCCGACCTCGGATGCGAGCAGCGGATCGTCGTTGATGATCAACAGCGCGCCTGCCGCCCGGCAGGCGGATGCGATGGAGCGTGCCGTGGCGATGCGCGAACCGGTGTCCGGGCCCGCTTCCGGCGCCGGTTTCGCGCGGTACTGCAGCAGGCGCACGCCTGCCGACAACGACTGCCCGACGCGGTCGCGCAGCGTCGCCGCCGGCAGGCCGTCCGGGGTGACCGCATACAGGCCGGGAAGGCGCAGCGTCATCGTCTGCTGCATGTCGGGGCCATGGCCGGGATCATTCGCCAGGGGGCAGTGCCGATCAGTGCGCGGGTGCGCGCATGGACGGCAACCCGTCCGCCGGACCGCCGGCCGCATCGCCCGTCCCGGCAGCAGGGTCGGTACCGGTACCGGGGGCGGTCGCGTCTCCCGGGGCTGCATCCTCGGGGGGCGCGTCTTCCTCCGACTCGCGAGCCCAGAACAGGCGGTCAGGCACGAACTGGCCCATGCCCGGACGGAACCCGGCCTTCAGGGTCTGCCAGGTGTATTCCTGTGCATCGCGCACGGCTTCCTCGACCGGCAGTCCGTTGGCCAGCGTGGCCGCCAGGGCGGATGCCAGCGTGCAGCCTGAACCATGGTAGCTGCCGGGCAGGCGCTGCCAGGCATCGCTGCGGATCTCGCCCTGCTCGCCGTACAGGCGGTTGACCACCTGCACCGTGTTCTCGTGGGTGCCGGTGATGAGCACGTATTCGCAACCGGCACCGAGCAGCCGCTTCGCGCAGCGGGCGAGGTCGAGGTCTTCGTCTTCGCGGTCGTCCGCGGCGAGGCGCCGGGCCTCGTAGCTGTTCGGGGTGATGATCGTGCATTGCGGCAGCAGCAACTCGCGGATCGCCGCGATCATCTCTTCGTTGGCGAACGGATCGCCCCGGCCCGACGCCAGCACCGGATCGAGGATCAGCGGCACGTTCGGATAGTCGGCGACCACCTCGGCGATCGCCGCGATGGTCTCGATGCTGCCCAGCACGCCGAGCTTGAACGCGGCGACCGGCATGTCCTCCAGCACGCAGCGCGCCTGGTCCGCGACCCAGTCGGCGTCGATGGGCAGCACGTCCTCGACGCCCCGCGTGTCCTGCACGGTGAGCGCGGTGATCACGGGCAGCGGGTGGCAGCCCATGCTGGAAAGGGTCAACAGGTCGGCCTGGATACCGGCGCCGCCGCTCGGATCATTGGCGGCGAACACGAGCACGATCGGGGGTGTTTCTGGCGCTGCGTCGGACATTGGTGAACGGGCCTTCGGTTACACTCGACGTGCAGGTCGACATTGTAGTCGCTCGCTAACGACCCTTCAGTTTCCATCGCGGTCGACACCTGCGCCTACCTTCCCAAACCCTTCAATCAAGGTCACAGTCCCATGTCCGCCGAATCAGAAGTCGGAACCGCGTTCAAGCAGTGGATGTGCCTCGTCTGCGGCTGGATCTACGACGAGGAAGCCGGTTCTCCGGAAGAAGGCATCGCGGCCGGTACCCGCTGGGCGGACGTGCCGCCCAACTGGACCTGCCCGGAATGCGGCGCACGCAAGGAAGACTTCGAGATGGTGGAGATCTGAGATGCGCCTGCTGCACACGATGATCCGCGTCGGCAACCTCGACCGCTCGATCGCGTTCTACACCGACGTGCTCGGCATGACGCTGCTGCGCCGCAAGGACTACCCCGAAGGACGCTTCACCAACGTCTTCGTCGGCTATGGCGACGAACGCGAGCATGCGGTGCTCGAACTGACCCACAACTGGGACACCGGGCAGTACGATCTGGGTACCGGGTATGGCCATGTGGCGGTCGAGGTCGACGACGCGGCGGCGGCGTGCGAACGGGTGCGTGCGCGGGGTGGCAAGGTCACTCGCGAAGCCGGCCCGATGAAGCATGGCACCACAGTGATCGCGTTCGTCGAAGACCCGGATGGCTACAAGATCGAGTTCATCCAGCGGGGTTCGATGGGCTAGGTGGCTGGCAGTCAGCCGGCGCACGCGGGCGCCGAAGGGTCGGCTGTGCCTCCCGCGGGTGCGGCGGTCGTTGCGGTCGCCGCATTCGCCAGCCTGACGAAGGCCGCGACCGGAAGGTCCTCGGCGCGCGCCTGGGGGTCGATGTCGAGCGCCACCAGGCGCGCCGCGTCGAACCACCCGCGCAGGGTATTGCGCAGCATCTTCCGCCGTTGGCCGAACGCGGCCTGCACCACCCGTGACAGCACCGCGATATCGCGGGCTTCGAGCGCTTCGGCCGGCCGCGGGACCAGCCGGACCACGCTGGAATCCACCTTCGGCGCCGGGCGGAACGCGTGTGGCCCCACTTCCAGCACCGCTTCGGCGTCGAACCGGTATTGCATCATCACCGACAGCCGGCTGTAGTCGCCGCTGGCCGGCGCGGCCACGATGCGTTCGACGACCTCCCGCTGCAGCATCACATGCACGTCGACCAGCCGCTCGGCGATGTCGAACAGCCGGAACAGGATGGGGCTCGAGATGTTGTAGGGCAGGTTGCCGACCACGCGCAGTGGCGCAGGCAGCGTCGCGAAATCGAAATCCAGCACGTCGGCCTCGTGGATCTCGAGCGCCGCGCCGGGCAGCCGCTGCTGCAGGCTGCGCGCCAGGTCGCGGTCCAGTTCGATCACATGCAGCGGATGTCCCGGGCCCGCCGCGTTGATGCGTCCGGCGAGCAGGCCGGTGAGCGCACCCATCCCCGGCCCGATCTCGACCAATGCCTCGCCGGGACGCGGATCGATCGCATGCACGATCGCCTCGATCACGTGCCGGTCGACGAGGAAGTTCTGGCCGAACCTCCGGCGTGCGCGGTGCGGCTCCAGGATCAACCCTTCCGATGGCTGGCGAGTTCGATGGCCAGGGCGACGGCTTCGCGCAGGCTGCCATCCTGTGCGCGGCCACTGCCGGCAAGGTCGAGCGCAGTGCCGTGGTCGACCGAGGTGCGGATGATCGGCAGTCCGAGCGTGACGTTCACGCCGGCGCCGAAGCTGGCGTACTTGAGTACCGGCAGTCCCTGGTCATGGAACATGGCCAGCACGGCATCGCACCCCTGCAGCCGGTCGGGGTTGAACAGCGTGTCCGCGGGAAGCGGACCGTGCACGTCGATCCCGGTCGCCGAGAGCGCCGCGATGACCGGGGAGATCACGTCGATCTCTTCACGCCCGAGGTGCCCGCCTTCGCCCGCATGGGGATTGAGGCCGGACACCAGGATGCGCGGGCGAGCGAAGCCGAAGTCGCGGCGCAGCGCGGCGTCCAGGATCTGCAGCGAGCGCGTCAGCGACGGCACCGTGATCGCGGCGGGGACCGCCGCGAGTGGCAGGTGGGTGGTCGCGAGCGCCACCCGCAGTCCCCCGCCGACCAGCATCATCACCACCTGCGGCGTACCGGTGAGGTCGGCCAGCATCTCGGTGTGCCCCGTGAACGGCAGGCCCGCGTCGTTGATCACGCCCTTGTGCACCGGTGCGGTGACCAGCGCGTCGAACGCGCCGCTCTCGCAGCCGCGCACCGCGGTGGTGATCGTCTCGAGCACGTAGCGGGCATTGGCCGTATCCAGGCGCCCGGCCACGACCGGGGCAGCCGCATGCACGACGTCGACATCGAGGGTGCCCGCGGGAGCAGGACGGCCCGGGGCGCCCGGCCGCCATTCGCGCACGGCGACCGGCAGTCCGAGTGCCAGGCCGCGTGCGACGAGCACCGCCGGATCGCCGATGACGACGATCCGTGCGCCGGGCGGCGGTGCATGCGCGAGCATCACGCACAGGTCGGGGCCGATGCCGGCCGGTTCCCCAGGCGTCAGCGCGATCGTGCGCAGGGGCGCGCCGGCGGGCGCCGTGGGCGGGGCCATCAGGGCGCGGCCATCAGGACACGCGCCGGTCAGCGTTCTTCCAGGCGCAGGTTGACGAATGCGCGGTCGCGCAGTTGCCGTACCCACTCCTGGTAGGCCTCGTCGGCCTTGCGCGCGCGAAGCGCCTGCCGCGCGACGAGGCGCTGGCGCTCGGCGGAGAGGTCCTCGCTGCGCCGCTCGGTCACCTGGATGAGGTGCATGCCGAAGTCGCTGCGCACCGGATCGCTCAATTCATTGATCTTCAGCTGGTTCATCGCGCGTTCGAAAGGCGGCACCGTATCGCCCGGTGAAATCCAGCCCAGTTCTCCACCGCGCGCGGCGCTGCCGTCGTCGGAGTGCAGCCGCGCAAGTTCGCCGAAGGGCGTGCCGTTCTCGATGCGTTCCTTCAATACGCGCAGGCGCTGCGTCGCGTCGCCCTCCGACACGAGTTCATTGACCCGGATCAGGATGTGCCGCGCCCGCGATTGCTGCACGAGCACGCTGCTTCCGCCCACCTTGCGGTCGACCACCCGGATGATGTGGAAGCCGGCAGGGCTGCGCAGCACCGGGCTCACCTCGCCGACCTTCAGGGTGCGTGCCGCGTCCGCGAACAACGTGGGCCAGCGGTCCGCGGGACGCGCACCCATGACGCCTCCCTTCAGCGCATCGGGCGCGTCCGAAAACTCCGCGGCGACCTGGCCGAAATCGGCCCCGGACTTCACCCGCCCCAGCGCCAGTTCGGCGCGAGCCCGGCGCTCGGCGAGCTGCTCGGGCGAGGCGCCCTCGGGCACCCGCACCAGCACGTGGGCAAGGTTGAGCTCGTCGTTCCCGCCCTGCGTCGCGCTGGTCTTCAGGAAGTTGTCGATCTCGGATTCCGTGACGACGATGCGCGAGTCGACTTCCCGCTCGCGCAGCCGGCTGATCAGCACCTCGTCGCGCAGGTCTTCACGGAAGCGCGAGAACGGCAGGCCGTCGCGTTCGATCGCCTCGCGGAACTGCGGCAGCGTCATCTTGTTGTCGGCTGCGATCCGGGTGAGGATCTTCTCGAGCTGGCCATCGTCGAGCCGGATGCCGGTATCGCGCGCCATCTGCAGCTGCACGCGGTCGGAGATCATCCGTTCGAGCACCTGTCGCTCCAGCACGTCGGCCGCGGGCAGGGTCGTGCCCTGGCGCGACAGCTGCGCGACGGCCAGCTTGGTGCGCAGCGCGACGTCGAACTGGGTGATCACTTCGTCGTTGACGACCGCGACGATCCGATCCACGGTCTGTACACGGGCGGCGGGGGCCTGGGCGTGCGAGGTGCCCGGCATGGCCAGCAGCATCAGCATCAGCGCAGTGGTGGGGGTCGACAGGCGGCGGAACATGGAAGGGTTCGGTAACGCGCGCGTCAGCGCATCGGAAAGGGAATGGTCGTCACGGGCTCGGCCCGGTTCAGGTCGGTCTCGGAGTATCCCGGGATGCTGCGCCTGAGCAGCTCGATCGGGTTGGAGCCGACCTTTGACAATCCGCCGAGTTCGATCTGGAAGAAGAAGGCGGTGTTCGCCTGCTGGGTGGCCACAGCGATGCGGTTCGCGACGAACCGAAAGCTCCAGCAGTCGTCATCATACTGGAACCCCGCGAGCGCTTCCAGAATGGTGCGGTCGCGGAACGAGTAGTTGTAGCGGGCGAGGGTCGACCAGCCGCGGCCGAGGCGCCACTGGGTGGACAGGTCGATCTGCTCCAGCTGCGTGCGTGAATAGCGGTACGAGGCATTGAACACCATGCCGGGTTCGGGCACGTAGCGCACGCCCATCACCGTGCGTTCGACCGACGACAGCGTGGTGCTGTACTGCAGCCCTGCGTCGAGGGTCCAGCCGCGCCAGAGCTGGCCGGTGAAGGAGCCGATCAGGTCCGACTTGGACCGGCCGCGCTCGGGTGCGCCGGGCAGCGTGACGCGCAGGCTGTCCAGGTAGAACCGCTGCGCGACCCCCACGCGTATGCGTTCCGCGCCGGTGTCGGGGTCGATCAGCCGCGACACCATGCCTGCGGTGATCTGGTTCGCGTCCGCGATCCGGTCGCTGCCCGAATAGAGGTTTTCCTGGAACAGCGTGACGAAGTTCGGATCGGGCAGTGCGCTGTCGAAGACAGGCAGCCTGCTCTGGTCCCGGAACGGGATGTGCGAATAGAAGAGCCTCGGCTCGAGCGTCTGCGTGAAGGCGCTGCCGAACATCGAGGTGTCCCGTTCCAGCACCACGCCGCTGTCGATGCTGAAGATCGGCAGGGTGCGCGTCGCGTCCGGCAGGGCGGTGGTTCGCGCGTCCATCACGTAGCGCGTGTGGTGCAGGGCGACCTTCGGCCGGATGAATCCGAAAGAACTCTGGAAAGGAACCGTGATGCTCGGGTTGACCACCAGGCGCTGGCCGTTGGGCAGGGTCGGGTGGCTGAAGCTGACGTATTCGCTGCCCAGGCCGAGGTCGGTGCCGAAGACATCGAGCAGGGTGCCGTTGTAGTAGACCTGCGGCAACCGGGCATACGGGGGCAGGATCGGTGCCAGGGGGTCCTGCAGGGTCTGGAAGCGCTGCGACCGGATGAAGAACGTGCCGTGGATGTCGTTGCGCACGAGCATCGCGTCGCGGTTGAGGTTCGACTGCGAGGTGAGCGCGATGCGGGTCGACAGGTCGCGGAAGTAGAGGTCGTCCGACACCTTCTGCATGTTGACCAGGCCGAGCCAGTTGCCGCCGAGCGGGTCGAGTCCGAACCGCTGGGTATGCTGCAGCGAGAACAGGTAGCGGCTGTCTCGGGTGATCTGGTCTGAGGGAAGGAATTCCGCGCGGACCTCGCCCGTGTAGGCCGGGTCGAGATAGCGGAACTCGTTGCCGATCTGCAGGCCGCGCTTCGCCATCAGCCGCGGGGTGACGGTGTAGTCCATGTTGGGCGCGATCGCCCAGTAGTAGGGCGCGGCCACTTCCGGGCCATTGCGCCCCGACAGCGAGAAGGTCGGCGCGAGGAAGCCCGACTTGCGTTCGTTGGCGAGCGGGAAGGTGAAGACCGGCGCATAGAACAGCGGCACGCCCTGGAACACGAGCGCCGCGTTGCGTGCCGTGCCGACGTTGCGCGACTGGTCGATCAGCAGTTCATCGGCGCGGATGTACCAGTCGTCGTGCGCCGGCCCGCAGGTGGTGAACCGGCCGCCTTCAGCCCGGAAGCGGTCCTCGCCTTCGAAGAACATGCGCAGGGCGGTGCCCCGGGCACCCAGCTCGGTCAGGCTGTAGACCGGGTTGTCCATGAACCCCGTCTGGCGGTCGATGTTGAGGAACAGGTAGGGACCGACGACTTCGTTGCGACGCTGGAGCAGCACGACGTTGCCCTGGGCGGTCAGGTCCCCGGTCGCCGCGTTGTGGCGGATGAAGTCCCCGAACACCGCCTGGCCGCGCTTGCGCAGGATCGCATCGCCCTCGGCCTCGATCTCGTCGCGCCCGCGGCCGCGTATCACGTCGGCATCGACGAACAGCGGCACCTGATCGTCATTCTCGACCGGGATTCGGATGAGGTCGGTCTCGATGCGCAGGTTCACTCCAGGCGACTGACCCGACGACTGGGCGTAGCCCGAGGCGGAACCGACGGCGAGGAGCGCTGCACAGATGAGCCGCGGCTGGAACCGGCGCATGCGCAGAACGTGGGGGGAGGGAGGGATGATCGTTGACCTACCTTCGCACAAATCAGGGGTGCAGGCAATCGAGCGCGGACGGCCGTCGGGGCGCCTGCGCGCCGCCTGTCTTGCGGCTGCGCCCGGCGGGCACGCCCCTGCTGCGCGATAATACGCGGGTGCCCGAATCCGAACTGACGCCGCAGGCGCCGCCTGCCACCCTCACGCCCCCCCCGCCAGACCTGCGTCTTGACGCCGCCGCCGTCTGGACAGGCGCCGTGCTGGGCCTGGGGGCGCCGGCGCAGCTGGCCACGGCATCCGCCGATGCCAGCTTCCGGCGCTACTTCCGGCTGGTCGACCCGCGCGACGGACGCAGCCTGATCGTGATGGACGCACCGCCCGCCCACGAAGACTGCCGCCCGTTCGTCCATGTCGCCGCCCTGCTCGAAGGCGCGGGCGTGAATGCCCCGCGGGTGCTTTCGCAGGATCTCGACCAGGGCTTCCTGCTGCTGACGGACCTCGGCCGGGTGACCTACCTCGACGTGCTGGCGCAGCGCGATCCCGCACGCGTCGATGTGCTCTATGCCGATGCGCTGGCGGCGCTGGTCGCGATGCAGGGCATCGATGCCCGCGGGCGGCTGCCGCTGTACGACCGCGCGCTGCTCGCGCGGGAACTCGACCTGTTCCCCGAGTGGTACCTGGGCCGCCACCTGGGCCAGCCGCCCGATGCCGCTTCAGCGGCGGCGATCGCGAAGGTCGGCGGCCTTCTGCTCGATCGTGCGCTGGCCCAGCCACGGGTGTTCGTGCACCGCGACTACCATTCGCGCAACCTGATGTGCAGCGACCCGGCCCCGGGCGTGCTCGATTTCCAGGATGCGGTCGAAGGTCCGATCACCTACGACCTCGCGTCGCTGTTCAAGGATGCCTACATCGACTGGGACGAGGCGCTGCTGCTCGACTGGCTTGCGCGCTACTGGGACCTGGCCCGGCGCAGCGGCCTGCCGGTCCCTGGCGACTTCGGCGAGTTCCATCGCGACTTCGAATGGATGGGCGTGCAGCGCCACCTGAAGGTGCTCGGGATCTTCGCCCGGCTGGCCTGGCGCGATGGCAAGCGGGGTTACCTCGAGTCGATGCCGCGGGTGCGGCGGTACCTGCGCAGCACCTGCGCGCGCTACCGCGACCTCGCGCCGCTGCTGCGTTGGCTCGACGAGACCGGACCTGACGCCGGATGATCGCGATGATCCTCGCCGCGGGACGGGGCGAGCGGATGCGGCCGCTCACCGACCGCCTGCCGAAACCCCTGCTGGCGGCCGGCGGGCGCCCGTTGATCGAGCACCTGGTCGACGCGCTGTGCGCCGCCGGATGCCGGCAACTGGTGGTCAACACCGCCCACCTCGGCCGGATGCTCGAGGACGCGCTGGGCGATGGCGCGCGCCTGGGCGTGCAGATCGCCTGGTCGCACGAGGGCGAGGCACTCGAGACGGCCGGCGGCATCGCGCTGGCGCGGCCGTTGCTGGGCGATGCGCCGTTCCTCGTCGTCAACGGTGACGTCTGGACCGACCTCGACTTCGCGGGCTTCATCGAACGGGCGTCGGCGGCACTGGCCGCACCGGGGCTCGACGCGCACCTGCTGCTGGTGGACAACCCGCCGCACCACCCGTCCGGCGACTTCCGGCTTGCAGGGGGCCGGGTGGTGGACGCGTCTTCGGCGGCGGTGCCGAGGTACACGTTCGCCGGCATCGGGGTCTACCGGCCGCGTCTGTTCGACGGCATCGTGCCCGGCACGAAGGCGCCCCTTGCGCCGCTGCTGTTCGACGCGCGTGCCCGTGGCGCCCTGTCCGGCGAGCATTTCGGGGGCTGCTGGATGGACATCGGGACCCCCGGACGGCTGGACGACCTCGACCGCAGGCTGCGCGGCGGACTGCCGCCGGCAGGCTCCCTATAATGGCGTTCCTGCCAGACGGGCCTGCCCATGCCGCCGTTCGAACCGATACCCCTGCCCGAACTTGCGAAAACCGCGCGTGAGCGCCGAACCCGGCTGGCCGCGCGCTTCGGCGAGGGCGTCGCCGTGCTCGCCACGGCGCCGGAACGCACGCGCAACCGCGACGCCCACTACCCCTATCGGTTCGACAGCTATTTCTACTACCTGACCGCGTTCCCCGAGCCGGAAGCCGTGGTGGTGATCGTCGGCGGTGCGTCGCCGAGGCACATCCTGTTCTGCCGGGCGCGCGATCCGGAGCGCGAACTGTGGGACGGCTACCGGCACGGCCCGGAGGCTGCCTGCGAGCGTTTCGGGTTCGACGAGGCCTATCCCGTCTCGGAGCTCGACACGCGCATGCCCGGGCTGATCTCCGACCAGCCCGCACTGTACTGCGCGATCGGCGAGGACGCCGCCTGGAGCGAACGCGTGTCGGGCTGGCTCAACCAGGTGCGCGGGCTCGCGCGCAACGGCGTCCGGGCACCCGCCACGCTGGGCGAAGTGCGCGTGCTGGTCGACGCGATGCGCGTGGTGAAGGACGCGCAGGAACTGTCCATCATGCGCCGTGCAGCGGCCATTTCCTGCACTGCGCACCGGCGCGCGATGCGCAGCACCCGCGCCGGGCGTTTCGAGTTCGAGGTCGAGGCGGAACTGCTGCATGCCTTCCGCGCGGCCGGTGCCCAGGCGCCTGCCTACACGTCGATCGTCGCCGGTGGCGCGAACGCCTGCGTGCTGCACTATGTCGAGAACGCGGCGAAGCTGCGTGCCGGCGACCTGCTGCTGATCGACGCGGGCTGCGAACTCGACGGTTACGCCTCCGACATCACGCGCACCTTCCCGGTGGACGGCCGCTTCAGCGGCCCCCAGCGTGCATTGTACGAGTGCGTGCTGGAGGCGCAGCGCGCCGCGATCGACGCCGTGCGGCCAGGCGCCAGATGGGAGGCGCCGCACGATGCCGCGGTGTCGGTGCTCTGCGCGGGTTTCGTCGACCTGGGCCTGTGCGAAGGGCCGGCGGAACGGGTGCTGGAATCCGGCGACTACAAGCGGTTCTACATGCATCGCACCGGCCACTGGCTGGGGCTCGACGTGCACGATGCGGGCGACTACAAGCGGGATGGCGACTGGGTGAAGCTCGAGCCAGGCCAGGTGACCACGGTCGAACCCGGCTGCTACGTGCGTCCCGGCGACAAGGTGCCCGAGGCATTCTGGAACATCGGCATCCGGATCGAGGACGACGTGGTGGTGACCGTCGACGGCAATGAGGTGATCACCGCGGACGCGCCCAAGCGCATCGACGACATCGAGGCGTGGATGCGCGACGCTTCGTGACCGCCAGCCAGGCCTCGCCGGTGGTGATCGTCGGCGCGGGTCCGGTCGGCGCGGTCGCGGCGCTCGCGCTGGCGGCGCGCGGCGTGCCCGCGCAACTGTTCGATGCGCGCGAGCCCGCGGCCGGGAAATCCGACCGGCGCGCGTTGGCATTGTCGTGGGGGACGCGGCTGGCGCTCGACCGGCTCGGTGCCTGGACCCGCATCGCGCGCGCGGACCCGATCACCCGGGTCAGCGTCAGCGAGCGTGGCGCGTTCGGCAGCCTCGAGTTCACCACCGACGATCTGGGCACGCCGGCGCTGGGCTTCGTCGTCGACTACGGCGACCTCGCGCTGGCCTGCGCGCGCGCGCTGGACGCCGCCGGCATCCGCACAGGCTGGCGCACGACGGTGGCGGCGATCGACCCGGGCAGCGAATCCCTCACGATCACGCTGGCGCCGGACGGCGAACCCGCCCGCCGGCTGCAGGCGCGATGCGTCGTGCTCGCCGATGGCGCCGAAGGCATCGACGGCGGCCCTGCACCAGGGCGCAGCGCTCGCGCGTACCGCCAGGTCGCCCTGGTCGGCGACGTGGCGAGCGAGCGCTTCAGGCCTGGCCAGGCCCATGAGCGCTTCGCCGGCAGCGGGCCGCTCGCGCTGCTGCCCCGTGCAGGGCACCATGCCTGCGTCTGGGTGCTCGAGCCGGCGCGGGCGAAGGCCCTGCTCGACGCGGGTCCGGAAGCGCTGGCTCGCGCGCTCGAAGCCGCGGCCGGACCGGCCTTCGGCACGATGCGCTGGCTCACTTCGCCGGTGCAGGTGCCGCTTGCGTTGCGCCGGGCGGGCCGTCCGCCGGATCCGAGGATCGTGCCGATCGGCAATGCTGCGCAAGTGCTGCACCCGGTCGCCGGGCAGGGATTCAACCTGGGGGTACGCGATGCGCTCGGGTTCGCGTCCGCCTGGCCGGTTCGTCCGGGGGGATGCCTGCCGGAAGATGCCCTGCTGCAGGCGCTGGCCGGCTTCGCCCGGGCACGCAGCACGGACCGTGCCTTCACCGTCGCGGCCACCGACCTGATCGCACGGGTGACCGCCATCGACAATCCGCTGATGGCTGCACTGCGCGGGATCGGGCTGTCGGCGCTGGACGTCGTGCCCGCACTGCGCCGGCGCGCGCTCGAGACGATGGTGTTCGGGGCAGCCTGACGCCGGCGATACCACGCCGCCGGGCAGCACGCATCATGCCGGTGGTGGACGGCCTGTCCGCGATGGGCTGCACGGGATCATCCAGCGCATGGCTGCGTTTTTTGGCTTTGCACCGACTCGCGCAGTCATTACAATCCGTCTCCCCGCGGCGGTTCGCCGTCGACGCGAAGGCCGGCAACCGGACGCCGTGCAACGCGGATCCGCGTCGTGTCGATGAACCCCCTGCTCCCGAACGTTCCCCCCAAACAGCGACGCCATGCGCATCGGTCCCTACGACATTTCGCCTTCGCTCGTCGTCGCGCCGATGGCCGGGGTCACCGATCGTCCGTTCCGCAGCCTGTGCCGGCGCATGGGCGCGGGCCTCGCGGTCGCCGAGATGGTCTCCGCCGATCCGCGCCTGCGCGACACGGCGAAGTCGCGCCAGCGCACCGACCATGCGGGCGAGGCGGGTCCGGTCACGGCACAGATCGCAGGCGCCGATCCGCAGTGGCTGGCCGACGCCGCGCGGCACAACGTCGCGCTGGGCGCGCACGTCATCGACATCAACATGGGCTGTCCGGCGAAGAAGGTGTGCAACGTCGCGGCAGGCTCGGCCCTGCTGCGCGACGAGCCCCTGGTGGCACGCATACTCGAGGCGGTCGTGGCGGCAGTGCCTGTCCCCGTGACGCTCAAGATTCGCACGGGCTGGGATCATTCGTCGCGCAACGCGGTGCAGGTGGCGCGCATCGCCGAGCGCTGCGGCATACAGGCATTGACGGTGCATGGCCGCACCCGTGCGGATGCGTTCGAAGGTGCGGCCGAGTACGACACCATCGCCGAGGTGAAGGCGGCGGTGCGCATACCGGTGATCGCCAATGGCGACATCGTCGATCCCGAGGGTGCGCGTGCCGTGCTGCGCGCCACCGGTGCCGATGCGCTGATGATCGGCCGTGGTGCCTTCGGTCGTCCGTGGCTGTTCCGCGAAATCGCGCATTTCCTCGAGACCGGCGAGCGCCTGCCGCCGCCCGACGCGCGCGAATGGAGCGCCATCGTGACCGGCCACCTCGACGACATCCATGCGTTCTACGGCGAACACAGCGGCGTGCGCTTCGCCCGCAAGCACGTCGGCTGGTACGTGCACGGCCTGCCGGGGGGCGAGGTGCTGCGCGAACAGGTCAACCAGGCCTCCACCAGCGCCGCCCAGCGCGCGGCGCTGCAGGCGTGGTGCGTGCTGCTGGTGGCGCGCGAACAGTCCGATCCAGCCGCATGGGCGCGGTCCGCCGCCCCCCTGCCCAGGCCTGCCTACAACAACCACCGTACGTCCGCCGGGCGCGAGCGCGCCCGGGTGGAGGAGATGCATCGATGAAGGAAGAAAGCGAACTCAGTCGTACCGTCCGGCGCGCGATCGACGGCTACTTCCGCGACCTCGATGGGCAGAAACCGCATGCGATCTACGAGATGGTGATCCACTGCGTGGAGCGGCCGATGATCGAATCGGTGCTGAAGCTGGCGGATGGCAACCAGAGCCGTGCCGCCGAGATCCTCGGCCTGAACCGCAACACGCTGCGCAAGAAGATGAAGGAGCATGGCCTGAACGGGTCGCGGCAGTAGCATGGCCACGAACGCCTATCCGCGGCGCGCGCTGCTCAGCGTCTCCGACAAGTCCGGGCTGGAGGCCTTCGCGGCCCGCCTTGCCGCGCTGGGTTACGAACTCGTGTCCACCGGGGGCACGGCTGCCGCGCTTCGGGCCGCGGGCCTGGCTGTGACGGAAGTGGCGGCGCTGACGGGCTTTCCCGAGATGCTCGACGGGCGGGTGAAGACGCTCCACCCGAAGGTGCATGGTGCGATCCTCGCTCGGCTCGACCTTGCCGCGCACCGGGAAGCGATCGACGGCGCGGGCATCTCGCCGATCTCGCTGGTCGTGGTCAACCTCTATCCTTTCCTCGAGGTGTCTTCGCGTCCGGGCGTCACGCTCGACGAAGCGGTCGAGAACATCGACATCGGCGGGCCTGCGATGGTGCGCGCGGCGGCGAAGAACTACCCGCATGTGGGCATCGTCACCGATCCGTCCGACTATCCGTGCGTGCTGGAAGAACTCGCCGCGTCCGGGTCGCTGTCCGATGCGACGCGCTTCGAACTGGCGCGCAAGGCGTTCTCCCATACCGCGGCCTATGACGGTGCGATCAGCAACCATCTGGGCCGGGTCGCCGCTGGCGCCGGCGAGGGTGCCGATGCGTGGCCCGCACAGATCAACTTCTCGTTCGCGCGCGTGTCGACGCTGCGTTACGGAGAGAACCCGCACCAGTCCGCCGCGTTCTACCGGGAACTGGGCGATCCCTCGACGGTGGCCGGCACCATCGCGGGGGCGGTGCAGCGGCAGGGCAAGGAGCTGTCGTACAACAACATCGCCGATGCCGACGCCGCCTGGGAATGCGTGCGCGGGTTCGAACGCGGCGCCGGTGCCGCCTGCGTGATCGTCAAGCATGCCAATCCCTGCGGCGTGGCGACCGGCGCGGATGCCGCCGAGGCCTATCGGCGCGCGTTCGCGACCGATCCGACCTCCGCATTCGGCGGCATCATCGCCTTCAACTGCCCGCTCGACGAAGCCGGTGCGCGCGTCGTCACCGGGCAGTTCGCCGAGGTGGTGATCGCGCCCGCGATCGATCCGGGGGCGCTCGAAATCCTCGCCGCCAAGCCGTCGCTGCGGGTACTCGAGACCGGGGATGGCAGCGTGCGCAACGCGCTGCACCTGCAACGGGTCGGTGGCGGCCTGCTGGTGCAGGGTGCCGATCTCGTCGGGCACCTGCCGGGGCAGCTGCAGGTGGTCACGCGGCGCGCGCCGACCGATGCAGAAATGCATGATCTGCTGTTCGCCTGGCAGGTGGCGAAGTTCGTGAAGTCGAACGCGATCGTCTTCGCCCGCGGTGCGCAGACGCTGGGCGTGGGCGCGGGCCAGATGAGCCGGATCGACAGCGTGCGCATCGCGCGCCACAAGGCAGGCGAGGCGGGCCTCGACCTGTCGGGCGCATGCGTCGCGTCCGATGCGTTCTTCCCGTTCCGCGACGGGCTCGATGCGCTGGTGGCGGCCGGCGCGCGGGCGGTGATCCAGCCCGGCGGCAGCGTGCGCGATGCCGAGGTGATCGCGGCGGCCGACGACCAGGGCGTGGCGATGCTGTTCACCGGGGTCCGTCATTTCCGCCATTGAGCACGGCCGTGCCCGCGCCCCTTCCGGGGCCGGCATCCGGCGCCGTGGCGTGTCCACCGGTGGCGAATCGGTTACGATCCGGCGCGTGATGAACCACCGCCCATTTCCGCCCCGCAGCAGCAGCGTGTCCCTGCTGCCGCACGAAACCCACGGCTGCGCCACGGGGCTCCGATGAAGGTGCTGGTGATCGGCGGCGGCGGCCGCGAACATGCGCTGGCCTGGAAGCTCGCATCCTCGCCGCGGTTGCAGTGCGTGTTCGTCGCGCCGGGCAATGCCGGCACGGCAGGCGAGGAGGGTGTCACCAACGTGCCGCTGACCTCGGTGGCCGAATGGGTCGATTTCGCACGCCGCGAAGGGGTCGGCCTGACCGTCGTCGGCCCCGAGGCGCCGCTGGCCGACGGCGTGGTGGACGCCTTCCGCGCGGCAGGCCTGCGCATCTTCGGCCCCACGGCGGCCGCGGCCCGGCTCGAGAGTTCAAAGGAGTACGCGAAGGCGTTCATGCAGCGCCATCGCATCCCGACGGCGCCGTACGCTGCGTTCGAGGACGCGGCGGCGGCGCACGCGTACGTCGATTCGGTCGGCGCGCCGATCGTGGTCAAGGCGGACGGCCTCGCGGCCGGCAAGGGCGTGGTGGTCGCCACCGACGTGGCCGAAGCCCATGCGGCGATCGATCGCTTCCTGGTCGGACGTTCGCTGGGCAATGCCGGCGCGCGCGTGGTGGTCGAGGGCTTCCTCGCCGGCGAGGAAGCAAGCTTCATCGTCATGGTCGACGGCGAGCGTGCGGTGGCGCTTGCCACCAGCCAGGACCACAAGCGCCTCGGAGACGGCGATGTCGGGCCGAACACCGGTGGCATGGGTGCCTATTCGCCGGCGCCGGTGGTCACGCCGCAGCTGCATGCGCGCGTGATGCGCGAGGTGATCAATCCGACCATCGCGGGGCTGGCGGCCGAGGGCACGCCGTTCACCGGCTTCCTGTACGCCGGCCTGATGATCGGCGCCGACGGATCGCCGCAGGTGCTCGAGTTCAACTGCAGGCTGGGCGATCCGGAGACCCAGCCCATCCTGATGCGCCTGAAGACCGACCTCGTCGACCTGATCGACCTCGCGCTCGCCGGACGACTCGACCAGGCAGAGCCCGAGTGGGACCGCCGCGTCGCCGTCGGCGTCGTGATGGCGGCGGCGGGGTATCCCGATTCGCCGCGCGCCGGTGATGCCATCACCGGCCTGCCCGCGCCACAGGCCGACTGCCGGGTGTTCCATGCCGGCACTGCGCTCTCGGGAGGCACGGTGGTGACCGCGGGCGGCCGCGTGCTCTGCGTCACGGCACTGGGCGACAACATCCGTTCGGCGCAGCGCCGGGCCTATGAAGCCGCCGACCGCATCCGGTTCGACGGCGCGCAGTTCAGGCGGGACATCGGGCATCGTGCCGCAGGACGCACGGCCGGCCCAACGTTGGGGTGATCATGTCGACAGTAGATGCAGCACAGGTAAAGTCCTTCCTGACCGGCCTCCAGGCCGACATCGTCTCGCAGCTCGAGCAGGCCGACGGGCAGGTGTTCCGCCGCGACGGCTGGGACCGTCCCGGCGGCGGCGGCGGGCTGTCCTGCGTGATCGAAGGCGGCGGCCTGTTCGAACGTGGCGGGGTCAACTTCTCGCACGTGACCGGCGACCGCCTGCCGCCGTCGGCAAGCGCCGGGCGTCCCGAGGTCGCCGGCCGCGGCTTCGAGGCCATGGGCGTGTCGCTGGTGCTGCATCCGCGCAACCCCTATGTGCCCACGGTGCACATGAACGTCCGCTTCTTCATCGCGAACCCGCCTGCGGGTGATGCCGGCGCGCGGCCGGTCTGGTGGTTCGGCGGTGGCATGGACCTCACGCCCTATTACGGCTTCGAGGAAGACGCGGTCCATTTCCACCGGACCTGCAGCGACGCGCTGGCACCGTTCGGCGCGGGCCGTTACGCCGAATACAAGGCGTGGTGCGACCGCTACTTCTTCCTGAAGCACCGTGACGAGCCGCGCGGCATCGGCGGCGTGTTCTTCGACGACCTGTCCGAACCCGACTTCGACGCGGCGTTCGGGTTGACGCGATCGATAGGGGGCAGCTTCACCGCGGCCTACCTGCCGGTCGCAGCGCGCCGGCGGGAGATGGCATACGGCGAACGTGAACGCAGCTGGCAGGCCTACCGGCGCGGCCGATACGTCGAGTTCAACCTCGTGTTCGACCGCGGCACGCTGTTCGGCCTGCAGTCGGGTGGCCGTACCGAGTCGATCCTGATGTCGATGCCCCCGAAGGTGGAGTGGCGCTATGACTACCATCCCGAGCCGGGCAGCGCGGAAGCGCGCCTGCACAGCGACTTCCTGACCGGGCGCGACTGGCTGGCCGCGGGCTGAGCCCGGGCGTCGACCGCAACGGCTGGCCGGCCCCGGCCGGGCGGCAGGGCGGCAGGGCGCCGCGACGGGTCAGGGCCTGCGCCGCCGCAGCCCGATGCGTTCGCCCAGTTCCCGGATGTGGTCGAGCCAGCGGCCGGGCAGCGCCAGCCGAGGCCCCGAGGACAGCTCCGGCGCCTGACGCCTGACCAGTTGCGGCGCCTGTTCGAACTGCTGCGCGCGCACCAGCGCCGCGATCAGGTGTCCGCGCAGGTTCTTCAGCGCGACCGGCTTGTTGATGAAGCGGAAGATCTGCGCCCCGTTGATCAGGCCGATCATCAGTTCGGAGTCCGAAGCCTCGGTGACCACCAGGGTCAGCAGTTGCGGATGGTCCTGCTTCAGCGTCTTGATCAGGTTCGCGTTGTCCGGCGGATGGCCGGCATCGATGTCGAACAGCACGACGCCGATGTCGCCCGCGGCCAGTTCGCCGAGCGCCACTTCCGGCTCCGTGGCCTGGCGCACCGGGCAGACGTCGGCCATCAGCTCGCGCGTGGAACGGTAGAGTTCGCCGTTCGAGTCGACCACCAGGATCGCGCGGTCCGGCCGCAGTTCGGTCGAAGGCGGCGGCGCGAGGTCCGCCAGCTCGATGGACACCGCGACGGCCTCGCGCACGATCGAACGCAGTTCATTGTTGTCCCAGGGCTTCGACACGAAGCGGTAGATCTCGCCGTCGTTGATCGAACCGACGATCGAAGCGAGGTCGGCATAGCCGGTCAGCAGGATGCGCATCGAGCCCGGTGCGATCTCCTTCGCGCGGCGCAGCAGCTCGACGCCGGTCATGCCCGGCATGCGCTGGTCGCTGACGATCGCGTGCATGCGGTACTTGGCGATGAAGGCGAGTGCATGGTCGCAGTCGCTGGTGGCGAACACATGGTAGTCGTTGCGGAACACCGACTTCAGCGCGCTGAGGATGCGCTCCTCGTCGTCGACCACCAGGAGCCTGGGCTTGTGCGCGGACGATTGCGGCCGGTTGCCGTTGCGCGCACGATCGCCGGGGAAGGTCGAGGCGGGCGGCACGGTATGCTGGCGCCTTGCCGCGGCGAGCCGGCGTCCCGGGCTGGTCACCCCCGGCAGCGGGATGCCCGCGGGCAGCGGCGCCGTCGGCGGGCTGTCGGTCGACACCGCGTCGCCGGTCAGCGCCAGGCTGTCGAGGATGCCCTGCGCGAACAGCAGCGCGAACTCGGCGGCGCTGTTGAACCTGTCCTCGATCGGCTTGGCGAGCGCGGTCAGCACGACGTCGTCGAGCGTGGCCGACACGTTGGCATTGAGGCGTGACGGCGGGATCGGCAAGGTTTCGAGGTCCAGCACCTGGCGCATGATCTGCGGCGTGCCACCGCTGTACGGACGGATGCTGGTGAGCAGCTCGTATGCGATCACCCCTGCCGCGTACAGGTCGGCGGCCGGCCCGGCATGCTGGCCGAGGAACTGCTCGGGCGCCATGTAGTAGGGCGTACCGAACATCTGCCCGCTCTGCGTGAGGTTCGACGATTCGATGCGCGCGATGCCGAAGTCGCTGATCTTGACCCGGCCTTCCGCATTGAGCAGGATGTTCGCCGGCTTGATGTCACGGTGCACGACGCCCTGGGCGTGCGAATGCGCGAGGGCGTCGAGCAGTTCGGCCATCATGCGCGCGATCTCGCGCAGCGTGAACCGGCGCCGCGCGGCCAGGTCATGGTGCAGCGAGCAGCCCTCGACCAGTTCCATCGCGATGAACGCGAGGTCGCCGTCCTCGCCGTACTCGAAGATCTGCACGATGTTCGGATGCACCAGGCGGCCCGCGGCCTGCGCCTCGCGCCGGAACCGGTCGAGCGTGCCCGACTGCTCGTCGATCGGCAGCGCGGCCCGGCTGATCGCCTTGATCGCGACTGCACGCTCGATCGCCACGTCGAAGCCGCGGTAGACCATGCCCATGCCACCGCGACCGATGACCGCGTCGATCCGGTACTTCCCTATCCGGTCGGGCAGCATCATCGCGCCGTCGCCTCCTGCGCCCCGGCCGTGGCGGAGCCCTCCGGCGCCGGTGCGCCGGCGCGGGGCAGGCGGATGCGGAACGTGGTGCCCAGTCCCTGGCGCGACTTCACCTCGATCCGTCCCCCATGCTGCGCGATGATCTTGTAGCAGATCGAAAGCCCGAGCCCGGTCCCCTGGCCCACGGCCTTGGTCGTGAAGAACGGATCGAAGATCTTCGGCAGCACCTCGGCCGGGATGCCCGCGCCGGTGTCGATGACGTCGAGCACCAGCTCGCGCGCGTCGCCGCTGGTGGCCAGCGTCAGGGTGCCTCCTGCAGGCCCGATCGCCTGCGCCGCATTGGTGATCAGGTTGAGCAGCACCTGGTTCACCTGGGAAGGGGAGCCCAGCAGCTGGCCGTCGGCCTCGAAGCGCCGTTCGACGCGCACTGCCTTCAGCAGGTGGCGCGCGAGCTGCAGCGTGTTCTCGATGCATTGATGGATGTCGAAGTGCTGCACCTTGCCGCGGTCCAGGCGGCTGAAGTCGCGCAGGTGGTTGACGATCTGGCCGATCTGGTCGACGCCGTACAGGCCGTCCTTGACCAGCCCGCCGAGCTCCCCCACCGCGGTCGCCCCGCCCAGCGCACGCGCGGCCGACGACAGCTCCGCCAGCTGCAGGTCGAGCATCGCATCCGGCGTGTCGCCCGCATCGAGCATCGCCAGCAGCTTCTCGCACTCGCCGGTCAGCCGCGTGATCGCATCCAGCCTGCCGTCGACCGTCCCGAGGCTGTTCTTGACGTAGGCGATCGGCGTGTTGATCTCGTGCGCGATGCCCGCGACCATCTGGCCCAGAGACGACATCTTCTCGGACTGGATCAGCTGCGACTCGGATTCCTTCAGGTGGGCGAGTGCGTCGGTCAGTTCGCGCGTGCGCAGCGCTACCTTGTGCTCGAGGTTCTCGTTCGCGGCCTTCAGTGCACCGTTGATGCGCGCGATCACCCGGTAGCTCGCGACCAGCCGCGAGGCGATCCAGCCCAGCAGCACGAGCAGCGCCGCGGAGTAGAACAGGAGATAGGTGCGGTACAGCTGCTGCCGCTCGATGCCGTCCTGTACCTCCGCCGAGAAAGCCGCGGTCATCGCGCCCAGGCGCGGCACCGCTGGTGACAACGCGAACCGCCCGAGCGCGGATTCGAGCCCGGCCTTTCCCCCGACCACGGTGCGTGCCGGATCGGCCACGGCCGAGGCGGCCGGCAGGCGGGCGATCGCCGCCTCGATCCGCGCGCGGCGCCGGTCCCCGGTATCGCCCCAGAACGCGAGCAGTTCCGCGACCGCGACTTCCGCCGGGCCTGCAGGCGCGCCTGCCTCGGCATCGGCGGCAGCCAGCGCGGTGGCCAGGGCATCGCCCAGGTCGGTGGCAAGGCGACTGATCGCGGCGCCGGCCGCGATGCGCTCCTGCATCGCCGATGCGACGCCCGGCAGGTTCGCCGCCAGCGCGGCACTGCGGGTGGTCGCTGCCAGGGCCTGCAGGTCCGAGAGGGCGCGCTGGATGGATGGCACGAGGATGGCATCCGCCTGGCGCGCCTGCGCGGGGTCCGCCTTGGTGCCGGCGAGCGCGAGGTCCCAGCGTCCGCCCAGTTCGTTGAGCAACTGCAGTTTCTCGACCACCTCGACGCGTGCCCCGTCATCGGCCTGGCGCGTGTTCCATGCCAGCCATCCCGCCGCGCCGACCAGCGCGACCGTCGCCAGGACGTAGACGGCCGCGCGCCACGATGGCACGGGCGCGGATTCGGACCTGTCGGCACTCATCCCGTGAATCTAGCACGGTGCGCTGGTGCGAGGCCGCGGCGCCTGCATGCCGTCCCCTTCACCGCGGCGCGGTCACGACCCGGCCACGGCCGGGACCGCCGGCACCGGCGCCTGCAGGCCCGCGTCCGGCGCGCCGGACGTGGCCACCATCGGCGCCGGCCTGTACATCTTCGCCAGTTCGGGTGCTTCGCGCAGCAGTTGCGCACGCTCCAGCGCCGCCAGCAGGTGGGAACGCACCAGCTGCTGGTTCACCGGCTTGTTCAGGAAGCGGAAGATCTGCGCCTGGTTGATCAGTTCGATCATCAGCTCCGAATCCGATGCGCTGGTGACGACGATGGACAGGATCTCCGGTTTCTCGTGCTTGAGCGTCTTCAGCAGCGCGACGCCTTCCGGCCCGGTGTACTCGACGTCCATCAGGACGATCGTCACCGGGTGCCCGTCGATCTGGTCCATCGCACCGTCGGCGTCCAGGGCGTGGCGGATCTGGCACACCCCGGCCAGCATCTCCTTCACCGAACGCAGCAGTTCGTAGCTCGGATCGACCACGAGCACCGCCATCTCCTGCCGGGCCTCGACGTTGACGCGCATCACCCGCCGCTCGCCGACCGTGAGCCCGATCTCGACCGCCTCGTGCACGATCTGCTTCAGGTCGCGGTTGTTCCACGGCTTGTTGATGAAGCGGAAGATCTCGCCCTCGTTGATCGAACCCACGATCGCGTTCAGGTCGGAATAGCCGGTGAGGAGCAGCCGCATCGACGTGGGCGAGGTGATCTTCGCCCTGCGCAGCAGTTCGACGCCGAGCATCTCGGGCATGCGCTGGTCGCTGATGATCGCGTGCATGTGGAACTTCTCGACGAAGCGCAGCGCATGGCTGCAGTTGCTCGTCGCGAACACATGGAAGTCGTCGCGGAACAGTGCCTTCAGCGAATTGAGGATGCGCTCCTCGTCGTCGACCACCAGCAGCCGTGGCTTGTGCGCCGACGACACCGGTGCCGACGGCACCGGGGCCGCAGCCGATGCCGCGAGCCCCGGGACGGACGCGGCACCGGTGGCCGCCGCCGCGCGCAGCAGGCGTGCAGCCGCCGACAGGTTGCGCGTGGTCTCCGCGCTGATGGGTGCCGGCTCGGCGGTGTCGCCGACCGCGTGCAGCGTGGCCTCGATGCCGCGCTGGAACGCCAGCCGGAACTCGGCTGCGTTCTGGAAGCGCTCCGCCGGCCGCTTGGCCAGCGCCTTGAACACCGCCTCGTCGAGTTCGGGGGCGATGCGCGGGTCGGACTGCGAGGGCGCCGTCACCTTGACGTCCGGGTCCATCACCTGTCGCATCACGAAGGCGGTGGTGCCGGAGAAGGCCCGCTGTCCCGTGAGCAGCTCGTAGGCGACGGTGCCGGCCGAATAGACGTCGCTCGCCGGCGTCGCGGTCTCGCCGTTGATGAGCTCGGGGGCCATGAAATGCGGCGTGCCGAGCGGCTCGTTGTTCACGATCATGCGCGTCGACTCGACATGCGCGATGCCGAAGTCGGTCACCTTGATCCGGCCGTCGTTGGTGAGCAGGATGTTCGCCGGCTTGATGTCCTGGTGGATCACGCCGTTCTGGTGCGCATACTCGAGCGCGGACAGCAGCTGCTCGACGAGCGATCCGATCTGCTTGAAGTCGTAGCGCCGCCGCTCGAGCAGCCGCTGGTGCAGGGTCTTGCCTGCGACCAGCTCCATCGCGATGAACGCGACTTCCTGGCTTTCGCCGTAATCGTAGACCTGCACGATGTTCGGGTGCATCAGCCGGCCCGCCGCCTGTGCCTCGCGCTTGAACCGGTCGAGGATGTTCATCGCCTGGTCGGGATCGAGCGCCCGCTTGATCAGGGCCTTGATCGCGACCGGCCGCTGGATCGTCGGGTCGAACGCCGAGTAGACAGTGCCCATGCCGCCCCTGCCGAGGATGCCGTGGACTTCGAACTTGCCGATGGTGGCGGGTAGCGGGCCGGGGGCACTC
>LNFM01002729.1_pt1 | contig 36347 bp, 40 predicted proteins | sample 596031 | NCBI WGS metagenome assembly LNFM01 (sample SAMN04254537, study PRJNA301005) | activated carbon metagenome | isolation source: dual media filters at the Ann Arbor, Michigan drinking water treatment plant | place: USA: Ann Arbor | reverse complement strand
GCGCGGGAACGCGCCACCCCTTTTCGCATCCGGGGGATCGCCCATGTCCGACGCCGCCTCGCCCGCCGTGCCGCGCCCGGCCGTGTGGCGCCGCGCCTGGGCGGTGGCGACCTCCGACAAGATCTCGCTCACCTCCGCCGGCTGCGCCTTCTACGCCATGCTGGCGCTGTTCCCGGCGATCTCCCTGCTGGTGGCGCTGTACGGGCTCTGGTTCGACCCGGTGACGGTGGAGCCGCAGCTGGACATCCTGCGCCGCCTGCTGCCGGAATCCACCTTCTTCCTCATCGCGGGCCGCGTGCACGACCTGGTGACGCAGCCACGGCCGGCGCTGGGGGTGAAGTTCGCCGTCTCGCTGGTCATCGCGCTGTGGTCGGCCTCGGCCGGCGTGCGGGCGCTGATGGGCGCGCTGAACCTGGCGCATGCCCAGGCGGAGGAGCGCAGCCTGCTGGCCTACTACGGCACCGCCTTCGGCATCACGCTGGGGGCGATCCTGGCGGTGGTGGTGGGCATCGCGCTGCTGGTGGGCCTGCCCAAGGTGCTGGACCTGGTGGGGCTGGACGCCCTGTCCGCCTTCCTGGTGCGCTTCGCCTCCATCGCGCTGCTGCTGGGCTTCGTGCTGGTGGCGGTGTCGGTGCTGTACCGGCTGGGGCCGGCCCATCCGCCGGAGCACTGGCGCCTGTTCGGCCCCGGCGCCGTCTCGGCCACGCTGCTCTGGGCGGTGGCGAGCGGGCTCTTCTCCACCTACGTCGCCAACTTCGCGGGCTACGACGCCACCTACGGCACGCTGGGGGCCGCGGTGGCGCTGCTGATGTGGTTCTACGTCTCCACCTACGTCATCCTGCTCGGCGCCGAGCTGGACGCGGAAATCGAGCGGAGCGGGGGGTGAGGCGGCGCCGGGACCGCGAGGGTCGGCCGCGCACGGCGCGGCCCGCCGCCCGGACGACTGCTGGCAACGGGGCGCGGGTGGCGCGGCGAAGCCAAGGCGGCGTATGCCGCCGCCCGGCGTTTGAGGGCGTGGCGAAGCAGCCTGACGCCCTCTGCGTCAGGCTTCCACCTGCTCCACGCCCAGCACCTCGGGCACGTAGTGGCGCAGCATGTTCTCCACCCCGTGCTTGAGCGTGGCGCGCGAGGAGGGGCAGCCCGAGCAGGCGCCCTGCATCTTCAGCCGCACGATGCCGTCGCGGAAGCCGCGGAACACGATGTCCCCGCCATCGCCGGCCACGGCGGGGCGCACGCGGGTGTCCAGCAGCTCCTTGATCTGGGCCACCGCCTCGGCGTCGGCGGGGTCGAAATCCTCCTCGCCCGCGGCCTCCGCGCCCTCGATCACCGGCAGGCCGGCCAGGAAGTGCTCCATCACCGCGCCCAGCACCTGCGGGCGCAGGGCCTGCCACTCCACCGCGTCGTCCTTGGTGACGGTGATGAAGTCCCCGCCGAGGAAGACGCGCGCCACGCCCGGCAGCGCCAGCAGGCGATGGGCGAGGAAGGAGCGGGAGGTGTCGTCGCCCGCCACGAAGTCGGCCGTGCCGGCGGCGCCCATCACGTCGCGGCCCGGCAGGAACTTCAGCGTGGCGGGGTTGGGGGTGCCTTCGGTCTCGATGAACATGGCGTGTCCTGGGCGCTGTGGCGTTCCGGACGCAGATGGTCCTGTTTCCCCCGCCATGCAAGCCGCGCCGCGTGAGGCCCTGGCATGAGGCTTGCGTGGGGCTGCCCATGTTCGTCAGCGACCCCATCCGCCTGGCCTTCCGCCCCCCCGGCAGCGCCGAGCTGCCGCAGCCCACGGATGGCGGCCCGCCGCTGGGCGCCGACGAGGCGATCCCCATCCCTGGCGAGATCACCTTCGACGAGGTGGTGGAGGGGCTGAACCCCCTGCACCACCTGCCGGGGGTGGGCATGATCTACCGCATGGCGACCGGGGCGGAGCTGCACCCGGCCATGCGGGCATTGGGCGCGGGCATCACCGGCGGGCCGCTGGGCATGGCGCTGGCGGGCGTGATGTCCTTCATCGAGATGACGGCGCCGGGCGCCCGCCTGCGCGCCACGCTGGCCGGCGAGCCGGACCCGCTGCTGGCCGCCGCCCCCGCGCCCCCGGCCCGCAGCGTGGCCGAGGCCTACGCCGCCTGGGGCCGCCGCGGGGCGCCTCAGTCCGCCGTGGCCTGACGGCTGCCGAAGATCGCGCTGCCGACGCGGACATGGGTGGCGCCCTCGGCGATCGCCGCCTCGAAGTCGCCGCTCATGCCCATGGACAGGACGGGCAGGGCGTGGCGGGCGGCCATTTCCCGCAGCAGGGCGAAGTGGGGGCGGGGGTCCGCCTCGGCCGGGGGGATGCACATCAGGCCGCGCACCGGCAGGCCCCATTCGTCCAGGCAGGCGCGGATGAAGGCGTCGGCCTCCGCGCGCGGGATGCCGGATTTCTGCGGCTCGTCGCCCGTGTTCACCTGGACCAGCAGGTCGGGGCGGCGGCCTTCCTTCTCCATGGCCTCCTTCAAGGCCAGGGCCAGCTTCGGGCGGTCCAGGCTCTCGATCACGTCGGCCACGCGCACGGCGTCCCGCGCCTTGTTGGTCTGCAGGCCGCCGATGATGTGCAGGCGCAGGGCAGGGCAGGCGGGGCGCAGGGCGGGGAACTTGCCCGCCGCCTCCTGCACCCGGTTCTCGCCGAACAGGAGCTGGCCGGCCGCCAGTGCCGCCTCCACCGCCGGGGCCGGGTGGGTCTTGGAAACGGCGACGAGGGCGACGCTGCCGGGCGCGCGGCCGGCTGCCTCCGTGGCGGCCTCGATTCGCGCGCGGATGGCTGCCAGCCTGTGGGCGATGGAGTCGGACATGCCCCGCACAATACGGATGCGCCGCGCCGCCGCCAGCGTCCCGCGCCTGTGGCTGCTCACGGATGCGCGCCGCCTGCCGGACCCGCTGCCCCTGCTGGCGCGTCTGCCGCGCGGCGCGGCCGTGCTGCTGCGCGACCTGCCCGCGGCGGCGACGCGCCGGGCGGCGCGGGCGGCGCGGGCGCGGGGCCTGGTGCCGCTGGTGGCGGGCGACGGCCGGATGGCCCTGGCGCTGCGGGCGGGGCTGCACCTGCCGGACCGCCGCCCCGTGCGCCACTTGCTGCCCTTCCTGCTGAACCGGCGCGGGCGGCTGCTGTCGATGGCCGTGCATGGCCGGCGGGGAATCGGCCGGGCGCGGCGGCTGGGGGCATCGGTGGCGCTGGTGTCGCCGGCCTTTCCCACGAGGAGCCACCCGGGCGCGCCGGCCCTGGGGCCGCTGCGCTGGGCGGCGCTGGCGCGCGCGCTGCCCTGCCCGGCGGTGGCGCTGGGCGGCATGACCGCCCGGCGGGCGCGCGGGATGCGACGGCTGGCCTGGGGCTGGGCGGCGATCGGGGCCTGGGGGTGACCTGTGGTTCCTGGGTAACAGTGTGTGACGGAAACCGCGCAAGGGGGGCCAAGGGCGTTGCCGGGCTGCGTTGGCTCAACGCATAGTCGGCGTGGACCCAGGTGATGGCCAGCTTGCCCGCGTGCAATCCGTCGCGTGACGGGGCGCAGGGCATCAAGGGGGTCGCCATCCTGCCTTTCGGGGCGGGAGGGGTCAGGGGAACAAGCCGGGGTGTGCCCGGCGCGTGAGGAGAGTTTAACATGCGCAAGATTTTGCTGGGCACGACGGCGGTCGTCTCGGCGGTCGTCGGCGCCGCCGTCATGGCGCCGCAGGCCTCCGCCCAGGAGGCGCCGACCGTCCGCATCGGTGGCTTCTTCCGGGCCTATTACGGTTACACGCAGCAGACGGGCCAGCAGGGTTCGCCGGGCCTGAACGGCGCGCCGATCGCCTCGGGCGGCGTCGCCGGGTTCCTGGCGCCGGCCAACGTGGGCGCGAACGCCCGCCTGGGCAAGCATGACATCTCGACCGACACCGAGGTGCATGTCTTCGTGAACGGCAAGCTCGCCAACGGCATCACCTACGGCGCCGTGATCGAGGTCAACTTCAACAACCTCGAGGGTCGCCAGACCCTGCAGGAGCGCGCCTCCGCGCCGAAGACGACTGCCGGCCTCGACGAGGCCTACGCCTTCGTCGCGCACCCGCGCTTCGGCCAGATCCGCTTCGGCGACGAGGACGGCCCGATGGGCGGCCTCATGAACTCGGGCTGGGTGACCGGCTTCGGCACGGGCGGCATCTTCGGCGAGTGGGAGAGCTTCGTGGTCCGCTCCGGCGGCGCGCGCACCCTGACCGCCCCGGGCGGCCTGGGCGACAGCTCCAAGATCATCTACATGACGCCGCAGTTCTTCGGCTTCGACTTCGGCGCCTCCTTCGCCCCGAACTACAATGGCGGCGAGGACACGGGCTGCCCGAACAACGGCCCGACCGGCTTCTGCGACCGTGCCTACGCCTTCGTCGGCGCGCGCAACATCGGCATCCCGTCGGCCATCCCCGACTTCTCCGTCCGCAAGAACGAGTACCAGCTCGCCGCCCGTTGGCGCGGGAACGTGGCGGGCGTGGGCCTCGCCGCCACCGCCGGCTACATCGGCTCGGACGCGGCTCGCGACCTGAACTCGGTCACCGGCCAGCAGGCCCGCGTGTTCAACAACCTGAACATCATGCAGGTCGGCGCGCAGGCGAGCTACATGGGCTTCACGGTGGGCGCCGCCTACATGTGGGGTGACTTCAACTGGTTCTACGGCAACAACCTGCGCGGCGGGCGCCAGTCCAGCCAGCTGACCGTGGGCGGCCAGTACTCGGCCGGTCCGTTCACCGTGGGCGCCAACATGTTCTCGGGCCTGTTCGAGGGCGCGCAGCGCACGACCTTCACCGAGAACGCCGCCGGTGGCTTCACGCAGGGCGTGGCCGCGACCGGTCGTGCGGGCGAGCGTCGCTGGGGCCTGGGCGTCGGCGCCAACTACCGCCTCGCCCCGGGCATGGACCTGCTGGCGGAGTACACCTACTTCAGCCGCCGCGAGCAGGGCGTGGACCTCGACGTGTTCCGCACGGGCGTCCAGTCCCGCGCCACGGCGTCGGTGTTCATCCTGGGCACGCGCCTGGCCTTCTGAGCTGGGCCGGGCAACCGGACCACATGGGGAGGGGCGGCGGGGCAACCTGCCGCCCCTTCTCTTTTTCCGGGCGCCGTCCTAGACATCGCCCGCCATGACGCACCCCTTGCGAATCACCTTCGCCGCCCTCCTTGCCCTTCCCCTCCTGTCCGCCTGCGGCGGCGGCCGCATGGTCGGCAACGACGAATACGGCAGCGACAGCCAGCGCGCCCGCGTCCAGGGCCGCCTGGGCGGCGCGGGGGACGGCATCGTCGTCTTCGGCGTGGACCGCTCGCGCGAGGCGCAGGGCGCAGCGGCGGCCGCGGCGGCCGGCGGCGGCGCGGGGATGACGGTGAACGCCTTCCTGTGGCGCGCGACGCTGGACACCCTGTCCTTCATGCCGCTGGCCAGCGCCGACCCGTTCGGCGGCGTCATCATCACCGACTGGTACTCGCCCCCCGCCAGCGAGGGCGAGCGCTTCAAGGCCACCGCCTACGTCACCAGCCGGCAGCTCCGCTCGGACGGCGTGCGGGTCCAGGTGTTCCGCCAGGTGAACCAGCGCGGCGGCTGGGTGGACGCCCCGACCTCGGCCGCCACGAACAGCGAGATGGAGGACCGCGTGCTGGCCCGCGCGCGGGAGCTGCGCTCGCAATCCGCCGGCGTGCGGTAGTCCCCACGCCACTTTTCCCGCGTCGCTGCGCGTCGCGGAAAAAGCGGCGCGGGGGCCCCGGGTGGAAGGTGCGTCGGTGCCGTAGGGCGGGATTCGCCTTGCGGGCGGCCACGCGGCTTCGCGCGTGCCGGGCTGGGGCGATCCTGTGTGGCCTTCTCCACGCCAGGGCGAAGCCCCGCCGCGACCGGAGGGAGCGGGGTGCGCCTGCGGCACAGGCCCGTGGCTTTGCCATGGGCCGGCCAGCGCACGCGCCCGGCCAGGAGCAGCGCCCCGCCGCCCAAGAGGCGCAACGGCGAAGCCGAGCGCCGGCCGGCCAGCGCACCCCGCCAGGACAAGACCGCCAATGCGGGATGCGCGCGCACGGCGCGCGCCGGCACCCTTCAGGGTGCCGAAGCCAAGCCCGCGGAGCGGGCGCCCGGCGTAGCCGCGGCCTCAAGCCGCGGCGATGAGGGCACGATGAAGCGGCGAAGACCTGAGACGCGGCGGGCGCATGCCCGCCACGTCACAGGTCTTCGCTCAGCACGGTGATGGTGACGTGGTAGGCGACCTCGCCCTCGTCCTCGTCGCGGTCCACCGTGCCGATGGTCTCGCCATCCGCCAGCAGCTCCACCGGGCCGTTGCGCGTCTGCGCGGCGCGGATGTTGATGCGCTGGCTGCCGAGCAGCTTGCGCAGATGGGCCTGCACGGCCTGGATTTCGTTGGGCTTCATCGCGCCCCCATACCCGGATGCGGCGCGATGCTCTAGCCTGTGGCGCTTCCGCATGGCCCTGCCCCCCACCTTCCTCGACGAGCTGCGCCTGCGCACGCCCCTGCCGGGCCTGATCGGCCGGCGCACGCGGCTGACCAAGGCGGGGCGGCAATGGAAGGGCTGCTGCCCCTTCCACAACGAGAAGTCGCCCTCGTTCCACGTCTATGACGAGCATTTCCACTGCTTCGGCTGCGGCGCCCATGGCGACGCCTTCGCCTACGTCATGCGCGCCGAGGGTGCCTCCTTCATGGAGGCGGTGGAGCGCCTGGCCGCCGAGGCCGGGCTGGAGGTGCCCAAGCCCACCCCCCAGGCCCGCGCGCGCGAGCAGCGCGCGAAGGACCTGCACGGCGTGCTGGAGGCGGCGCAGGCCAGCTTCGCCCGCCGCCTGCACGCGGCGGAGGGCGCGGCCGCGCTGGCCTACCTCAAGGGCCGCGGCCTGTCGGACGAGACGATCGCGCGCTTCGGCCTGGGCTGGAGCGGGGCAGGCCGCGGCGCCCTGCTGGCCGAGCTGCGCGAGGAGGGCATCGAGGCGCGGCAGATGGTCGAATCGGGCCTGATGCAGGACCGCGAGGGCCGGCTGACGGACCTGTTCTTCAACCGCGTGATGTTCCCCATCCGCGACCGGCGGGGGCGCCTGGTCTCCTTCGGCGGGCGCATCCTGGGCGACGGGCAGCCCAAATACGTCAACGGGCCGGAGACACCGGTCTTCTCCAAGCGTCGCAACCTCTACGGCCTGGATTTGGCGCGCGAGGCGGTGTTCCGCGGCGCGCCCCTGCTGGTGGTCGAGGGCTACATGGACGTCATCGCGCTGCACCAGGGCGGCTTCGCGGGCGCGGTGGCGCCGCTCGGCACCGCGCTGACGGCCGAGCAGATGGCCGAGCTGTGGCGCGTCTCGGCCGAGCCGGTGCTGTGCTTCGACGGCGACGCGGCCGGTGGGCGCGCGGCGGCGAAGGCCGCGGAAACCGCCCTGCCGCTGCTGACGCCCGCGGCCTCGCTGCGCTTCGCCACCCTGCCGGCGGGCGAGGACCCGGACACGCTGGTCCGCCGCGGCGGTTCGCGCGCCATGCAGGCGGTGCTGGACGCGGCGCAGCCGATGGGCGAGGCGCTGTTCGGCCTCGTCGCCAACGGGCCGATCCCGGCCTCGCCCGAGGGCCGCGCCCTGCTGCGCAACCGGCTGGTGGCGGCGGCCGGCGCCATCCCGGACAAGTCGTTGGCCGCAGAATACCGCCGCGCGCTGCTGGACCGTTTCTTCGCCGCCTCCAAGCGCCCGGACCGGCGCATCACGCCGCGCCACGCGCGTCCCGTGCCGGATGGGGCCACGGCGCGGCAGGCGCGCGCGGGCATCCTGCTGGCGATCTGCGCCCGCCATCCCCATCTGTTGCCGGAGGTGGAGGAGCCGCTTGCCCTGCTGGACTTCCCTGAAGGCCCGCTGCGTGCGGCGAGGGATGCGATCCTGGCGTGGCTGCCCGCGGCGCCGCGGCTTGACTCGGAGGGTTTGATCGCCCACCTCGCCGAATCCGGGATCAGCGTGGATTTCGTGCGGAAGCCGGAGCTTCCCCCAGGGGCCCGCCCCGGCGCGACGCCGGCGGAGGCGCTGGAGGCGTTCTGGCAGATCTTCGGGTTCCTCAGGGGCGAGGGCGAGCTGGTGGAGGACCTCCAGGCCGCCGCCGCCGCGCTGACGGAAACCGCGGATGAGGGCGCGCAGACCCGCGTCATCCGCCTGGCGGTCGCGCTGGATGCGCTGCGGCGGGGCGAGTCGGGCGAGGACGAGGAGGGGGGCTAGTCCGCCCCCTATATATATGGGGGCCTTTTTCCGGCCCCGGCGGTGAAGAATTGGAGCGGCAGCGCATGGCGACGAAGACGGCGAATGGCACCGAGACGGCCGAATCCCGCGAAGAGGCGGTGGAGGGGGTGCTGCTCGACATCACCTCGGCGGCGGTCAAGAAGCTGATCGCCCGCGGCAAGGAGCGCGGCTACGTCACCTTCGAGGAGGTGAACATGGCGCTGCCCGAAGGCCAGGTCTCGCCCGAATTCATGGAGGACACCCTGGCCGCGCTGAGCGAGGCGGGGATCAACGTCGTCGAGAGCGAGGAATCCGAGGACAGCGACGCCAAGCCCGAGAAGAAGGAAGGCGAGGAGGAGAAGGAAGGCGAGGAGGAGTCCGGCGGCAACGTCGACGAGGAGACGCTGGGCCGCACCGACGACCCCGTGCGGATGTACCTGCGCGAGATGGGCAGCGTGGAGCTGCTTTCGCGCGAGGGCGAGATCGCCATCGCCAAGCGCATCGAGGCCGGCCGCGACACCATGATCGGCGGGCTGTGCGAGAGCCCGCTGACCTTCAAGGCCATCCTCGCCTGGCACGACGCGCTGAAGGCCGACCCGCCGCGCATGCTGCTGCGCGACGTGATCGACCTGGAGGCGACCAACAACGCCGACAACCCCGACGGCGCGCCGGCCGAGCCGGAGGAGTTCGAGGAAGGCGAGGAAGGCGAGAATGTCGGCCTGTCGCTGTCCGCGCTGGAGGAGAAGCTGAAGCCGGAGGCGCTGGCCGCCTTCGACGCGATCCGCGAGGGCTACGGCAAGCTGCAGAAGCTGTCGCTCAAGCGGATGGACGCCTACACCTCGGGCGGGGAGCTGGCCGGGCGGTCGGAGAAGACCTACGAGAAGCAGCGGCTGGAGCTGGTGGCGCTGGTGCAGAAGGTGCACCTGCACAACAACCGGATCGAGGAGCTGGTCGAGCAGCTCAAGGGCTTGAACAAGAAGCTGACGGCGCTGGACGGCCAGGTGCTGCGCCTGGCGATGGGCCTGAAGGTGAAGCGCGAGGACTTCCTGCCGCTGTGGATCGGCGCCGAGCTGGACCCGACCTTCATGGACCGGGTCTCCAAGATCAAGAACAAGTACTGGCAGGCCTTCGCCGCCAAGCACCGCGACACGCTGGAGGAGATCCGCGTCGAGATCGCGCAGGTCGCCAACGCCTCGGGCCTGCCGGTGGGCGAGTTCCGCCGCGTCTACCGCACGGTGGCCGAGGGCGAGCGCGACATGAACCGCGCGAAGAAGGAGATGATCGAGGCGAACCTGCGCCTCGTCATCTCCATCGCCAAGAAGTACACCAACCGCGGCCTGCAGTTCCTGGACCTGATCCAGGAAGGCAACATCGGCCTGATGAAGGCGGTGGACAAGTTCGAGTACCGCCGCGGCTACAAGTTCAGCACCTACGCGACGTGGTGGATCCGCCAAGCCATCACCCGCTCCATCGCCGACCAGGCGCGGACCATCCGCATCCCGGTCCACATGATCGAGACGATCAACAAGCTGGTGCGCACCTCGCGCCAGATGCTGCACGAGATCGGGCGCGAGCCGCAGCCGGAGGAGCTGGCCGAGAAGCTGGGCATGCCGCTGGAGAAGGTGCGCAAGGTGCTGAAGATCGCCAAGGAGCCGATCTCCCTCGAGACGCCGATCGGCGACGAGGAGGACAGCCACCTGGGCGACTTCATCGAGGACAAGAACGCCGTCATCCCGCTGGACGCCGCCATCCAGGCCAACCTGCGCGAGGCGACGACGCGGGTGCTGGGCAGCCTGACGCCGCGCGAGGAGCGGGTGCTGCGCATGCGCTTCGGCATCGGCATGAACACCGACCACACGCTGGAGGAGGTGGGCCAGCAGTTCAACGTGACGCGCGAGCGCATCCGCCAGATCGAGGCCAAGGCGCTGCGCAAGCTCAAGCACCCGTCGCGCTCGCGCAAGCTGCGGTCCTTCCTGGAGCATTGACGTGTTCCTGGCGGAACCCGTCACCCGCATCGCGGTGGAGGTGACCTTCCTGCGGATGGACCGCCGCCCCGGCGGGGCGCGGCCCGCGCTGCCGGCGGGCGTGTCCGTCCACCGGCTGCTGCCGCGGGCGAGCGTGGCGGAATACCGCCGCCTCTACGACGCGGTGGGGCAGGACTACGTCTGGTGGCTGCGGCGCACGCTCTCCGACGCGCAGCTGGACGAGGTGCTGGGCGACCCGCGGATCAGCGTGCACGTGGCGCGCGACGCGGCGGGCGCCGACCTCGGCTTCTACGAGCTGGACCGCCGGCACTGGCCCACCATCAACCTGGCCTATTTCGGGCTGCTGCCCGGCGCCATCGGCCAGGGGCTTGGCATGGCGCTGCTGCGCCACGCCATCGGCGCCGCCTGGAACGAAGGCTGCGCGGCGCTGACGGTGAACACCTGCACCGCCGACCACCCGCGCGCCCTGCCCAACTACGATGCCGCGGGCTTCCGGCGCCTGCGGACCGTGCGCGAGGAATGGCCGGTGCCCGATCGCCTCGGCCTGCCGATCCCCGCGCGCCTCAGGATCTGATCCAGCGGATCCCGGGCGGCGTGCGGAAGGCGAAGCGCAGCAGGTGGCGGGCGAGCACCTCCTCCAGCAAGGCGCCGCGTTCCGCATCCACCGCGTCCCGGCGCATCACCAGCGCGTCATGCGTCGCCTCCAGCCGGCAGGCGCCGCCCTCGAAGGCGATCTCGCCGGTGGTTGCGGCCAGGCTGACGGCCAGCTTGTGCTGGAAGTGCTTGCAGAGCTGGGCGAGGTAGCGGGCGGGCGTCTCCATCGCCACCCGCGCCTCGGACTGGAAGGCGGCCATCAGCTGCGCTCCACCGCGATGGCGGCGGCGTCCAGCGCCGCGGCGACGGCCTGGGCGCCGGCCTCGTCCAGCGTGCCGCGCGACAGGCGCAGGCGCAGGGCCAGCTTCAGGTTCTCCATGGCGCGGACCACCGGGGCGGGGGGCGCGGCCTGCGCGCGGCTGTCCAGCCTGGCGAGCAGGGCGTCGGCGGCCTCGCGGTTGGCGGCCAGGAAGGCGCGGCCCTCCTCGGTGGCGGCGTGGAGCTTGCGGCCGCCCTCGGCCGGGGCGGCGGCGGCGTGGCCCAGCTCCTCCAGCAGGGTGAGCGTGGGGTAGATCACGCCGGGGCTGGGGGAATAGGCGCCGCCGGCGCGCTCCTCCAGCGCCTTGATCAGCTCGTAGCCGTGGCTGGGCTTCTCGGCCAGCAGGTGCAGCAGCACCAGCCGCAGGTCGCCGCCGCCGAAGACGCGGCCGGGGCCGCCGCGGCCGTGGCGGCGGAAGGGGTTGAGGTCGGTGCCGTGCCCGCCATGGGCGAAGCGCCGGCCGTGATGGCGGGGATGGCCCCGCATGTCGTCATGGTTCATGCACTCAAGATATATCGCGGATCACACGGCGCAAGTGCGATTGCGTCGCACTTACATTCTGTTGCACAGGGATACCCACCGTTGCGCGCCGCCGTCCTACACGCGGCGCATCCCGTCCGGAGACCGCGATCCCGTGAAACGCCTCATGCTGCGCCTGCACCGCTGGGTGGCGCTGCTCTTCGCCCTGCCCATCCTGGTGGTGACCGTCACCGGCCTCATCCTGGCCGCCGAGCCGGCGCTGAAGGCGCGCACCCCGCCCGGCACGGTGACGCTGGAGCGGCTGGAGGCGGTGCTGGACGCCGCCGGCCCGGCCCCCGGCGCCGGCCTGTTCATCCGCGGCTGGGAGGGCACGGCCGTGCTCGGCGGCCGCGGGATGCCGCCCCGCAGCTTCGACCTGGCCACCGCGCAGCCGCGCGAGGCGGGATGGCTGCCCGGCCTGTTCCTTTCCTCGCGCCGCATGCACGAGACGCTTCTGCTCGACCTCGGCTGGCTGGTGACGGCCAGCACGGCGGCCTGCGTCCTGCTGGCGCCGCTGGGGCTGCTGCTGGGCTGGCCGAAGCTGCGCAACAGCCTGGGTGGCTGGCACCGGCTGGTGGGGTGGGTGGGGCTGCCGCTGCTGGTGGGCAGCCCGCTCACCGGCCTGGCGCTCGCGCTGGGCATCACCTTCGCGCCGTCGCCGCCGCCCGCCGCCGGCGGCCCGCCCCTGCCGCTGCGCGACGCGGTGCGGCTGGTGGCGGAACGGCACCCCCTGGACGGGCTGGACTTCATCCGCACCGTCGGCGGCGGGCAGCGGCTGGTGCGGGTGCTGGATGGGTCGGGCACGGCCATCATCTATCGCGTCACGCCGGGCGGCTTGCAGCCGGTGGCGACGAACTGGCCGCGCCTGCTGCACGAGGGCAACTGGGCCGGCGTGATGGGCAGCGTGGTGAACGCCGTCGCCGGCCTGGGGCTGGTGATGCTGCTGGTGACCGGCCTGTGGATCTGGGCGCGGCGGCGGCTGCTGCGGCGCCGCGCTACAGCCGCGCGAGCGCCTCGCGCAGCGCCGATTCGGTGAGGATCTGCGGCAGCAGCGCCGGCGCCCCGCCGCCGCCTGGGTAGAGCAGGTAGAGCGGCACGCCGTCCCGCCCATGCGCGCGCAGCAGGGCGGTGATGGCGGCGTCCCCCCGCGTCCAGTCGCCCACCAGCACGGCCACGTTGCGCTGCGCGAAGGCGGCGCGGGTCGCTTCCGTGTCCAGCGCCACGCGCTCGTTCACCTTGCAGGTGATGCACCAGGCGGCGGTGAGGTTGACGAAGACCGGCCGCCCCTCGGCCTGCAGCGCGGCGACGCGCGCGGCCGACCATGGCTCGCCCGGGGCGATTCGGGCGGGGGCGGCCGCCGTTTCCAGCCCCGGCAGCAGGGCCAGCGCGCCGGCCAGCGCCAGCGGGGCCAGCAGGCGACCGCCGCGGAACCCGGCGCCGAAGGCCCAGGCGGCCAGCGCCACCAGCACGCCCCCGGCCAGCACCGCCAGCACCCCGTCCGGCCCGGCCTGCTGCGCCAGCACCCAGGCCAGCCAGGCGGCCGCGCCATACATGGGGAAGGCGAGGAACTGCCGCAGCCGCTCCATCCACGGCCCCGGCCGCGGCACGGCGCGGGCCAGCGCGGGGAAGGCGGCCAGCAGCGCGTAGGGCAGCGCCAGCCCCAGCCCCAGCGCGGCGAACACCAGCAGCGCGCCCCAGCCTGGCAGCAGCAGCGCGGCGCCGATGGCGGGCGCCATGAAGGGCGCGGTGCAGGGCGTGGCCAGCAGCACCGCCAGCAGCCCGGTGCCGAAGGCCCCGCGCGACCCCGCCAGCGCCGGCCCGCGCAGCGCGAAGACGCCCGAGAGGTTCAGCCCCACAAGCAGCATCAGCCACGCCATGGCGGCGACGAAGGCCGGGTGGGTGAACTGGAAGCCCCAGCCCGCCGCGGCGCCCGCCGCGCGCAAGGCAAGCAGCACCCCGCCCAGCGCCACCATGCCGCACAGCACCCCCCCGACGTAGCCCGCCGCGTCCCGCCGCACCGCCCCCGCGCCCACGCCGCCGAGGCGGGCCAGCGCCATGGCCTTCATCGCCAGAACGGGGAAGACGCAGGGCATGAGGTTGAGGATCAGCCCGCCCAGCAGCGCCAGCGCCAGCACCTGCGCCAGCGGCAGGCCGGCAACGGCGGAGGGGCCGGGCGCGGCGGACAGGGTGAAGCCGGCACGCTGGCCGCCGGCATCGGTGAGGACCAGCACGCCCTCCAGCGGGCCGGCGGGCGCGTTGGGCGCGGGGGACAGGGCCAGGGAAAGGCCGCCCTCCCGCAGCGACAGGCGCTGCGGCGGCGGGTTCAGCAACCGGTCCTGCGCGAGGGGGAAGAAGGCGGCGCCGCGCACGCTCGCGGGGGAGATCGCCTCGCCCTCCACCGACAGCACGCCCTCGGGCGAGACGCGCGCGGCGAAGGGGGCGGGGCGGGGCAGCGCGGCCTCGGCCGCGGCGAAGCGGACGAGCTGGGCCGGGCGGGGCCGGGCCTCCACCGGCAGGGAGAGGGCGAAGCGGCCCTCCTCGGGGATGCAGACATCGGCGCAGACCAGCCAGGTGGCCCCGCCCTCCAGCGTCGCCGTGCCGCCGGGGGGCAGGGTGGCGGGGACGGTGACGGCGAGCGGCAGCAGCGCCTCATTCGTGTAGCCGAAGTTCATCAGCGGGCCGAAGCCGATGCGCTCGGGAATGGGGAATTGCAGCGGGCCGGCCGTCCAGCCCTCGGGCAGGCGCAGGGACAGCTCGGGCGCCGCACCTGCATCGCCGGGGTTGGACCAGTAGGTGTGCCAGCCCGGCGCCAGGCGCAGGCGCAGCATGAGGCGGAATTCATCGCCCGGGGCGATGGCCGTGCGGTCGGCCAGCACCGTCACCGTGGCGCGGGGCGAGGCGACGGGCGCGGACTCCACCGCCCCCGCCCGCAGGGGCAGCGCGAGGAGGGCCAGCAGGAGGAGGAGGCAGCGCATCGCAGCCATAGAAGGCGTGGGTGTGGCTTTCATGCAACCCTCACGGCCCAAGCACGGCCAAGCGGCAACCGTTGCCGGAAAAAACGCTTTCTCCTGCATCTTCTTGCAACTTCCCTCGGGGGACTTCACCATGCCTCGTCTCAAGCACGCCCTCCTGGCCGGCGCCGCCCTGGCCGGCCTGCCGGCCGCCGCCTCCGCCCAGTCGTCCTATTTCAGCATGGACCGCTGGCGCGTGGCGCCGCAGAACACCGTCACCGGCTTCTACATCGGCGCCGGGGCCGGCGTGAACCTGCACGAGAACACCCGCGTCTCGCCCGACCGCCGGCTGGCGGACGGGCTGGCGGCGATCGGCGTCGGCGGCCGCGGCACCGCGATCTTCGACCCCGGCTTCGTCGGCGTCGCCTCCGTCGGCTACGGCCTGGGCAACGGGCTGCGCTTCGAGGTCGAGGGCTCGTACCGCGAGAACGAGATCGAGAAGATCCGCGGCTTCAACGGCCTGCCGCTGCGCGGCGCCGGCGGCACCCAGCGCACCTACGGCGTGATGGGCAACGTCCTCTACGACTTCGCCATCCCGGGCGTGCCGTGGATCACCCCCTACATCGGCGGCGGCGCCGGCTACATGTGGCGCGAGTGGGACGGCGTCGGCGTCTCCAACGTCCCCGGCACGGTCGCCCTGCGCTCGCGCGCCATCGAGGGCGGCTTCGCCTACCAGGCGATCGGCGGCTTCGCGGTGCCCTTCACCTCCGTCCCCGGCCTCGCGCTCACGGCGGAGTACCGCTACCTCGGCACCGAGCCGCAGCGCTTCAACACGCGCGCGGTGGCCACGCCGGGCGGGGCGGGGCTGGCCGGCGGCACGCTGAAGGCGGACACCGCCAACCACTCGGTGCTGCTGGGCCTGCGCTACGCCTTCAACCAGCCGCGCCCGGCGCCCGTCGCCGCCGTGGCGCCCGCCCCGGCCGCGCCCGCGCCCGCGCGCACCTACCTGGTCTTCTTCGACTGGGACCGCGCCGACCTGACCGACCGCGCGCGGCAGATCATCGCCGACGCGGCGCAGAACGCGCGCCGGGTGCAGAGCACGCGCATCGAGGTGAGCGGCCACGCCGACCGCACCGGCACCGCTGCCTACAACCAGCGCCTGTCCGTGCGCCGCGCCGAGGCGGTGGCGGGCGAGCTGGTCCGCAACGGCATCAACCGCAGCGAGATCAGCGTGCAGGGCTTCGGCTTCGAGCGGCCGCTGGTGCCGACGGCCCAGGGCGTGCGCGAGCCGCAGAACCGGCGCGTGGAGATCGTCCTGCGCTGATGCGACGGGGGGGCGTGGCGTGACCGCCGCGCCCCTTTCCCTGTTCACTGCCCGGCCGCGCATGGCGCGGCCCGCCGCCAGGTCGCCCCCACCACAGGCATCCCCGCGGCGCGGCGAAGCCAAGCGGCCGGATGGCCGCGCCCGGCGCCTGAAGGCGAGAAAGCAAGGAAGCCGGTGTCAGCCGGCTTCCGCCACCAACCCCCGATGGGTGTCCAGCACGTGGCGGCGCTTCACCTTCATGGTGGGCGTCATCATGCCGTTCTCCACCGTGAAGGGCTCGGGGAGCACCACCGTGCGGCGGATGCGCTCGACGGGCGAGAGGAGGGCGTTCACGCGCTTCACCGCCGCCTCCACGTCGCGCCCCTCGGCCGGCACCAGCAGGGCGACGACGCCGGCCAGCCCCTCGCCGGCCACCACCGCCTGGGCGATCTCGGGCTCGCCGGCCAGCAGGGCCTCCAGCTTCGCCGGGGCCACCATGTCGCCGCCCTTGAGCTTGATGAAGTCGCGCTTGCGGTCGGTGATGCGGATGCGGCCCTCCACCATCTCCGCCACGTCGCCCGTGTGCAGCCAGCCATCCTGGATGGCCTTCGCCGTCGCGGCCTCGTCGTTCCAGTAGCCGTCCATCACCAGGGCGCCCCGCACCAGCAGCTCGCCGTCGGCGGCGATGCGCGCCTCCACCCCGGCCAGGGGGCGGCCCACGCTGCGGCGGTCGTTGTCCCAGGGCGTGTTGACGCTGATCACCGGCCCGGCCTCCGTCTGGCCGTAGCCCTGGATCACCGGGATGCCGAGCGCGAGGAAGAAGCCCGACAGCGCGGGATCGAGCCGCGCGCCGCCGCTGACCAGGGCGCGCAGCCGCCCCCCGAAGCGGTCCCGCACCTTGGCGCGCACCAGCCGGTCCAGCACCGCGTCCTCCAGCCGCTCCAGCAGGCCGAGCGGCGGGCCGTCCAGCCGGCGCAGCCCGTGCGCCAGGGCGCGGCGGAACAGCGCGGCCTTGTATCCGCCCGCCTTCTCGGCCGTGCCCGAGATGCGCTCGCGCAGCACCTCGAACAGGCGCGGCACGGCGGTGACGACGTGCGGGCGGATCTCGGTGAACTCGGCGGCCAGCTTGTCGGCGCCGCGCGAGTAGACGACCTCGACGCCCGCCGCGGGCAGGATGAAGCCGCCCACCGTGTGCTCGTAGGAATGGGACAGCGGCAGGAAGGACAGGTAGGTGGGCGCCGCCACGCCCTGGAGGAGCTGGCGCAGCAGCACCTCGACCGCGCGGCAATTCGCCAGCAGGGCGCGGTGCGGCAGCATCACCCCGCGCGGCAGCCCGCCGGTGCCGGAGGTGTAGACCAAGCAGGCGAGACGCCCATCGGGGATCTGCTCGACCTCGGCCATCAGCATGGCGGCGTCGGCGGGCGCGGCGGTCAGCGTGGCCCAGGGCAGCGTGCCCTCGGGCGGGTCGTCCATGCAGACCAGGAGTTCCAGCTCCGCCGCCTCGCGCAGCCGCCCGGCGAGGGCGGGGGTGGAGACGATGGCCGCGCGCGCCCCGCTGTCGCGCAGGATGTGCGCGTGGTCGGCGACCGTGTTGGTGACGTAGGTGGGCACGGTGATGGCGCCGATCGCCATCAGGGCGTTGTCGGCGATGGCGAATTCGGGCCGGTTCTCCGCCACCAGCGCCACGCGGTCGCCCGGCATCACGCCTTGCGCGCGCAGGCCCTGGGCGCAATCGGCCACCGCCTGGGCGAAGGCGCCGCGCGTCATGCCCTGCCACGCGCCGCCGCGGTGGAAGCGCAGCATGGGCCGGGCGGGGGCCTCGCGCGCCAGGGCCAGCAGCAGGCCGGGCAGGCTGGTTGCGGTGCGGGCATCATGGGCCATGCGAAGTCTCCCCGTTGGCGCTTGGCCGCGCCGCATGCCCGCTTATATGGAAGCCATGCACGATCGCCAAAGCCGCCCCGCGCCCGCCTATGCCCCGCTCGACGCCTCGGGCGGCGAGGGGTCGCTGCCCTCCTGGGACCTGGCCGACCTCTACGCCGGCACGGAGGATCCGCGCATCGCCGCCGACCTCGACCGCGCCGAGGCCGAGGCGCGCGGCTTCCAGGAACGGCTGTCCGGCACGCTGGAGGCGATCTCGGGCGACGCGTTGGCCCAGGCGCTGGTGGAGTACGAGCGCATCGAGGAGGTGCTGGGCCGCGTGATGAGCTTCGCGCAGCTCCTCTTCGCCTCCGACGCGCAGGACCCTGCCAGCGGGCGCTTCCAGCAGACGATGAGCGAGCGCGTCACCGGCATCTCCTCGCACCTGGTGTTCTTCACGCTGGAGCTGAACCGCATCCCCGAGGCGACGCTGGAGGCGAAGCTGGCGAACAGCCCCGCGCTCGCCGCCTGGCGCCCCTGGCTGCGCGACCTGCGCGTGTGGCTGCCGCACCAGCTTCCGGACGAGATGGAGAAGCTGCTGCACGAGAAGGAGGTCACGGGCCGCGCCGCCTGGAACCGCCTGTTCGACGAGACGATGGCGAACATGACGGTGACGGTGGATGGCGAGGAGCTGTCCGTCTCGGCCGCGCTGAACAAGCTGAGCGACACCGACCGCAAGGTGCGCGAGGCGGCAGCCAAGGGCGTGAGCGCGGCCTTCGGCGAGCGGGTGCGGCTGTTCGGCCTCATCACCAACACCTTGGCGAAGGACAAGGAGGTGATGGACAAGTGGCGCCGCCACCCCCGCCCCGGCTCCTCGCGCAACCGCGCCAACATGGTGGAGGACGAGGTGGTGGACGCCCTCGTCACCGCCGTCCGCGAGAGCTTCCCGCGCCTGTCCCACCGCTACTACGCCATGAAGGCGAAGTGGCTGGGCCTGCCCAAGCTGCAGCACTGGGACCGCAACGCGCCGCTGCCGCGCGACGCGGACGGGACCATCCCCTGGCCCGACGCGGTGCGGCAGGTGCGCGAGGCCTACAAGGCGTTCAGCCCGCGGCTGGAGCAGGTGGCCGCGCCCTTCTTCGACAATGCGTGGATCGACGCGGCGCTGCGCCCCGGCAAGGCCTCGGGGGCCTTCGCGCACCCCACCGTGCCCTCCGCGCATCCCTACCTGCTGCTGAACTACCACGGCAAGGCGCGCGACGTGATGACGCTGGCCCATGAGCTGGGCCACGGCGTGCACCAGCGCCTCGCCGCCGAGCAGGGCTACCTGCGCTCCTCCACCCCGCTGACGCTGGCCGAGACGGCGAGCGTGTTCGGCGAGATGCTGACCTTCCGCGCCATGCTGGACGCGGAGCAGGACCCCGCGAAGCGCCGCCTGCTGCTGGCCTCCAAGGTGGAGGACATGCTGAACACCGTGGTGCGCCAGATCGCCTTCTACCGCTTCGAGACGCTGCTGCACGAGGAGCGCCGGCAAGGCGAGCTGAGCGCCGAGCGCATCGGCGAGATCTGGATGGAGGTGCAGCGCGAGAGCCTGGGCCCGGCCTTCGAGTTCACGCCGGACTACGCGGTGTACTGGGCCTACATCCCGCACTTCGTGCACACGCCCTTCTACGTCTACGCCTACGCCTTCGGGGACTGCCTGGTGAACGCGCTCTACGGCGTGTTCCGCGAGGGGACGGTGCCGGATTTCGAGGCGAAGTACCTGGCGATGCTGCGCGCCGGCGGCACGCTGCGCCACAAGGAGCTGCTGGCGCCCTTCGGCCTGGACGCATCCAGGCCGGACTTCTGGAAGCGTGGGCTGGATGTCATCAGCGGCTTCATCGACGAGCTGGAAGCGGCATGAGCGACAAGCGCGAATCCACCCTGTTCGGCGAGATGCGCCGGATGGTGCAGACCTCCGGCGCCGTCACCGGCATCGCCGCCCGCGTGGCCGGCAACCGCATCTTCGGCATGAAGACGAACAAGGACGCCCATGCCGAGGACCTGAAGAAGCTGCTGGGCGGGCTGAAGGGCCCGATGATGAAGGTGGCGCAGTTCCTGTCCACCGTGCCCGACGCGCTGCCCGAGGAATACGCGCGCGAGCTGGCGACGCTCCAGGCCAACGCGCCCTCCATGGGCTGGCCCTTCGTGAAGCGCCGCATGGCGGCCGAGCTGGGCAATGACTGGCAGGGCCGCTTCGCCTCCTTCGCGCCCGAGGCCGCGGCCGCCGCCAGCCTGGGCCAGGTGCACCGCGCCACGCTGCATGACGGCCGGCAGGTGGCCTGCAAGTTGCAATACCCCGACATGCCGAGCGTGGTGGAGGCCGACCTGCGCCAGCTGAAGCTGGCCATGCAGCTGTACCGCCGCATGGACACCTCGCTGGACAACGAGGAGGCGTACCAGGAGCTCCAGGCCCGCCTGCGCGAGGAGCTGGACTACACGCGCGAGGCCTCCCAGCAGCGCCTCTACGGCCTGATGCTGGCCGACGAGCCCTCCGTGCAGGTGCCGGTGCCGGTGGAGGAGCTGACGACGAAGCGCCTGCTCACCATGTCCTGGCTCGACGGCGCCTCCATCCAGCGCCGCATCGAGGAGGGGCCGGACCAGGAGGAGCGCAACGCCTACGCGCGCGCCCTGTTCACCGCCTGGTACAAGCCGCTCTACCGCTTCGGCGTGATCCATGGCGACCCGCACCTCGGCAACTACCAGGTGCGCGTGGCCGAGCGCGGGATCAACCTGCTGGACTTCGGCACGATCCGCGTCTTCCCTCCCTCCTTCGTCTCCGGCGTCATCATCCTCTACGAGGCGGTGCGCGACCACGACGAGGCGAAGGCCGCGCATGGCTTCGAGACCTGGGGCTTCAAGGGCCTGTCGCGCGAGACGATGATGGTGCTGTGGAAGTGGGCGGAGTTCCTCTACGAGCCGTTGCTGCAGGACCGCGTGCGCCCCATCCAGGAAAGCGACGACCCGCTCTTCGGCCGGCGCGTGGCGGAGGAGGTGCACAAGGGCCTCAAGCGCACCGGCGGCGTGCGGGTGCCGCGCGAGTTCCCGCTGATGGACCGCGCCGCCATCGGCCTGGGCAGCGTCTTCCTGCGCCTGAAGGCGGAGATGAACTGGCACCGCATGTTCATGGAGCTGGTGGAAGGCTTCAACGAGGGCGAGCTGGCCGCGCGGCAGGCGGCGGCGATCGCCGAGGCGGGGGTGCCGCCCTCCGCTTGACCTTCCCACCCACTCGGGCTTTGACGGGTTGCGCCGCATCACGGCACATGCCTATGCAGGCGCGGGTCTGAAGCAGAGGGTGGGTTCATGCGTCTTGCGGTCCTCAAGGAACGGCGCGCCGGCGAGAGCCGCGTCGCCGCCACGCCGGAGACGGTCAAGAAGCTGGCGGCGCTGGGCCTGGACGTGGCCGTGGAGGCGGGCGCGGGCCTCGCCTCCGGCTTCCCCGACGCCGATTACGCCGCGGCCGGCGCCGAGGTTTCGCCCGACGCCGGCGCCGCGCTGGCGGGTGCCGCCATCGTGTTCAAGGTGCGCGCGCCGCTGGGCACGGGCGAGGGCGCGGTGGACGAGCTGGCGCTGATCCCGCGCGGGGCGCTGGTGCTGGGCACCATGGGCGCCGACGCCCATGCCGTGCAGACCTACGCGGCGCTGGGGCTGGATGTCGCCTCCCTGGAGCTGCTGCCGCGCATCACCCGCGCGCAGAGCATGGACGTGCTGTCCTCCCAGGCCAACCTCGCCGGTTACCGCGCGGTGGTGGAGGCCGCCGTGGCCTTCGACCGCGGCTTCCCCATGCTGATGACGGCGGCCGGCACCGTGCCGGCGGCCAACGTCTTCGTGATGGGCGCGGGCGTGGCGGGCTTGCAGGCCATCGCCACCGGGCGGCGGCTGGGCGGGCGCGTGAGTGCCACCGACGTGCGCCCGGCGGCGAAGGAGGAGATCAAGTCGCTGGGCGCGGCCTTCGTCGGCTACGAGGATGAGGAAAGCAAGGCCGCGCAGACCAGCGGCGGCTACGCCAAGCAGCTCTCCGCCGATTTCTACGCGAAGCAGGCCGAGGTGATCGCCGCCCACATCGCCAAGCAGGACGTGGTGGTCTGCACCGCGCTGGTGCAGGGCCGCCGCGCGCCCACCCTGGTGACGAAGGCCATGGTCGCCTCCATGAAGCCCGGCAGCGTGATCGTGGACATCGCGGCCGATGCCGGCGGCAATTGCGAGGAAACCCGCCCGGGCACGCTGCACGTCACGGAGAACGGCGTGAAGGTGCTGGGCTGGACCAACTGGCCCGGCCGCATCCCCGCCGCCGCCTCCGCGCTGTATGCCCGCAACCTGCTGACCCTGCTGTCCACCTTCTGGGACAAGGACGCCAAGGCCCCCGCCCTGCCGGCGGAGGACGAGGTGGTCCGAGGCGTGATGCTCACCCGCGGCGGCGCCGTGGTCCACCCGAACTTCGCCTGAGGGGCACCGAGATGAACCCGAACGTGATCGCGGTGGAGGCGCAGGCGCTGGCCGACCGCGCCGCCGCCCTCGCCCTGCAGGCGAAGCAGATGGCCGACAGCGTGGCCCCCGTGGCCGCCGCCGCCGAGCCCTTCCTGCTGCTGCTGACCGTGTTCCTCATGGCCTGCTTCGTCGGCTACTACGTGGTGTGGCAGGTCACGCCCGCGCTGCACTCGCCGCTGATGGGCGTGACCAACGCCATCTCCTCCGTCATCGTCGTGGGCGCCATCCTCGCCACCGGCACGGCGGAGAGCGGGCTGGCGCGGTTCTTCGGCTTCCTCGCCATCATCCTGGCTTCCGTGAACATCTTCGGCGGCTTCCTGGTCACGCGGCGGATGCTGGCGATGTTCCAGTCCAAGAAGAAGGGCTGAGCGCCATGCAGACCATCACCACCCTGGCCTACCTGGTCGCCTCCGTCCTGTTCATCATGGCGCTGCGCGGACTGTCGCACCCCACCACCTCGCGGCAGGGCAACCTGTTCGGCATGGTGGGCATGGGCATCGCCATCCTCGCCACGCTGTTCAAGCCGGGCATGGACATGGGCGGCGTCGCGCTCATCGTGGCGGGGCTGGCCATCGGCGGCACCATCGGCGCCTACCTCGCCAACAAGGTGCAGATGACGTCGCTGCCGCAGCTGGTCGCGGCCTTCCACTCTCTGGTGGGCATGGCGGCGGTGTTCGTGGCGGCCGCGGCCTTCTACAGCCCCGAGAGCTTCGGCATCGGCACGCGCGGCGCCATCAAGGGCGCATCGCTCGTCGAGATGTCGCTGGGGCTGGCCATCGGCGCCATCACCTTCAGCGGCTCGGTGATCGCCTTCGCGAAGCTGGACGGGCGGATGTCCGGCTCGCCCATCATCTTCAAGGGCCAGCACATGCTGAACGCCGGCCTGGGCGCGCTGCTGCTGCTGCTGGTGATCGCCTTCGTGATGACCGGCTCCTCCTTCCTGTTCTGGACGATCGCGCTGCTGGCCTTCGCGCTGGGCTTCCTGCTGATCATCCCGATCGGCGGGGCGGACATGCCGGTCGTCGTGTCCATGCTGAACAGCTACTCGGGCTGGGCGGCGGCGGGCATCGGCTTCACCATCGGCAACCTGCTGCTGATCGTCACCGGCGCGCTGGTCGGCGCCTCGGGCGCCATCCTCTCCTACATCATGTGCAAGGGGATGAACCGCAGCATCATCAACGTGCTGCTGGGCGGCTTCGGCTCGGACACCGGCGTGGCCTCGACGGCCGCGGGCGCGGGGGACCGCGCGCCGGTGAAGGCCGGTTCGCCGGAGGACGCGGCCTTCATCATGAAGAACGCCGCCAAGATCATCGTCGTGCCCGGCTACGGCATGGCGGTGGCCCAGGCCCAGCAGGTGGTGCGCGAGATGGCGGACCTGCTGAAGAAGGAGGGCGCCGAGGTCTCCTACGCCATCCACCCCGTCGCCGGCCGCATGCCCGGCCACATGAACGTGCTGCTGGCCGAGGCGAACGTGCCCTACGACGAGGTGCACGAGCTGGAGGAGATCAACCCCGAATTCGCCGAGGCCGACGTCGCCTACGTGATCGGGGCGAACGACGTGACCAACCCGGCCGCCAAGACCGACAAGGGCAGCGCCATCTACGGCATGCCGATCCTGGACGTGGAGCGCGCCAAGACGGTGTTCTTCGTCAAGCGCGGCATGGCGTCCGGCTACGCCGGCGTGGAGAACGAGCTGTTCTTCCGCCCGAACACCATGATGCTGTTCGGCGACGCGAAGAAGGTCACGCAGGAGATCGTGCAGGCGCTGCAGCGGTAAGGGCACGCTCCAGCCGGTCCAGCACCGGGTCCGGCCGGCCGATCCGCCGCAGGGCGTCCACGGTGCGCGACAGGTAGTCGCGCGCCGTCCCCTCCGCGCCCTCGCCCGAGGCGATGAGGGCGAGGGTCTCCGCCTCCGGCCGCTCGCCGGCGAAGAGGCGGCTGGCGGGGTCGGCCAGGAAGGTCAGCGCCGGCGCGCCGTCATCCAGCGGCAGCCAGGCGGGGATGTAGTGGCCCGGCCGCATCTCCTGCTTCCAGGCGGGCCACAGGTCCTCCGCGCCCGCCACGGTGAAGGCGATGCCGTGGGCCTGCCCGCCCGGCACCAGGCCGAGCGTGAGGCTGGGCGCCTCCAGCGTGCCGCGGCTCGTTTCGTCCCACACCACGTGGCGGGCGGCGTGGCCGGGCAGGGTGGCGGCGTTGGCCGCGCCGTAGCGCAGGTTGCGCTGCCAGGTCAGCGCGCCGTAGGCGAAGAGGCGCAAGGCCCCGGGCGGGGCGAGGCGCAGCGTCTCCGCGAGGCGGGCGCGCAGGTCGGGTTCGGGGATCATCGGCGGCTCAATGCACCGCGGCGGGCCAGGGTTCCGGGGAAACGGGGCCGGGCAGGAAGTTCGTCCACATGCGGCAGTCCAGGCGCCGCCAGCCGGGGGCCGGGGGCTCGCTGCCGATGACTTCGGGGCAGCGGCGGGAGGCGGCGAGGTCCTCCGCGCGCCGGGGGTCCGCGGGCCGTTCCCACCGCTCCCAGCGCAGCAGGCCGAGGTGGCGGGCGTACCAGGACCGCTCCAGGTGGTCGGAGGCGTCGCGCGTCGCGTGGCTCCAGTGTTCGGACAGCAGGGTATCCGCCGTGAAGCGGCCGCCCGGCAGGCCGGGGCTGCGCCAGGGATAGGCCACCGGCAGGACGCGCCAGCGGGTCAGGCTGCGGTCCAGCACCGCGGGGCATTCATCGGGGCCGCGGCGCAGGTGCAGGGGGGCGATGGCCTCCTGCCACTCCGCGGTGGCGGCGGGGCCGGCGACCAGCCAGCCGCCGGGGGTGCAGTCGGGGCGCTGGAACCACTGCACGCCGTTGCCGCCATCCTCCGTCATCGCGATGGCCCAGCCCTCGGGGGTGCGGAGCAGCAGCTGGCCGCCATCGCCGCGCCCCGCGTCGAAGCGGGCGAAGCGGCGCGCGCCGTCGCCGAAGTCGAAGGTCTGGAGCACCGCCTCGGCGCCGCGGAAGCGCGTGAGCAGCGAGTCGCTGGCCTGGTGGCCGGCGGGCGGCGCGGGGCGCCAGCGTGCATCCGGCCAGTCATGCTTGCGCCAGGGCAGGGAGGTGCCCGCATGCAGCATCGGCCCGCCCTGGCAGTCCCAGGGCAGGCAGTCCGATTGAACCAGGAAGGGCAGCAGCTCGGCGGGCGCGGGGCGCGCCGCCAGCAGGAGGAGGACCGCGAGGACGCGGCCCCGCAGCCTCAGAAGCCCTCGCGCTCGATCCGCTTGCGCTCGACCTTGCGGGCGCGGCGGACGGCCTCGGCGGCTTCGCGGGCGCGGCGCTCGGACGGCTTCTCGTAGTGCCGGCGGAGCTTCATCTCCCGGAACACGCCCTCGCGCTGGAGCTTCTTCTTCAGCGCCTTCAGCGCCTGATCAACGTTGTTGTCCCGAACGACGACTTGCACGCGGTGCAATCTCCTGCATCAGCTGGTGCGCGAACACGCAAAGGCCACGGTGCGACAGCCGCCCCGTGACCGTCCGGAGCGGTTAGCACCGATGCCCCCCTTGGCCAAGCGCTTTTTCGCACGCATGTGAGGGTGCATGGCGCTGCTCAAGATCGCCCGCATGGGCCACCCCATCCTGCTGGGCACCGCCGCCCCGGTGGCCCGGCCCGACGCGCCGGAGATGCGCCGCCTGGTGGCCGACATGCGCGAGACGCTGGCCGATTCCGGCGGCATCGGCCTGGCCGCGCCGCAGATCCATCAGCCGCTGCGCCTGTTCCTGTGGCACGACGGAGCGGCGGTCCAGGCCCTGTTCAACCCCGTGATCGAGCCGCTGGGCGAGGAGCGTGCCACGGCCTGGGAGGGGTGCCTGTCCATCCCCGGCCTGCGCGGCCTGGTGGAGCGCCCGGCGCGCGTGCGCTGGAGCGGGCTGGACGAGGCCGGCGTCCCCGTCTCCGGCGAGGCCGAGGGGATCGCCGCCCGCGTGCTGCAGCACGAGAATGACCACCTGGACGGGATGTTCTACCTGTCCCGGATGCCCGACCTGGGCCGCCTCGGCTTCGTCGAGGAGCTGGCCCGAGCGATGGAGAGCCGCGCATGAGCACCGAACCCCACCTGATCCGCGCCGCCGTGGAGCGCGCCGAGTTCGAGGGATGGAGCGAGGCGACCCTGCGCGCCGCCTGCCAGGACGCGGGCGAGGACCCCCTGCTGCTGGACAGCCACTTCCCCCGCGGCACCGCCGGCGCCGTCGCCGACTGGGCGGCGCTGGCCGATGACGAGATGGAGGCCGCGGCGGCGCTGGAGGACATGGCAGCACTTCGCATCCCGCAGCGCATCCGCCGCATCGTGGAGCTGCGGCTGCGCGCCGCCGAGCCGCACCGCGAGGCGCTGCGCGGCGGGCTGCGCGTGCTGGCGCTGCCCTGGAACCTGGGGCTGGCGGCGAAGGTGGCCGCGCGCACGGCGTCCGCCATGTGGCACGCGGCGGGCGACACCTCGGCCGATTTCTCCTGGTACACGCGCCGCGCCACGCTGGCGGTGGTGTACGGCGCGACGCTCGCCTTCTGGCTCTCACCCCGCCACCCGGAGATGGAGGAGGTGCTGGACTTCCTCGACCGTCGCCTGGCGGACATCGCGCCACGCAGAAACCCCAAGGCGGCATGAACGGGCTTCGCGTTCTGAGGTGTTGCGTGTAGAACGCCCCCCACCCCATTGCCCCAGCATCATTCTGCCCGGATCGTCCGGGCAGGGGGCCGAAACAGGAGACCGGGCGACCATGACGCCTCTGCGTAGCCTTCTCGCCGGCGCGGCGCTGCTCGCCCTGACGCCGAACCTCGCCGCTGCCCAGCAGGCCTGCATGCAGCCGGCGGAACAGCAGCACTTCAACGTGCGCGCCCTGCAGAGCCAGCTGATGGTCCTGGCCATCACCTGCGAGATGCAGGACGACTACAACCGCTTCGTCACGAAGTTCCGGCCGCAGCTGGCCACCGCCTTCAACGGCGTGCAGGGCCATTTCCGCCGCACGGCGGGTGGGCAGCACCAGCGCCAGACCGACCAGTACATCACCAACCTGGCGAACGGCCAGTCGCAGGTCGGCATCAGCCAGGGCACCTTCTTCTGCCGCAACCAGGGCGGCCTGTTCGCGGAGGCGTACAACGCCCCCAACGTGCAGGCGCTCTCGCAGATCTCGGTGGACCGCCAGGTGCCGCAGGTCTACTCGCTGCCCGTCTGCACCACGCCCGCGCCGCGCCAGCAGCGGCAGCAGCAGACCCGCCCGCAGGGGCAGCAGCGCGCCCAGGGCCAGGGGCAGACGGCGACGCGCTGAACCCCGCACGCCGGACATGGAAAGGGCGGCCTTCGGGCCGCCTTTTTTGTTGCGCGCTCCAGGGTGGCGGACATGAAAAAGGGGCGGCCGGAGCCGCCCCTTTCCCGGAAGCCGGTGAAGGCCGTCCTGCTCAGCGCAGGACGATCTCGACGCGGCGGTTCTGCGGCTCGCGCACGCCCTGGGCGGTCGGAACCAGCGGACGCTCAAAGCCGAAGCCCTGGACGTTGATCTGGTTGCGGGCGATGCCACGGCGGCCGAGCTCGGCCGCGACGGCCTCCGCGCGGCGCACCGACAGGCGCTGGTTGTAGGCGGCCGTGCCGGTGCGGTCGGCGTGGCCCGAGACCTCGATCCGGGTGCTGCCGACGCGCTGGGCGTTGGTGGCGGCCTCGGCGATGATCTGGCGGGCGCGGTCCGTCAGGTCCGCACGATCCCAGTCGAAGAAGACGAGGTAGGTGCGGGCCGGCGCCGGGGCGGCAGCGGACGGGGCCACGGCGACCACGGGGGCGGGGCGCGGCGCGTTGAACGCGTAGCGCAGGCCGACCATGACGCTGTGGTTGAAGTTGTCCGGCTCGTACTTGCCGGCGATGACCGAGGTGCCGACGCGCGTGGCGGTCACACCGGCAGCGGCATCCAGGCTCGGCGCCAGGGTGCCCATGAACCGGTACTCGGCGGTCAGCGCCAGGCCGGGCGCGACCGAGCTCAGGTTGTAGGCCACGCCGGCGATCGCCTGGTAGGCGAAGCGGCCGTCACGGTCGTCAACGCGGAAGGCGGCGGTGCCAGGACCGGTCGCGGCGCTGTTGAAGTTGCCCTGACCACCGACGCGGCGCCAGTCGCTCCAGATGTAGCCGGCGCCGACGCCGACATACGGCACGAAGCCACCCAGGTTGAACTGGTTGAAGTCGTACAGGGCGTTGGCCATCACGCCGTACTGGTGGATGCGGCCCGTGCTGGGCGCCCCACGCAGGCCGAGCACCGTCGTCCGGTCAACCTCGTTGTAGCGGTAGCTGCCCTCGAGCTCGGCGCGGATGCCGTTGCCGAAGCCCCAGCCGATGCTGCCGACGCCGGCGTAGCCCCAGCTGGAGCGGACCTTGGTGTCGTTGCTCAGGCCAATGGTACGGAGCTGAGCCTGCGAGGCACCCGTCAGGGCCTCGAGGTTCGCCGTGCTGTCCATGCGGTAGTTCGTACCCGCACCGGCACCGATGTACAGGCCGGTGATCGGCTGCGCCTGGGCAGCCACAGGCAGCGACAGAACGGTCGCGGCCAGAAGGGCCTTCTTGAGGCTCATCCTCGTTCTCCTAAATCCAAACTCGTTCGTTCGGTCGCTGCGTGTCACGCCCAAGGGCGAGCGATATCTCGCTGCGTGGGGAGACCCTACCACCATCGCTCGGAGGGTTGCACCACCTCCTCCGGGATTTCCCGGGGGATGTGGCGGATGCGCCACAGGGTCGGCTGGCAGTTTTGCCACAGGCGCGGATCAGCCCCGCAGCAGGTTCACGTGGCCCAGCTTGCGGCCCTCGCGCGCCTCCTCCTTGCCGTACCAGTGGCATACGGCATCGCCCCGCGCGACGAAGCCGGGCCACGCCGCCAGCCCCGCGGGACCGATGAGGTTGCGCATCTCCACCGCCGCCGCGTGCCGGGACACGGGGCCGAGGGGCAGGCCAGCCACCGCGCGGACGTGCTGCTCGAACTGAGAGCAGGCGCACGCATCTATCGTCCAGTGGCCGGAATTGTGCGGGCGCGGCGCGATCTCGTTCGCCAGCAGGCTTCCGTCGGGAAGCAGGAACATCTCCAGCGCCACCACGCCGACCAGCTCCAGCCCCTCGGCCACGCGGGCGACGAGGCGGCGCGCCTCCTCCGCCGCCGCGGCCGGCACGCCGGCGGGCACCAGCGACACGTCAAGGATGCCCCCGGCGTGGCGGTTCTCGGAGGCCTCGTAGACGGCCATCGAGCCGTCCGCTCCGCGGGCGGCGACGGCGGACAGCTCGTGGGTGAAGGGCACGAAGCCCTCCAGCACCAGCGGGTGCGGGGCCAGGCGGGCGAAGGCGGCCTCGGCGTCGGCGGGCGCGCGCAGCACGGCCTGGCCGCGACCGTCATAGCCCATGCGGGTGGTCTTCAGCACCGCCGGCAGGCCGAGATCGGCGATGGCGGCGCGCAGGTCGGTGGGGGAATGCACCGCCCGCCAGGGGGCGACCGGAACGCCGACGGATTCGAGGAAGCGCTTCTCCGCCAGCCGGTCCTGGCAGACCGACAGCGCCTTGAGGCCGGGCCGGCACTCCACCCGGCCTTCCAGCGCGGCCAGGGTGGCGGCGGGCACGTTCTCGAACTCGAAGGTCACCACGTCCACCGCGGCGGCGAAGCGGTGCAGCGCGTCCGCGTCCTCGTAGGCGGCGACGGTGCGGGCGGCGGCGACCTGCATGCCCGGCCCGTCCGCCTCGGGGCCGAAGACGTGCGGGCGGAAGCCCAGCCGCGCCGCCGCCATGGCCGACATGCGGCCGAGCTGGCCGGAGCCCAGGATGCCGATTCGTCCGCCGAGGGGAAGCGCGTCAGGCCGGGTCAAGCGGCACGCCCCCGGTCTGCCGTTCGCGCCAGGCGTCGAGCCGGGCGGCCAGCGCGGGGTCGGACAGGGCGAGGATGGCGGCGGCCAGCAGCGCCGCGTTGATGGCCCCCGCCTTGCCGATGGCCAGCGTGCCCACCGGCACGCCGCCGGGCATCTGCACGATGGACAGCAGCGAATCCATGCCCTTCAGCGCGTGGCTTTCCACCGGCACGCCCAGCACGGGCAGCGGCGTCATGCTCGCCGCCATGCCGGGCAGGTGGGCCGCGCCCCCGGCGCCGGCGATGATGACCTTGAGGCCGCGGCCGCGCGCGCCATCGGCGTAGTCGAACAGCCGCCGGGGCGTGCGGTGGGCGGAAACGACCTGCGTCTCGTGCGCCACGTCGAGCGCCGCGAGCGTCTCGGCGGCATGGCGCATCGTCTCCCAGTCGGAGCGGCTGCCCATGATGATGCCGACGAGGGGCTGGGCGGCCGATTCACCGCTGCGGGCTGCGCCCTCCGCGGATCGGACGCCGATGAGGGGGGAAGCGCTCACGCGATGATGTCCGGCACCAGCCGGCCTTCCAGCCAGGAGATCTCGTCCTTCAGCTTCAGCTTGCGCTTCTTGAGGCGCTGGATCTGCAGGGCGTCGGCCGGGCTGTCGGCCAGGCGCGCGATGACGGTGTCGAGGTCCCGGTGCTCGCTCCGCAATTCATGCAGGCGGCGCAAGAGGGATTCGCGGTCTTCCAGCATGGTCCGTGCAGCCACCCCAGCGCGGGAACCCGTCCTTCGCGCCGCCCGGCCGGCCGAAGGAAAAAGTTCACTTTCGTCGTGCGACAGGGATAGCATGGGTATCCCGGTTGCAACAGCCACGGTGCCTGCACCACATGAACCATGCCCAAGCCTGCTTGCAGCCGGCCGGTTCAGGACGATGGAGGACATAGCCGCATGATGCACGCCCCGCGAATCCGCAGCCTCGAGACCCGTCACCAGGACCTGGAAACCCGGATCATGGCCGAAGGGCAGCGACCCAGGCCGGATTCCACCGTGCTCGCCAAGCTGAAGCGCGAGAAGCTGGCGCTGAAGGAGGAGCTGGAGCGGCTCCGCCTGTCCCGCACGCATTGACCAAGGAAAGCGGCGGCGGGGTCAGTCCTCCGCCGTCGCCTGCTCCTCGGGGAGGGGCTTGCCCTCGGCCGTCATGCGCGCGCGGGCGACGGCGACGGCGGCGTTCAGCGCGCTCTGCGTGCAAAGGCCCAGGATCACGGGGTCGCGCGGCTTGATGTTGGCGCTGTTCAGGTGCGTCTTGTCACGCACCTTGACGATGGTGTCCTTGGTGGTGCCGAGCAGCTTGCCGATCTCCGTCACCGTCAGCTCGGGGTGGTTGCGCAGCAGCCACAGGATGCCGTCCGGCTTGTCCTGGCGCTTGGAGACGGGGGTGTAGCGCGCGCCCTTGCCGCGGTTCTTGTTCGGCGGGATGGCGCCGGCGGCCAGGTGCAGCCGGGCGTTCGGGTCGGCCTCGGCGCGGGCGATGTCCTCGCGGCTGACCTGGCCGTTCTGCACGGGGTCGTAGCCGATGATGCCCTGGGCCACCTCGCCATCCGCGATCGCCTGCACCTCGAGGGGGTGCATCTGCACGAAGTCGGCGATCTGCTCGAAGGAAAGGGAGGTCTTCTCGATCAGCCACACGGCGGTTGCCTTGGGCATCAGGGGCTGGGCCATGGGTGTCTCTATGTCAAAATGGTCGAACGGGATCGCGCCGAATGGGCGCGCACGCCCGGCTTGGCTTGCCCTATACTGGCACGGTGCCAGGGGGCCAAGCCCCAACGCCCGGAGGAGCCCGATGTTCGAGGATGCGCCGCGGCCCAAGCCGCCCGAGGAATTCATCCCCGCCAAGCTGGATGGCTGGAGCGCGGAGGCGCTGCGCGACTACATGGCCGCCCTGCGCGAGGAAATCGCGCGCGCCGAGGCGGCGCTGGAGGCGCGCGAGGCGCAGAAGCGCGCGGCCGACTCCTTCTTCAAGACGGGCTGACGCCGTCCAGGCACGGCACCACGCCCCGAGGGTGCGGCCGCACGGCGGCCGCCGGCCCCCTTCAGCGGGGCCGAAGCCAAGCGGCCGGATGGCCGCGCCCGGCGTAGCGGCCCGCTTCGCGGGCCGCGATGAGGGCACAAAAAAAGGAGGCGGCCCAAGGGCCACCTCCCATGTCCAACGCGCCCTGCGTCAGGCCGCCTGCCGGGTCAGCGCCGGCTGGGGCGCCGCCTGGGCGATCTCGATGCGCCGGGGTTTCAGCGCCTCGGGCACCTCGCGCTTCAGCGAGACGTGCAGCAGGCCGTTCTCCATGCGCGCGCCTTCCACCATTAGGTGGTCGGCCAGCACGAAGCGGCGCTCGAAGGCGCGGCCGGCGATGCCGCGGTGCAGGAACTTGCGCTCCTCGCCCTCGGGCTGCGAGGGCAGCTTGCCGGTGACGGTCAGCGTGTCGTCCTTGGCCACCACCTCGATGTCCTCCGGCGCGAAGCCGGCGACGGCGAGGGTGAGGGCGTAGCGGTCCTCGCCCGTGACCTCGATGTTGTAGGGCGGGTAGGCCTGGGCCTCGCCCGAGACGCGGGCGGCGGCGTCGAGTCGGCGCGCGAAGCGATCGAAGCCGATGGCGGTGCGGAACAGGGGGGAGAAATCAATCGCGTTCACGAGGAACCTCCTTCATGCGGAGCAAGGTTCGGAACAGCGAGACGACCGTATCAGGACCCCCCGGCTGGGCGGGACCCCGGACCTCTCGCGCCGCGGCCCACGAGGGCGCCGCGACGAAGAGGGAATTGGGAAGCGCGCGACCCCCGTTCAAGGGGGCGCCCCGCTCAGCCCTTCTTGAGGCCGATGCCGGCGAACTTCTTGTTGAACTTCGCCACCTGGCCGCCCGTGTCGATGATGCGCTGCACGCCGGTCCAGGCCGGGTGGGACTTGGGGTCGATGTCCAGGCGCAGCGTGTCGCCCGGCTTGCCGCCCGTGGTGCGCGTCGTGAAGGTGGTGCCGTCCGTCATGATGACGGTGAGGTCGTGGTAGGCGGGGTGGGTGTCGGGCTTCATGGCGGGGCTTTCGGGATGCGGCAGGCCGCGATGGCGGCCCGGCCGTGAAGCGCGCCGCTTAGACCCATCCGCCCCGCAGGGCAAGGCGCGGCTTGCCCGCGGGGCGCGCATGGCATAACCGCCTGGGGCATGACGACCCTCCCCGACCGCCTGTCCAACGACCCCGACAGCCCCTTCCACGACGCCGAGCTGCTGAAGCGCGGCATCGGCATCCGCTTCCGCGGCGAGGAGCGCACGAACGTGGAGGAATACTGCGTCAGCGAGGGCTGGGTGCGCGTGGGCCTGGGCAACAAGGTGGACCGCCGCGGCAAGCCGCTGACGATGAAGCTTTCCGGCCCGGTGGAGCCCTACCTGCGCGATCTCCCGGCGGACTGACGCCTTCGCGCTTGCGCGGCCGCGGCCGCGTGGCGCATCCTTCCCATGCGCGAGCTGGGGCGCCGCTTTCCGGAAGGGGAAGGGGATGCTCGAACTCGTCTGCGACCAGGGCTACGGCGCCAATGGCGTGCCGGTGGACCGCACGCCCTACCGCAACCACGGCCGGCCTTCCGCCACGGCAACGGCGCCCGGGCCGGGCGGCGGGGCGGCCATCGCCTTCATCCAGTCAGGCAGCGCGGTGGCGCTGGGCCAGGGCGGGCCGGCGCGGCCCTTCTCGCCCCTCGGCGCGCTGCGGATCGAGGCGACCATCCGCGTGGACGACGCCCAGGCCGCCGCCTACGGCGTGGTGGTGGATGGCGGCTCGGCCTTTCGCCTCGCCCTGGACCATGGGGCGCCGACGATCGCCGTGCTGCGGGGCGGCGGGCTGGAGCAGTTGCGCGCCGATGGGAATTCCTCGCCCGACGGCCGGCTGCACCGGCTGCCGCTGGGCCGCTGGGTGGAGCTGGTGGCCGAGCATGACGGCGCCGCCAACCTGCGCCTGTTCATGGACGGCGCATTGGTGGCGGCGAAGCTGACCGCGCCCGGCGGGGTGGACCGCGTGGGCGCGCAGGGCGTGACCATCGGCAACGCGGTGGGCGGCGGCCAGCCGCTGGGCGGGGCGCTGCACCGCCTGCGCCTGTGGCGCCACGACCCGGCGGCGATGCGGCGCGAGTTCCTGTGCCGGCCGATGACGCCGGAGACGGCGCGCTGCTGGGAGGAGATCATCCGCCGCGTCCGCGCCTGGATGGCGGCCGACCCCGCCGCCGCCGCGACGCTGCTGGCGGCGGTGCGCGGCGAGATGGACCGCTTCCTCCACGCGCTGCGCGCGCGGCCGGAGAAGGAGCAGGACCGGCTGCGCGAGGCGCTGGGCCAGGTGCTGGCCCTGTGGTGCCGCGGCGAGATCGCGGGGACGGCGATGGAGGAGGCCCTGGCCGACTGGCGCCGGGCGCAGCGGGCGGCCGGCATCGCCGACCCGCGCGCCGACAGGCTGCCGGCGCCCGACCCGCGCCTGTCCTGCCCGCCCCTGCCGGTGCTGGAGGCCGGATGCGACCCGGAGGTGCTGGGCTTCCTGCGCCTCCTGACGCGCTACCTGCCGCGCGGGAGCGTGTGACATGGGAAGCCCCACCAAGGCCGCCGCGCTGGCCAAGCGCTTCGAGCCCATCCTGCTGTTCCATCCCGACGAGAAGTTCCTGCCGCTGGACCCCAAGCGCTGGATCGAGCGCGCCGCCCTGTGGCGCGCCGACGCGCCCTTCACCGACAAGGCCGGCTGGAACCGCCTGCGGGAACGCGGCACGCTGGCGGCGCTGGACACCGCGCAGGACACGGCGAATGGCCGCACCTGGATCGGCGCCGACCCCGCCTTCGGCACCGGCCCGCAGCTGCCGGAACGCGCGCCGGACGCGCCGGAGTTCTTCCTGGACGTGGCGGGCTGGGAGCCGCCGGCCGAGCCGCCGGTGGGGCCGGGCACGAGCAACCGCCACGCCCAGCTGGACCCGGCCGCCTACACCCAGCCCTTCGCCGGGACGGACCCGTGGTATTCCGTGGAGTACCTGGACAACGTGGACCTGCGCCGGCTGACCCCGCACCCGCTGCTGGCGGATGGCGGGCTGGACCTGTTCACCGCCATCGCCACCAACCCGGCGCTGGCGGAGCCGCAGCTGCTGGTCTTCCACTTCCTGCACCCGGTGCGCGAGGAGGCGCTGGAAGGCTGCGAGGGCGCGGGGGAGGGCGACATCTTCGGACGCTTCTCCGGCGAATGGGGCTGCATCGCCATCCTGCTGGACAAGGCCGACGCGCCGCTCCTGATCGGGCTGTCGACGCGCAACATCGCCAAGCCGGCGGCGGTGGGGGGCGAGGAACGGCGGGTGGGGCTGCGCGCCTTTCCCTGGGCGCAGGTGCAGGCGGTGCCGGGGGCGGATGGCGGCCTGCACCCCAAGATCCACGTCTCGCGCGGGACGCACGGGCACTACCTGTCCGGCGCGCCGGAGCCGCTGGTGCCGGCGACGCCGGGCGCGCCGGACCCGTCGCGCAACTCCTGCGGCCTGGTGGAGACGCTGGACGGGCTGCTGGGCGGGGAGAAGGTGCTGGTGCCGGCGGTGCCGGGCGACCCGGGGGAGGACGAGGACACGGCGCTGATCATCGCGAAGCTGCTGCTCATCCCACCGCCAGGCCTGGGCCTCCTGTTCGCCGCCATGGAGGACGCCTTCGGCCGCTTCGGCAGCGACGCCCAGCCCGAAATCCTCGCCATCCCCGCCCCCGAGGCGCGCGACGTGGTGGGCGGCCCGCTCTACGGCCGCATCCTGCGCCCCGCCGGCCTGGCGCTGCCCGAGGCGGCGCAGGCCCAGGCGGTGCTGGACTGGAACGTGCGCCGCTTCCAGGCCCCGCCGCCGGATTCGCGCTTCTACCCCTTCGTGGTGGACCGCGGCACGCAGCGCTGGTGGCCGCCGCGCCCGGCGCCGCGCCCCGGCACGCAGGACCTGCCGGGTGCGGCCGGCTGGGCGGTGCGCTGGGGCCCGCGCGTGACGGACGACCCAAACACGCGCCGCTGCGGCATGCGCTGCCCGGATTTCGCGCTGCTGATGATGGAGGCGGTGGCGGTATCGCTGGCCTGACGCCTCACGCCCGCGCCACGCCGCAGCCCTGGCGGTGCAGCATGGCGCGGGCCGCGCGCTCGGCCGCCGCGGCGTCGCGGAAATTAGAGCATGCTGTCTTTTGAAGGAATCGGGATTCCGGCGCGGCTGAGTTTCTGATTCAAGCTTCCTGCTGGGCAGGAGGCCAGTGGGGATGCG
>LNFM01002727.1_pt1 | contig 36349 bp, 37 predicted proteins | sample 596031 | NCBI WGS metagenome assembly LNFM01 (sample SAMN04254537, study PRJNA301005) | activated carbon metagenome | isolation source: dual media filters at the Ann Arbor, Michigan drinking water treatment plant | place: USA: Ann Arbor | reverse complement strand
CCGTCCAGGACGGCGATGCGGCGAATCTCCACCGCATCCCGTCCTTCGTCCCGCTCTCACGACGCCTCATGACAGCGCCCCTCGGCGGACGAGGTGACAGGAATATAGTCCGATCCATGAGAAATGTCAACGGGGGCATCTCAAGTCAGCATCATAATTCATATCTGGGAATTGGCCGCCGATGGAGGAAACGATGCGCAGGGTTCTTCAAGTATGTGCGATTGCCATTTTCGCATTTTTGGCATCTCAGACAGATTCTCTTGCCGCAACATTCTGTGCAAAATATGCGGACGGATCAGCACTATGTGGCTTCAGTTCGCGTCAAGCCTGCAGCAAGGCGCTGCCGGGAGTCTCGCTTCCCTGCGTTCAGGTTCAAGCCGGTGCGGAGAAGAAGGCTTCTTTTCGTCTCGCGGCCGATGAGGGGCCGCCCACCGTCCATGGCTGTGGGTGCCGTATTGTCGGCTATGATTGTGGACCGACACTGAGCGGACTAACGCTGTGCTTGCCAATTCGCGAATGTGGCTGTTGGTAACGCTTCGATTCCATCACGCGGCAGATCTCACGCCCCGACGGAAATTCGGCAAAGTGTCTCCGCAGAATGCGAAGCCGCAGACGCGCTCGTGCAAGCGCGCCTGCGGCTCCGGTCAGCTCGGATTGTCAGAGTGACAACGACGTCGCGAGGACGTCAGTTCGGCATCACATACGCATAGACGCGGCTGCGCGGATAGGTCGCTTCCGCCACGCGCTTGTTGTGATTGCCGGAGATGACGATCGGATTGCCCGATGCGTCGATGCCGGACACGACGCCGACATGGCCGCCGCGCTTGCCGCGCGACATGACCGCGATGGCGCCGACCTGCGGGCCGGAAATACGCCGGCCATAGGAGGCGAAGGAATTCGCCATGTTTGAGCCAGTGCCCTGCCTGCCCGAGCGCTCCAGAACCATGTTCATGAAGCGCGCGCACCAGAGCGCGCCCATGCCGGTCGGATTGGTGCCGAGATAGCGCCGCGCCTCCGCGACGATGCCGGCGCCACCGAAGCCGCCGAAGCTGCCCACGCCGGTGGTGGCCGACGCCTGCGCGTTGCGCGCCGCGCGCGACAGGCGCGGCGTCTCCACCGCCGCATTCTGATAGGCCGGCATCAGGTTGGAGAAGCGGTCACCGCCCATCATGCCGGGCGCCTGCGCCATCACCTGTTGCTGCATCTGAGGGCGCACGATTTTCTTTTTGTAGCGGCGTGCTTCCGCCGGAGCCGAGAAAAGGAAGGCTCCACAAAGTCCGATAGTGCATGCCGCCCATACGGCGGTCTTTTTCGAGCTGAGATTCATCAGTTCGTCCCATGTTGTTGATCCGAATCGCGCGTGCCGCCAGCGCGCCCCCGCTGAACGGCACTCACGAAGACGCCGCCGTGGCGAGCCGCGGCGGCGTCGTGGGTGCGCGATGACGGTGGAAGGGGGCGAGAATGCGACGACAATCCGGCGATGCGGTCAATTCGCAGCAATGTTTCGCAACATTGAAACGAGCGAACGATTGTTGCGCGTTAACCCGCCGGTATTCGCGCAACGCAGGTGCGCCATTCGCCGAATCGCATGATTCTAAAAGGGGTTAACGCCCGCGCGAGAGGCGGAACACAGCCTGTTCCCCGAACAGGTTCCAGAACCACCACGGCACGTTGATGCGCAGCCGCGCGCCCCAGGCGTTGAGCGCCACGGCGGTCTCGATCTCGGCGCCGATCTCGTCGCAGAGCTGGCGGAAATCGCGGATGGTGCAGAAATGGATGTTGGGCGTGTCGTACCAGGTGTCCGGCAGATTGTCGGTGCGCGGCATGCGGCCGAGGAACAGGAGCTTCAGCCGGATCTTCCAGTGGCCAAAATTCGGGAACGACACGATGGCAAAATGGCCGATGCGCAGCATGTGCTCCAGCACCTGACGCGGCTGCCATGTCGCCTGCAAGGTCTGCGAGAGGATCACGTAGTCGAAGGCGTCGTCCGGATAATCGGCAAGGTCGGTGTCGGCATCGCCCTGGATCACGGCGAGCCCCTTGGCGACACACTGGTTGACGCCTTCGCGCGAAATCTCGATGCCGCGGCCGTCGACGTCTTTCGTCTCGGTGAGAATCTTCAGCAACTCGCCATCGCCGCAGCCGACGTCCAGCACGCGTGCGCCGTGATCCACCATCTGCGAGACCACGAGCAAATCGACGCGCGCCGAACCCGGCATGCGGTTGGTGTTGGCTTCGCGCTGCTGCGGCGGGCGGGCGAGCAAGGTCATGGTGCCACCTTGAGGCCGCGCGCATGCGCGGCGCCGTCGAGGAAGCCGCGCACGATGGCGAACAATTCCGGCTCGTCGAGCAGGAATGCGTCATGACCCTTGTCGGTGACGATCTCGGCAAATGAGACGCGCGCGCCCGACGCATTCAGCGCATGCACAATGGCGCGCGACTCGGAGGTCGGAAACAGCCAGTCCGAGGTGAAGGAGACGACGCAGATCCGGGTTGGCGAATTCTTGAACGCGTTGGCGAGAATGCCGTCGTAATCGGCCGCCAGATCGAAATAGTCCATCGCGCGCGTCAGATAGAGATAGGAATTGGCATCGAAGCGCTCGACGAACGAAATGCCCTGATGGCGCAGATAGCTCTCGACCTCGAAATCGGCATCGAAGGAGAATGTCGGATTCTCGCGATCCTGGAACTTGCGGCCGAATTTTCGATGCAGGGCGGCGTCGGACAGATAGGTGATATGCGCGCCCATGCGCGCGACCGCGAGGCCGCGGCGCGGATTGGTGTTCTCGATGAGATAGCGGCCGCCGCGCCATTCCGGATCGGCCATGATCGCCTGGCGTCCGACTTCGTGGAAGGCGATGTTCTGTGCCGAATGACGCGTGGCGCAGGCGACCGGCAAGGCCGCGAACACCCGCTCGGGATAGCTCGCCGCCCATTGCAGCACCTGCATGCCGCCCATCGATCCGCCGGCGACCGCGAATAGCGTGCCGATGCCGAGATGATCGAGCAGCATCGCCTGCGCGCGCACCATGTCGCGGATAGTGATAACCGGAAATTCCAGCCCCCAGGGCTTGCCGGTCTTCGGATTGGTGGAAGCTGGCCCAGTGGTGCCCATGCAGGCGCCCACCACATTGGCGCAGATCACGAAATAGCGCTCGGTGTCGATCGGACGGCCGGGGCCGACCATGGTCTCCCACCATCCGTTCTTCTTCGTGACCGGGTGGACGCTGGCGACGTGGTGGTCGCCGGTCAGCGCATGGCAGATCAGCACCGCGTTCGAGCGCGCGGAATTGAGTGTGCCATAGGTCTTGTAGGCGATCTGGAAGGGCGACAATTCAACGCCGGCATCGAGCTTGAGCGGCTTGTCGGGGCCGAAGTGGACGACAAGGGACTCGCGCGGATTGTCGGCCTCGCTGGTCCCCGGGGCGTCCTGGGCCACGTTTAAATGTGCCTCAACCATACTCTTCGTAAACCCGGCTCGCCCCCTGTCTGGGGGCTGTCTTAGGTAGGCTGCCGGGCATTTCTGTCAATGTTTTCTTTGATTTCGGGACCTGCCCACCCTATCAAGGCTGCGCTGCGCCTGCAGAAACCCCGTAAAGCCGCGCCATGTCGAATCCGCCCAAACCCGCCCCCTCCCTTGCCGACCTGCGCGCGGAGATCGATCGCATCGACGAGGGCATGCACAAGCTCCTGATCGAGCGCAGCCAGATCATCGAGAACCTGATCAAGGTGAAGGGCACGCAGGATTCCGGCTCCGCCTTCCGCCCGGCGCGCGAGGCGTCGATGATGCGCAAGCTGGTGGAGCGCCATCGCGGGATTCTTCCGCTCGACACCGTGGAGAGCATCTGGCGCGTGATCATCGCGACCTTCACGCATGTGCAGGCGCCTTATTCCGTTCATGCCGACATGACCGCAGGCGAGCCCGAGATGCGCGACAGCGCGCGCTTTCATTTCGGATTCACGGTGCCGTTCGTGCCGCATAAAAGCGCGGCCGGCGTGGTGGCGGCAATCGCGTCGTCGAAAGGCGATCTCGGACTGGTGCCGGCCAAGGACGTGGCGGGCGCGGGTGCCTGGTGGACGGCGCTGGAAGCCGACGCTGCGCCCAAGATCATCGCCCGCCTGCCATTCGTGGAGCGGCCCGATCATCCGGCCTCGCTGCCGGTCTTCGCGATCTCGCGCTCGGCGCCGGATGCGCTGGCGACCGAAGTGCAGGTCCACAGCGTGCGGGTCTCCGGCTGGAGCGCCAAAGTTGCGAAAGTATTGGCCGCGAAGACCCTGGCCGGCCTCGCCGACGCGGTGGCAGTGCCGGACGGCGCCTATGACGGAGCGGCTTTGCTGATTTCGGTACCGCAAGGCCAGAATCTCGCCGATATCACCGATGCGCTGGTCAAGGCCGGCGTCTCGATCCGTTCGACGGCCCTCGTCGGAAGCCACGCGACCCGCTATACGGTCACCGGCGGCGGGCAGCCGCATCCGGCCGCCCGCTGATCTTCAAGTCCCTGGAGTGTTGCAATGACTGCCCCCCTGCGTCCACAGCCGCGTCCCGGCGTGCTTGACATCGCGGCCTATGTGCCGGGAAAGAGCACGGCGCCCGGCGTCGCCAAGGTGTTCAAGCTGTCGTCGAACGAGAGCCCGCTCGGTGCGAGCCCGAAGGCGATCGCGGCATATCGGCATTGCGCGCAGCATCTTGAGGACTATCCGGACGGCTCCGCGACCGAACTGCGCGAGGCGATCGGGCGCACCTATGGTCTCGACCCCGACCGTATCGTCTGCGGCGCGGGTTCCGACGACATTCTGAATCTGCTGGCGCGCGCCTATCTCGCCGACGGGGATGAAGCGATCCACACCACGCACGGCTTTCTGGTCTATCCGATCGCAACGCTCGGCGCGGGCGCAAAGCCCGTGGTCGCGGCGGAGAAGAATTTCACCGCCGATATCGACGCCATGATCAAGGCGGTCACGCCAAAAACCAAGATCGTGTTCCTGGCCAATCCGAACAATCCGACCGGCACCTATGTCCCGTTCGACGAAGTCAAGCGCCTGCACCGCGCATTGCCGCCGCATGTGCTGCTGGTGCTCGACGCCGCCTACGCAGAATACGTGACCAAGAACGATTACGAATCCGGCATTGAGCTGGTGGCGACCTCCGAGAATGTCGTGATGTGCCGCACCTTCTCGAAGATCCACGGCCTCGCGGCCTTGCGGCTCGGCTGGCTGTATGGACCCGCGCATGTCGTGGACGCGCTCAACCGCATCCGCGGGCCATTCAACGTCAACGCGCCGGCGATCGCCGCCGGCGCGGCCTCGCTCGCCGATACCGCTCATCTGGAGAAAGCGCGCGCGCACAATGAAAAATGGCTGGGCTGGCTGACCGACGAGATTTCCAAGCTCGGACTCAAGGTGACGCCGAGCGTCGGCAACTTCCTGCTGATCCACTTCCCGGAGACGCCGGGCAAGACGGCGGCGGACGCCGACAGGCTGCTCACGTCGAAAGGCTGCGTGCTGCGTGCTGTGAAGGCCTATCACCTGCCGAACGCCTTGCGCATGAGCGTGGGCACCGAAGAGGCCAACCGCCTCGTGGTGAAGACGCTCGCCGAATTCATGTCGAAGTGAACGGCGTGAGCACGGACACACCCCTCGTCGGCAAGCTCGCGCTGATCGGCACCGGCCTGATCGGTGGCTCGATCGCGCGCGCAGCACGCGCCTCGGGCGCGGTCAAAGGCATCGTCGCCACCGCGCGCTCGGCGGAAACCCGTCGGCGCGTGGTCGAACTCGGATTCGCCGACCAGGTGACCGAGACCAATGCCGAAGCGGTGAAGGATGCCGACCTTGTCATCGTGTCGATTCCGGTCGGCGCCAGCGGCACGGTGGCCAGGGAGATCGGCCCGCATCTGAAGCCCGGCGCGATCGTCTCCGACGTCGGCTCGGTCAAGGCTTCGGTGGTGCGCGACATGGCGCCGTTTATTCCGGAAGGCGTACATTTCATTCCGGCGCATCCGGTCGCCGGCACGGAAAATTCAGGACCGGATTCCGGCTTCGCCGAACTGTTCGTCAACCGCTGGTGCATTCTCACGCCGGTGGAAAACGGCGACGAGGCCGCTACCGAGAAGCTGAAAGCGTTCTGGGAAGCGCTTGGCGCCAAGGTGCAGACCATGACGCCGGAGCACCACGATCTGGTGCTGGCGATCACCAGCCATCTGCCGCATCTGATCGCCTATACCATCGTCGGCACCGCCAATGAGCTCGGCGAGGTGACGGAATCGGAAGTGCTGAATTTTTCCGCCGGCGGCTTCCGCGACTTCACCCGCATCGCGGCTTCGGACCCGACCATGTGGCGCGACGTGTTCCTGCACAACAAGGACGCGGTGCTGGAAATGCTCGGCACCTTCAACGAGGATCTGGCCAAGCTGACGCGCGCGATAAGGCGCGGCGACGGCGAGGCCCTGTTCGAGCATTTCACGCGCACGCGCGCCATCCGGCGCGGCATCGTCACCATCGGCCAGGATTCGGCGGCGCCTGATTTCGGCCGCAAGCACGCCCCTCTCCCGGGCGCGCCGATCGCGCGGCCCTATGCGATGGATGAAGATTAGGGTGGCATGACCACGAGCGTCAGGTGATCCCACCAGGGGTTGGCCTTGATGCGGTGATTCACGACGCGAAAACCTGCATTCGCGACTTCGGCTTCAATCTCGGAACCGGGCTTCAAGGTCCGATACGGTCGCCCGTGATCCAGCAATGCACGCGCATCACAATCGAATTTCGCGCGTGCGTCGTCAGATTTCGGGTCTCCGCACATTGTACTTACGACGAAAACGCCCTCCGGCCGCAAAATCCGGCGTACTTCCTCCAGACACTTCCGGCGGTCGTCGCCGAAAATGCAATGCAGGCAGTTTCCGTCGATCACGATATCAAACAGGCTGGCGGCGAAGATCGGCATCGCGCGCACATCGCCGCGATGAAACGACGTCACAAGCCCCGTCGACGCGGACCGCTCTTGCGCCCATGCGATCGCCTCGCCTGAAATGTCGATGCCGTCGACGCGATAGCCCCGGCGCGCAGCCTCCAGAGTCACCATTCCGTTTCCGCAGCCAAGTTCAAGAAGCCGTCGCGGCGCCGGCGGGATGAGTTTGTTGTCCTGGAGCCAGTCGAAGGTTTCGATCCAGCCGTCGCGGCGCCGATCAAAATTCAACCGCCCCATCCTAGCTCGGCTTCCTGTCTCAGCCGGGCATATTCAGCGTCGATGTCGGAGAGGCTCTGCATGCGGGCTCGCTCTAGAACAGCGGCGCCACTTTTCCGAGCTTGAGCGGTCCGAGCTGAATGTCGCCGTCGACAAACTTCAGCGGCAGACGTACCGCCTTGCGGCCTTCGAGTTCCGCCGGCTGGCCAAGCAAGGCCGCGCCGACGGCGACGCCGATGCCGGCTTTCTGACGGGCGAAGCCGCCGAGTCCCGGGATGACGCGATCCAGCGAATTGAGCGCCGAATCCAGCTTCTGGCCGGCGGCGCTGTCAGGTCGCACCAGCTGGTCGGCACCGAGCGCCGGCAGCAGCTTATCGAGGCCCGCGACCGTCACCTGCAATTCGCCGTTCAGATGCCCGGTTTCGGTCAGTCCCAGATTGCCCGCGGCGACCGCGAGCGCGTCGCCTTGCCGGAGACGGGCGTTGCGAACCTCGATACGACCGCCCGCCTGCTGGATCTCGCGGAAGCGCTGCACCCAGGGCTTGGGATCGAAATTCCGCAACCCGACAAGCTGGGTATCGATGTCGGCGTCGAACGGCTGCGCTGCCAGCGGATGTAGCGCCGGCGCGATGGCCGCAACAAGATTCACGGCAATGTCGATCACCGGCTTGTCGCGCACGGTGCCGGAGGCGATGCGGCCGTGCAGTTCGGCATGCTTGCCGGAAAACGCGCGCTCGGGCGCGGAGCGATCATTGCGGTCGAGCACCGGATTGTCGAACACCAGCGACACCCGCTCCGGATTGCGCGGCGTGCCGCGCACGGACGCGCGGCCGAGCGACCAGTTGGCGGTGAATTTCGCGGGCTCGCCGGGATCGGCCATGGTCAGCGGTCCGGAAAATTCCGAAATCAGCAGATTGGGCTGATAGATCTGCAGCGCGACCAGGAGGTCGGCGGCGCGCAGCGCCATCGGCGGACGCATGGCGCGGAATTCCGCCTGCGGATCGGAGCAGCGCACCTCGATGCGGAACGGAAAACCCCCGATGGTCTGTTCGGCGCAGGCATACAGCCGGCTGGCCTTGGCTTCGCGGTCCAGCCAGCCGGCGATGGTCTCTTTCGCGCGGGCGGCCGCATAGAACCAGAACGCGCACCAGGCGCCCGCGAGAATCACCAGAATCAGGAGTGGGACCAAAATGGGCCAGGACCGGCGCCGGGCCGGTTCGGGATAGTCCATCCTGTAAGAATCCATGGGGCATTCCCGCGATAGAAGATATTGCTGTGAGGGCCCTTAAATGCGGCGTTTCAATGAATAGCTGGGCAGAATGTCGGCCCGGTTGCAGGAACAGCATCCTTCCTGTTACCCGAAGCTCAACGCCTTTTGCGGACTATTTTTCCGTCTCATGACCCTCCCGATCGACGAAATTCCCGAGGATTTGTGGGTGTTCGGTTATGGCTCGCTGATGTGGCGGCCGGATTTTCCGTTTGTGGAAAAGCGGCCCGCACGCATGACCGGCCTGCACCGCTCGCTCTGCGTCTATTCCTTCGTACATCGCGGGACACCGGAACGGCCGGGACTCGTGCTGGGGCTGGATCGCGGCGGCGCCTGCCGCGGCGTGGCCTTTCGGGTCGCTGCCGCCGAGCGGCCGGGCACCATCCGCTATCTGCGCCAACGCGAACAGGTCACCGCCGTGTATCGGGAAACCCTGCGCGGCGTCTGGCTCGACGGCCAGCCCGAGCGCCGCGTGGAAGCGCTCACCTACATCGTGGATCGCGGCCATCCGCAATATGCCGGACGGCTCACGCTCGACCAGCGCCTGCATCACATCCGGCAGGGCCATGGGCAGTCGGGCGCCAACCGCGACTATGTGCTGGCGACCGTCGACGCGCTCGAATCCATGGGATGCCGCGATGCCGAACTCCATGCGCTGGCGGAGCGGCTGAAAGGCGTGCATGATGCTCACACGGCCGCGGCCGTCAACACCCGCTAGCGGGAGCGCGGACCCGCAAGGTCGCTCCGGCCTTCCTCCACCAGCCGCGCGGTGGCGGCCTCGATCTTGTCCTGCAGGCGCGCCGAAAATTCCGGCTTGTCGAGCCCCGGCGCGATCGGATCGAGGATCTCGACGCGGACGATTCCCGGATAGCGCATGAACGAGCGACGCGGCCAGAACAGGCCGGAATTCAGCGCCACCGGCACGCAGGGAACGCCCAGTTCGGAATACAGATGCGCGACGCCGAACTTGTATTTCGGTTCGGCGCCGGGCGCGCGTCGCGTGCCTTCCGGGAAGATGATGATCTGGCGGCCACGCGCGGCCTCGACCTTGGCATGTTCGGTCATGCGGGTCAGCGCCTGCGACCGCGCGCCGCGATCGACCGGGATCATCTCCGCCTTGCGCGCGCACCAGCCGAAAAACGGAATCCACATCAGTTCGCGTTTCAGCACATAGGCCGGGTCGTCAAAGATCGTGATCAGCGCGAAGGTCTCCCAAAGCGACTGATGCTTGGACGCGACCAGCACCGCGCCCGATGGAATTTTCTCAAGTCCCCGGAACTCGGCCTTCACGCCGCAGATCAGCCGCAACAGCCCGAGATTGACCTGGCTCCAGTTCCGCACCAGCCGGAGCAGTGCGCGGCGCGGCAGCAGCAACGTCGGCATGGCGACGATGAGATAGACTAACAGCACCAGATAGAAGGCGAGATTGAACAGAAGAGAGCGGATGGCGATCACGGAAGGGATTCCAGACAAGGACAGGGCCGTCAGGCCATCAACATGGGCAGCCGCATGCGCGCGACGGCGACGATATACTTCACATATTCCAGAAAGAGGAGCCGCATTGTGGGTCCATTCGACCAGCTCGCCTTCAGCTGGTCGGCCACCACCGGGAATGGAATTAGCGCAATGTCGGGAAGCTGGTGCCGGAGTTCGGCCATGGCACGCGGCATATGGTAATTCGACGTCACCACGATCAGCGAGGTGAAGCCGCGCTCATGCGCCCAGCGCTTGGTCTCGGTGGCGTTGCCGATGGTGTTGACGGCCGACCGGTCAAGATCCACGCAGCAGGTGAAGGCGCGGTTGTGTTCCGGTTTCAGCCGCGCGATCTCGCGCTCGCTGGTCAGGCGGTGCACGCCGGTGATCAGAAGCCTGCGGCCGCGGCCGGAGGCCAGCAACTCGACGGCGTCCTCGATGCGGGACGCGCCGCCCGTCAGCACCACGATGCCGTCGGCATTGCGCTGGAGCGCGATTTCCTGCGGCGGCACGTTCAGGAGGAACAGGCCGAACCCCGCCCCGAAAGCGAGCAGGACGCAGCCGACCACGACCGCGGCGACAAGGATCAGCCGCACCAGACGACTGCGCCGGGGGCCCTGCCCCGCGCCATTATCGATCTGCGAGCTCGTGGCCAGCATGTTCAACCCCGACCGATCATAGCGCGAAATCCGGCGGACACATGACCTCCTCAGAACCCGTCCAGCGTCTGATAGACGGTGCGTCGGGACGTGATGGCGGCGATCGCGGCGATCAGCGCGATCTGCGCGAAAATCGCCATGTAGCCGGTCATCCCGATTGAGAAGCTGCCGAACAGGGCCTCGAACTGATCGGCCCAGGCTGTGCCGGCGAACAGCGTGCTGCCCGAACCGAAAATCAGGAACAGCAGGATGGCGGCGCCGCCGCCGATCAGGCCGCCCTTGAGGCCGAGCAGCAGAAAGTGGCGCTGAAACTGGCCGGCGATGAAGCCATCCCGGGCGCCGATCAGATGCAGCACCTCCACGATCGAGCGGTTGGCCGCCATCGCGCCGCGGGTGGCGAAGGTGACCGAGAGGATGGTGGCCGCGAACATCAGCCCGAGGATGACAAGCCCGGCGATCACCGCGCTGCCCGACATGGCGCGCATGCGGTCGACCCAGCCGCGATGATCATCGAGCGTCGCGCCGGCAACCCGCTCGGCGAGCTGACGCCGCAGGCCCGCGAGATCCGCACTCGCACCGGGCACCAGCTTGACCACGATCATGCGCGGCATCGGCAGGTCGTCGAGCACAACGCCGCTGCCCAGCCAGGGCTCGAGCAATTGCGCCGATTCCTCCTTGCTGAATACCCTGACCTCGGAGATTCCGGGATGGCCGCGCACCAGATCGGCCGCGCGCTTCACCTCGACTTCGACATCCCGGCCGCTTACCGGCCGCACCTGCACCGTGATCTCGCGCGCCACATCCGATTGCCAGTCGCTCGCCGTCGCCCGCACCAGCATGACCGCGCCGGTGGTAAGCGACGCCAGAAAGGTCATGATCGCCACCACCGCCACCAGCGCGCGGCCGCTGATGGAATCCCTAGGCACGATCGGGCTCTCGACATGCAGGGCGGCGCCGCGCGGCGGCCCCTGCGATGTGCCCGGAAGATGATCGTGCGGATGGCTCATGACGGTCTCAATCGTAAAGATGCAGGCGGCCTTCGTGAAGCACGAGGCGGCGCGCGTCATATTGGTCCATCAGCGCGATATCGTGGGTCGCGATCACGACCGCGGTGCCGGTCTTGTTCAGTTCGACAAACAGCCGCAGCAGCCTTTGCCCCAGACTGGGATCGACGTTGCCGGTCGGCTCGTCGGCCAGCAGCAATTCGGGCCGCGCGATCACCGCGCGCGCGATGGCCGCACGCTGCTTCTCGCCGCCCGACAGGACCGGCGGCAACGCCCACATGCGTTCGCCGAGACCGACCCATTGCAGCAATTCCACCACCTGATAGCGGTAGCTCGCCTCCTCGCGACCCATCACGCGGAACGGCAGAGCCACATTCTCGTAGGTGGTCATGTGGTCGAGCAGGCGGAAGTCCTGGAACACGATCCCGATGCGCCGCCGCAATGCCGCGAGATCGTCGCTGTCCAGCGTCGCGATATCGTTGCCGAACAGCGTGATCAGCCCTCGTGTCGGCTTGATCGACAGATAAAGCAGCTTCAGCAGCGAGGTCTTGCCGGCGCCCGAGGGACCCGTGAGAAACTGGAAAGAGTGCGGCGCGATGCGGAAACTGAGGTCGCGCAGCACCTCCGGCCCCAGTCCGTAGCGCAATCCCACATTCTCGAATCGGACCAAGCCCCCGCTCCTGCTCTGCCGGCCGCCACCCGCCGGATGATTCGGGCGTTTTTCGCCGATCCTTGTGACTTTTACAGGATTGCGGGAGCGCGGCCAGACCGGGCGCGTCCGCCACGCCCTACCATCCCGGCTTTCATGGTTTCCGATGCATTAACGGTCCGCTGCTAGGGTTTCAGGTCAGAAGGCAGTGGCGTAGCGATGATATTGATCGTTTGTCCCCAATGTGCGGCGTCCTACCAGGTCTCGCCGGCGTCCCTTGGCGCCGACGGCCGCTCGGTCCGTTGCGTGAATTGCCAGACGATCTGGTTTGCGACCGCCCCGGAGCCAGCGCTGGAAATGGTCGCCGCGGTCGATCCGCAGATGGCCGCAGCCGATCCCGGACAGGACATGTCCGCTGACGCCGGCGCCTATCCGGCCCCCGAGACGAATGCTTTCGACATCCCGCCCCCCGGCTCGGACGGAATCGCGCCCGGCATACCGGGAGACAATATCGACGCGGCCGCGGTGCCCGTTATCGACCAAGCCGAGCCCGCCATGATGGGGGATTCGCCCTCGATCGTTCCGCCGATCGAGGATGCCAGCGTGCCGACCCGGGCCGCCTTCGCCCTGCCGGGCGAAGACATCGAAAGCCTCGCCGCCCGGCGTCAGGCCGAACTGGACCGGCGCCGGTGGCGGCTCCGCGTGCCGAGCCTGGCGACCGGAATCGTTCTGCTGGGCGGCATCGTGCTAGTGCTGGTGTCCGCTCGCAACTTGGTGGTCCAGTACGCGCCGCAGACCGCGTCGTTCTATGCCGCGATCGGGTTGCCGGTGAACCTGCGGGGGCTGGATTTCGAGAATATCCGCGTCACGCGCGACGTCCATGAGGGCGTGCCGGTCATGGTGGTGGAAGGCAAGATCGTCAGCACCAACAAGGGCATTGTCGAGGTGCCGCGGTTGCGTTTTGCGATCCACGACGCCACCGGCCGGGAAATCTACACCTGGACCATGATGCCGAGCCGGACCCTGCTGGCGGGCGGCGAGACGCTCCCGTTCCGCTCCCGCCTGGCCTCGCCGCCGGTCGAGGGCAAGGACGTCAGTTTACGCTTTTTTAACCGTCGCGATGTGATGACCGGCTTCCGCTGAGAATCGCCGATGGCCCGCATCCTCCTCGCTGAAGATGAAGACTCGCTGCGCACCCTCGTGGAACGCGCGCTCCGGCAGGACGGCCACGACGTCGTCCCCGCCAGCGACGGCGCGGCCGCGCTCGACCGGCTGGTGCGCGACAAGGGCCATTTCGACCTGCTGCTGACCGACATCCGCATGCCGATCATGGACGGGATCGCGCTGGCGCTCACCGCAAGCCGCGACTATCCGGGCCTCACGATCCTGCTGATGACCGGCTATGCCGACCAGCGCGAACGCGCCCACGGCCTCAATATCCTGATCCACGACGTGATCACCAAGCCGTTCACGCTTGCCGCCATCTGCGGGGCCGTGAACGAGGCCCTGACCGAGCGCAAGGTGCACTAGCTCTCAGAAATCCCGCAGCAGGCGCTCGAGATAATCGAGTTCGATCTGCGGGCGCGCGGGATCGGAGAAACGTCGGCGCAGTTCCTCAAGAATGCGGCGCGCCCGCTGTACGTCGATCTCGCCCGGCACCTTCACCGTGACGTCGTCATTGTAGCCGCGGGTCGGCCGTCCGAGCGGATCGGTTTCCTGGCCAGCGCGCTGCTGGCCGGTGCGGCCCGGCTGGCCCGGTCCCTGCCCCATGCCCTGTTGCTGCTGCATCGCCTGCGCCATGCCTTGCGCGCCGCGCCGCAACGCCTCGAGGGCGCGGCCTTGCGAATCGACGGCGCCATCGGAATTGCCATCGCCCAGCGAGCCTTCGGCCTCGCCCATGGCGTCGCCGGCGCGGCCCAGTTGCTGCATGCCGCCATCGCCCGGCTGGCCCTGTTCAGCCTGATCGCCCGGCTGCTGTCCCAGACCGCGCTGGCGCAATTGCTCCAGCAGCTTCTGCAATTGCTCGCGCAAGGCTTGCTGGTTCTGACGCAATTCGCCGAAATTCTGTTCACCCTGCTGACCGCGCTGGCCCTGCTGGCCGCGCTGGCGTTCGCGCCGCTGATCCTGTCCCTGACGGAATGTGCGGTCGCGCAATTGCTGCTGTTCGCGGATCATGTTGCCGAGCTCGTCTAGCGCCGACATCATGTCGTCCCCGTCCTCGCCGTCCTGCTGCTGGCCGGGACGCGCCATCTGCAAATTCTCGAGCATCGACTGCAACTGTTCGAGCAGCCGCCGTGCGGCGTCCTTGGCGCCGGACTTCGCGAGATCCTCGAGCCGATCGATCATGCTCTTGAGATCCTGCGAGCGCAGCATGCGGGTATTGGGATCGAGTTGCCGCGCCTGGCGCTGCGGATTTTTCCGCATCTCCTCCGCCAAGGCCTGCAGGAACTTGTCGAGCGCCGCGCGCAGATCGTCGGTGAGCTTCTTGATCTCCTCGTCGCTGGCGCCGCGCTCCAGCGCCTGGCGCAGCGCCTCCTGCGCGGCGCGCAAGGCGGCCTCGGCTTCGGACACATTGCCGTCCTCGATCGTTAGCGCCATGTCCCAGAGCCGGACGACCACGTCGCGCAGCGCATCGTCGGTGCGCGCGCGCGACAATTGCCAGTAGATGGAGCGCAGACCGAGATAGACGCCCGACTCGATCTTGAAGACTTCCGGCGCAATCACCAGCGCATCGAGCGCGGTAAGCACGCGGCTCTTGGCATCGGCATCGAGCGCCAGAATGCGGCGCTGCTCGACCAGGGCGCGCGCCATCGGCTTGCTGAAGGGGCGTTCCGGCAGCCGCATCTCGTGCGGATCGGAGCGGCCTTCATTGCCGCCCTCGTCGCGCGCCACCAGCGTCATGACAACGTCGGCGCCGGCCCAAGGATGATCGGAAATGTCTTTTGTGGTCTGGCCATTGCCGGTGCGGGTGCGCGCCTGCGGCAGCACCAGCGCGAAATCGGGAGCGCCATACAGCGCGCGCGGCACGCGGCCCTGATTGTCCGGCGTCTCCTTGCGCGTAAACGACGCCTGCGCATCGACCACGCCGTAATCGTCGTCCATCTTGTAATTGAGCAACAACGATCCGCGCAGTTGCGGCTCCGGATCCTTGTTGAGCGCGATCGCGGGCGCGCGATCGGCGACCGCGGCGAACGGCCATGACACGTCGCGACCCAACCCGCGCAGCACGACTTCGCCCTCATGTTCGATCACGAAGCGGCGCTCGCTGGTTCCGGCGACGGCGGAAGCCTGCGCCTCGCTCTTGTCTTCGGTGAGCCCGCCTTTCAGCACGACCTCGAAATTCGACACGCCGGTGGCGCGGATCACCAGGATCGAACCGGTCGGCACGGTGATCGGCGCCGTGACGCGCGCGGGCTCGCCGGGACGCAGTCCTGGCAGGATGACCGGCGGCCGTGCGGTGTAAGGCGGCGGGGTCACCCAGGCATCGACACGGTAATTGGCCGGCGCGACCACGCCCTGCCAGTCAAAGGCCATGGCAATACGGCGATTGCGGTCGCCACCGGCCGCAAAGTAGCTCGCGGCCAGAAGCACCAGCACCAGCGCACGCAGCGCATAGGGATCGCGCACAACCAGACGCGGCGACGGCCAGCCGGCCTTGAGATTTCGGGCTGCGCCGAGGGCGCGCTCCAGATGCGCACGCCATAGCGCCTGGGACATCGGATCGCTCTGCGCGGGCGCCAGACGGTCGGCGACGGCAGTGGCCGGGCGATGGCGCAGACCGCTGACGCGATCGAGCCGGCGCAATCCCTCGATCACGCCGGGCGTCCGGACCCGGATGAACGGGAAGGCTACGACCAGGGCCAGAACGGCGAACAGCGCGACGCCGACGGCGCGTCCGACCGGCGGTAGCCAGAGCCAGATACCGATCCATGACAGCGCGAGGAAAAGACCGAACACGGTGGCCAGAGCGGCGAGCGGCGGCCACATCCGCTCCCAGAGAATCGATTTGCGCGCCCGGGCGACCGCCCGATCCAGCCCGGATGGCCCCGTTTTCCGATCGGAATGTTTCGCTATTTCAGAGCCTTGGGGCGGTGTCTCGCTCACCGGGATCTCCACGCTTCCTGCATATTATCAGCTTACCACGCCTGCAATGTCCGCACATCACGAAGCAAGGAGCAGGCCAGATATGCCGCGCCGCAGGGCTACAGCCAGTCCGGCAGGCGATCGAGCGCGATCAATGCGTCCACTTCGAGGCGGGGCCGCACCAGGGACCATTTGCCGCCATGAACCAGCACTTCCGGCACCAGCGGCCGGGTATTGTAGGTGCCGGCTTGCACGGCGCCGTAGGCGCCCGCCGACATCACCGCAAGCAGGTCGCCGGGCTTGGGTTCCGCCAGATCGCGGTCCAGCGCGAGGTAGTCGCCGGTCTCGCAGACCGGGCCGACCACGTCAGCACGCAGCCGCGGCGCCTGCGCGGATGTTTCTGCCACCGGCCAGATTTCATGATGCGCCTCGTACAGGGTCGGGCGCACGAGATCGTTCATCGCCGCATCCACGATGACGAAATGCTTGGCTTCACCGTGCTTCACATAGAGCACCCGCGTGACCAGAATGCCGGCATTGCCGACGAGCAGGCGCCCCGGCTCGAAAAACAGCCTGCAGCCGAGATCGCGCGTGGCGCGCTTGACGATGTCGGCATAGTCCGCCGGCAGCGGCGGCGCCTTCTCGGACTCGCGATAGGGAATCCCCAGGCCTCCGCCAAGATCGACATGCTCGATCTCGTGGCCGTCGCTGCGCAATTCACGCACAAAATCCGACAACAGGGCGAAGGCATTGGCAAAGGGCACAAGATCGGTGATCTGACTGCCGATATGCATGTCCACACCATGCACGCGGATACCCTTGAGCTTTGCGGCATGCGCGTAGACCGCGCGTGCACGGCTGATCGGGATGCCGAACTTGTTTTCGGATTTTCCGGTCGCAATCTTGGCATGGGTCCTGGCATCGACATCGGGGTTGACCCGCACCGACACGTCGACACGCTTGCCTTTCGACGCGGCGATCTCGGAGAGCAGTTCCAGTTCCGGCTCGGATTCGACATTCACGCACAGAATGTCTTCGTCGACCGCCAGCGCGAGTTCCTGCGCGGTCTTGCCGATGCCGGAGAACATGATCTTCTTGGCCGGAATTCCGGCGGCGCGGGCGCGTTTCAATTCTCCGGCCGAGACCACATCGGCGCCGGCGCCAAGCTTCGCAAAAGTCCTGATCACCGCCTGATTGGAATTCGCCTTAACCGCGTAACAGATCAGCGCGGGAACGTCGGCGAAGGCTTCCGCGAAAACGCGGTAATGACGCTCAAGCGTCGCGGTGGAATAGCAATAGAATGGCGTGCCGACCTTGCCGGCGAGCGTGACGAGATTGACCGCCTCGGCATGCAGAACGCCGTCGCGATAGGCGAAATGATGCATCGCTGTCTCAGTTGAGCAGGACGTCGAGCGGGATACGCTTGTCTTCGCCCCGCACCACCGGCAACCCGCTCGCGCCACCGCGGCTAATCAGATTGTTCCCGGAATTCTGCTGCTGGCCCTGCTGGCCCGATTCTGCGGGCTGGCTCGTCACGGCCGCCCCGGGCGGGGCATCGAGCGGACCCTTGCGGCCGCAGGCACCGAGCGCCAGCGCCGCACACAGCGCGGCCAGCACGGCAAGACGGGAAAACGGGCGGTTGGTACAGGTCACACAAGGCTCCTCAGCGCGGCGGGGACCATATCAGATCGGTCAATCAAGGCGAAATTTCTTCGGGAATTCAGGAGCGCCGCGTCAGCGGTGCTCTTTTTCCAGTTTCCTGAGCCATTTTTTGGCCTGCGTCCGGACGTTTCTCGGCGCGGTGCCGCCATAGCTGGTGCGGCTCTTAACCGAGCGGTCGACCGACAGCACCGAAAACACCTCATCGGTGATGCGTGGTTCCACTGCCTGCATCGCTGCGAGCGGCAGCCGGTGCAGCGGCGTGCCGGACCTTGCCGCCTCTGCGACGATCCGGCCGGTGACGTGATGGGCATCGCGGAACGGAATCTTCAGCGTGCGCACCAGCCAGTCGGCAAGGTCGGTGGCGGTGGCATAACCCTCGCCCGCCGCCTTCTTCATGCGGCCCGCGTCGGGGACGATGTCGCGCACCATGCCGGTCATCGCCGCAAGCGACAGCGAGAGCGCGGAGAAGGCGTCCATCGCTCCCTCCTTGTCCTCCTGCATGTCCTTCTGATAGGCGAGCGGCAGACCCTTCATCACGATGACCAGCGCATTCAGCGCCCCGGCGATGCGACCGGCCTTGGCGCGCACCAGTTCGGCGGCGTCGGGATTGCGCTTCTGCGGCATGATCGAGGAGCCGGTGGTGAACTTGTCGGACAGCCGCATCAGGCCGGTGAGCGGAGAGGTCCAGATCACGATCTCTTCCGCCAGCCGCGACAGATGCACGGCGCAGATCACCGCCGCCGCCAATGTCTCAAGCACGAAGTCGCGGTCGGAGACCGCGTCGAGCGAGTTCGCCGACGCCCGGTCGAAGCCGAGCGCCCTAGCGGTCATGTCGCGATCGAGCGGGAACGACGTGCCCGCGAGCGCGGCGGAGCCGAGCGGCGATTCGTTCAGCCGCCGACGCGCGTCGGCAAAACGGCCGCGGTCGCGCGCCGCCATCTCGACATAGGCCAGCAGATGATGCCCGAAGGTCACCGGCTGGGCGGTCTGCAGATGCGTCAGACCGGGCATCACGGTGCCGGCATGTTCGAGCGCCTTATCGACCAGCGCGCGTTGATAATCGGCCAGCGTGTGATCCAGCGCATCGACGGTGTCGCGCACCCAGAGCCTGAAATCGGTCGCCACCTGGTCGTTGCGCGAGCGCGCGGTATGCAGCCGCCCGGCGGCCGGGCCGATCAGCGCCGCAAGCCGGCTTTCGACATTCATGTGAATGTCTTCCAGCGCGCGCTCGAAGGTGAACTTGCCCTGCTCGATCTCTGACAGGATCGTGTCTAGACCGTGAGCAATCTTGGCGGCATCGTCCGCCGTAATAATGCCTTGCTGAGCCAGCATGGCCGCGTGGGCCTTGCTCGCCACGATGTCCTGGCGGTAGAGGTGCCGGTCGACGTCGATCGAGGCGTTGATTGCCTCCATGATCGCGTCGGGGCCCGACGCAAAGCGTCCGCCCCACATCTTGTTGCTCATCACTCCACCGAAGGTTTTCCGGCCATGACGTCCCAGACCCCTGACACAGCCCGCAGCCTGGCAAAAAAGCGGCTGGCGGTGATCCTGGCGGGCGGCGCGGCCGGCGTCGCGTTTGGGCTGGTGGCGGTATACGGGATAGCCACCCTGACACGCAATGCGGCGGGCGACCCGGTCTGCCGCCCGGCGGCGGAGATGGCTAACAGGCTGAAACCGCTGATCAGGGGGGAGATCGCGGCACTGGCCCCGGCGGCCAGCCCGGTGCGGGTCAACGGCCTCACCTTCAAGGATGCCACCGGCCAAGACCGTAAATTGTCGGACTGGAACGACCGGCTGGTGCTGCTCAACCTGTGGGCCACATGGTGCGTGCCCTGCCGCAAGGAAATGCCGGCGCTCGACGCCCTTCAGCAGAAGCTGGGCGGGCCGGGATTCGAGGTAGTGGCGGTGAACATCGACACCCGCGATCCCGACAAGCCCAAGGCCTGGCTGAAGGAGGTCGGCATCAACGGCCTCACATACTACGCCGACCCGACCGCCAAGATTTTCCAGGATCTGAAATCGCTCGGCAAAGCCTTCGGCATGCCGACCACGTTGCTGGTCGACGGCAAGGGCTGCGAGGTGGCGACACTGGCCGGCCCCGCCGAATGGGCGAGCGAGGACGCGGTGAAGTTCATTGAGGCGGCGTTGAAAAAATAGCCGGCACCGGATACGCGCTGCGCGCGGTCACACCGACATGTCGAGATTGCCGCCGATGCCGGGCGCCACGGCGGCCTGCATGCTGGCCTGCGCGGCTTCCAGAACCTGCACGATCGAACCGGCGGCTTCCGCGTTCATCTTCAGCATGGCCGCGCCCAGCGCAATTTGGGTCTGGCTGGCGCTGGAGGATGCAAAGGCGGACGCGAGCGCGGCGACGTTCATACTTCACTGAATTCCCGAATGGCGGTCACAACAGCGCGTCAAGCCGCGCCTTGGATTGCGCTTTCTCCGCGGCCGCCAACTTGGCCTTGGCCACATCCTGATTGCGCTTGATGGCGGCCTTCACGGCGAGCGAACCGGATTCGGAAATATTGTTCAGGGCTGCATTGCTGAAGCCGGAATTGGCGGCATTCAGCTTCTCCATACGCTCGGCGGAGCGCAGCTGCTTTTCCTTCCATTGCATGGTCTGTTCCCATGCCGTCGGCATACGGATCCAGCCCATCTTCCTGATCTGAATTCCGGCCATGGAAAAGTGCTCCGCGCCGACTATAGCCGGGGGCGCGTTAGCAAAAACTTACCGGGCGATTAATCGGTTAACGGAACGTTACCGGCTCAGCGCGTCGGCACCGGCTTTTCGCCGCGATAGTCGTAGAAGCCGCGCTGGGTCTTGCGGCCAAGCCAGCCGGCTTCGACATATTTCACCAGCAGCGGACACGGGCGATACTTGGTGTCGGCGAGACCGTCATGCAGCACCTGCATCACCGACAGGCAGGTATCGAGCCCGATGAAATCGGCGAGCTCAAGCGGACCCATGGGATGATGCGCGCCGAGCTTCATCGCGGTGTCGATGCCCTCCACATTGCCGACGCCTTCGTAGAGCGTGTAGATCGCCTCGTTGATCATCGGCAGCAGGATGCGATTGACGATGAAGGCCGGAAAATCTTCCGACACCGCGATCGTCTTGTGCAGCTTGGTGACGAATTCCTTGCTCGCCTCGAAGGTCTGGTCGCCGGTGGCGATGCCTCGGATAAGCTCGACCAGTTCCATGCGCGGAACCGGATTCATGAAGTGAATGCCGATGAAGCGCTCTGGCCGGTCGGTGGTCGCGGCCAACCGCGTGATCGAGATCGACGAGGTGTTGGTGGCGAGAATCGCGTCCGGTTTCAGCGACGGGCACAGGTCGCCGTAGATCCTGCGCTTGACGTCTTCCTTTTCGGTGGCGGATTCGATGACCAAATCGCAGTCGCCGAGATCGTCGAGCTTCTCCGCGCTCTGGATGCGCTTGAGCGCCGTCTGCCGCTGATCCTCCGTGATCACCTGTTTGGAGACCTGACGCGCCAGATTGCCATTGATCGTGGCCAGCGCCTGCTTGATGCGCTCGGGCGATACATCGTTGACCTTCACGTCGAAGTCCGCCAGCGCGCAGACCTGGGCGATGCCGCTGCCCATCTGTCCTGCGCCGATGACACCGATTTTTCGAATGCTTTGCGCCATGATGTTCCGTCCAGAGGACCCCAGTTCGCGTCGTCGGCCGCCGTTTTTACGCCGATCCGCAGCGAGTTGCTACCGCAAGCCTCTCATGCCTTTCTTAAGATCACCGCTTGACCTTGGCCAATTCGGCGTCGAGTTCGGGCAGGGCCTGATAGAGATCGGCCACCAGACCGTAATCGGCCACCTGAAAGATCGGCGCTTCCTCGTCCTTGTTGATCGCCACAATGACCTTGGAATCCTTCATGCCGGCCAGATGCTGGATGGCTCCCGATATGCCTACCGCGATATAGAGCTCCGGCGCCACGACCTTACCGGTTTGCCCCACCTGCCAGTCATTCGGGGCATAGCCGGCATCGACGGCGGCCCGCGACGCGCCCATCGCCGCGCCCAGCCTGTCGGCCACCGGCTCGATATATTTGGTGAAGTTTTCCCGGTTCTGCATCGCGCGGCCGCCGGAAATAATGATCTTGGCCGAGGTCAGTTCGGGACGGTCGGATTTCGACAATTCCTCGCCGGCGAAGCTGGATATGCCGGGATCGGCAGCAGCAACCACGTTCTCGACCGACGCGGAGCCGCCCTCGCCCGCCGCCTGGAAGGTCGAGGTGCGCACCGTGATGACCTTCTTCTTGTCGATCGACTTCACTGTCTGCAGCGCGTTGCCGGCATAGATCGGCCGCTCGAACGTGTCGGGCGCGATCACCTTGACGATGTCGGATATCTGCATCACGTCGAGCAGGGCGGCGACGCGCGGCATGAAATTCTTTCCGGTCGTGGTCGCCGGCGCAACGATGGCGTCATAAGAGCCCGCGAGCGAGACGACAAGTGCGGCCAGCGGCTCGGCGAGCGCATGCTCGTAGGCATCGCCGTCCGCCAGCAGCACCTTCTTCACGCCGTCGAGTTTGGCGGCTGCGTCGGCAACCGCCTTTGCATTCTTCCCAGCGACGAGAATGTCGACATCGCCGCCCATAGCCTTCGCGGCGGTGAGTGCCTTGCTGGTCGCGTCCTTGAGAGACTTGTTGTCGTGTTCGGCGACGAGAAGCGTTGCCATGTCAGAGAACCCCCGCTTCGTTCTTCAGCTTCTCGACCAGTTCGGCGACCGAACCGACTTTCACGCCGGCCTTGCGGCCGCCCGGTTCCGTCGTCTTCAGTACTTCCAGCCGCGGCTTAAGATCGACGCCATAACTGTCCGGCGTCTTCTCATCGATCGGCTTTTTCTTGGCCTTCATGATGTTGGGCAGGCTGGCATAGCGCGGCTCGTTCAGGCGCAAATCTGTGGTCACGATGGCCGGGCCTTTCAGCTTCACGGTCTGCAGGCCGCCATCGACCTCGCGCGTCACCGAGACATCATTGCCCTCGATCACGACCTTCGAGGCGAAGGTGCCCTGCGGCCAGCCGAGCAACGCCGCCAGCATCTGGCCGGTCTGGTTGCTGTCGTCGTCGATTGCCTGCTTGCCCATGATGACAAGGCCGGGCTTCTCTTCATCGACAATGGCCCTGAGGATTTTGGCGACCGCTAGCGGCTCGACCGCGGCGTCGGTCTTCACCAGGATGCCGCGGTCGGCGCCCATGGCGAGTCCGGTGCGGATGGTCTCGGCGGCCTGCGCCGGTCCGATCGACACGCAGACGATTTCGGTGGCCTTGCCCGCTTCCTTCAGCCGGATCGCCTCTTCGACGGCGATCTCGTCGAAAGGATTCATCGACATCTTGACGTTGGCGAGTTCCACGCCGGAGCCGTCGGATTTGACGCGGACTTTGACGTTGTAGTCGATCACCCGTTTCACGGGCACCAGGATCTTCATGTCCCATCCTTCGCAGGTGCGAAATCGGCGGCTACCTAAGGGCGGGAATGCGCGGGTGTCAACGTGCCCATTGACGATCAATGGGTCCTGCGTCGATCCAGCCGGCCTTCCCCTGTCGGCGTCGCCTGACGGCCTGTCACTGCAGGATCGGAATGCCCGGCTTCCGCAGGACAAGGATCAGGGCCGCTCCCGCCAGCAAGCCTCCGATATGGCTCCAATAGGAGATTTCGAAGGTCTGGAACAGCATGACGCTCGCGACCTGCCACGCGATCCAAGCGCCGAGCACCCAATAGGCCTGAAGGGTAAAGGTCATGAATCCGAGCACAAGCACGGTGATGCGCGCCCAGGGATGCAGCAGGAGATAGGCCCCGACCACGCCCGCAATCGCTCCCGACGCGCCGACAAGCGGGACGGCCGAGGCAGGCATGCCGGCCACATGCGCAAGTCCGCCTGCGACACCGCACAGCAGATAAAAGACGACGAACGAGACATGGCCGATGGCGGACTCGATATTGTCGCCGAGAACCCACAGAAAGATCATATTGGCCGCCAAGTGAACCCAGCTGCCATGCACGAACATGTAAGTCAGCAGCGTCAGATAGGGCCAAAGCGCGAGCCGGGCGTCTGCCATGGCGCCCGAGATAAAGGCGGGGACCAGACCGAGGGCATAGGTGAAGAGAACGGCTGCGTCGCTTTGCAGGAGCGTGACATAAGCCAGCACGAGGACATTCAAGCCGACGAGAAGCCAGACGGACCAGGGCCGCGATATATGATAGACGTGGTTCTCGTCATAGACCGGTATGACCACGATCTATCTCCGGCTCAGCGGTTCTGTCCTGGCGCCCACAGCACATCCTTCGCACCCTTGTCATTGGCATGACGACCGGCCACGAAAAAGAAGTCCGACAGCCGATTCACATATTGAAGGGCCTGCGGAGTCAGGCTCTCTCCCGGCTGGTCGCGCAACTGCACCATCAGACGCTCGGCACGACGGCAGACGGTGCGGGCCAGATGCAGATAGGCCGCCACCGGCGTGCCGCCCGGCAGGATGAAGGACCGCAACGGTGCGAGCCCTTCGTTGAGCAGATCGATCTGGCTTTCCAGCCACGTCACCTGCATATCGGTGATCGTCAGCTTGGCGCCGCCCGGCCCCTTGCCCTTGTCCACGATGCAAAGATCGGCCTCGACATCAAACAGGTCGTTCTGGATCCGCGAGAGCATGGCGTCGAGAGCCGGTTCGTCCGCCGTATGCAGCCGCACGAGACCGACCACCGCGTTGAGTTCGTCGAGCGTGCCGTAGGCTGTGACGCGCAGATCGTATTTCTTGCGGCGTTCGCCGGAACCGAGCGAGGTGGTGCCGTCGTCTCCGGTGCGCGTGTAGATGCGGTTGAGGACGACCATCTATTTCCCCATCAGCCAGATCGTGATCATAATGACGACGAGAGCGACGAATTGCAGCACGACCCGCAGCCGCATCAGCTTCTGCGAGGTATAGGGTGACCCGCCGCGCATCATGTTGACGAGACCGAACAGCAGCACGATCGCGACGGCGCCGATGGCGACGGGCACAAGATGATAGAAGACACTCGTCATGGTTTTTCCCTAGCAGCAATGCCGGCCGGACGCTATCGCGCCATCAATTCAGCACCACGATCGCGGCATTGAGCAAAGTCGCGAACGCCACCCATGCGAAATAGGGCACCAGCAGCAGCCCCGCAATGCGATCGATCCGCCAGAACGCGGCGGCGGTCAGCGCCAGCGCCGACAGCAGCGCCAAGATGATAAACAGCGCAAGACGCGGGCTCTCCAATCCGAAGAAGGCCGGAGACCAGATCGCATTCAGTCCGAGCTGGCCGAGGAAGGCCAGCATCGCGCGCTTGCGCATCTCGGCGTCGGCGCCGCTTGTCGAGACCCGCCAGACCGCCACCGCCATCATGATGTAGAGCAACGTCCAGACCGGCGCGAAAATCCAGTTGGGCGGATTAAAGGCCGGCTTCACCAATCCCGCATACCAAGTTGGAATTTGCGACGCGGTCACCAGCGAGCCGACCATGCCGACGGCGAGGCACAAGGCCAGCCAGAAGGCGAGCCAAAGCCAGCGGCGTACCGGCGCTCCGCCCGAGACCATGGTCGTCATCCAATTCTCCCTTCAGGAGTTCATGCGATCTTGGCATAACCAACAAAGGCCCGAAAAGATCGCGTTCCGGCCGCGCATATTCCCTGGAGACAATGCATGACAGATCCCGCCCCTCTCAAGGCCCGCACATTGGCCGTACAGGCGATGGGAACCGGCGATCCTGCCACCAAGGCCGTGGTGCCGCCTGTCCATGTCTCCACGACCTATATTCGCGATCCCGACAATCAATACCGGTCGGGTTACATCTATGGCCGGCCCGACAATGCCACCGTCCGGCAGGCCGAAGCGGTGATCGCCGCACTGGAAGGTGCGCCGCAAGCCCTGCTGTTCGGTTCCGGCGTGGCGGCCTCGACCGCGGTCGTTCTCGCACTCGACAGACCGACGCACATTGTGGCGTCGCAGATCATGTATTGGGCGTTCCGCAAATGGCTGGCGAGTGCCACGCGCTTCGGGCACCGCATTGATTTTGTCGACAGTTCCGATCTCGACGCCATGCGCGCCGCCGTGAAACCCGGCGAGACCGGACTGGTCTATATCGAGACGCCGGGCAATCCGCTCTGGACCATCACCGACATCGCAGCGGTGTCGGAAATCGCGCACAAGGCGGGGGCGGCCGTCTGCGTCGATTCGACGGTCGCGACACCGGTGTTCACCCGTCCGCTCTCGCTCGGCGCCGACATCGTGATGCATTCGGCGAGCAAGTATCTCAACGGGCATTCCGACGTGATCGCCGGTGCGCTCGCCACCGCGCGCGAGGACGATTACTGGTCACGCATTCAGGCCGTTCGCGCGCAGCATGGCGCCATCCTCGGCCCGTTCGAAGCCTGGCTGCTGCTGCGCGGATTGCGCACTCTCGATACGCGCGTGCGCGCGCAGACCGAATCCGCGATTCTGCTCTCGACCTGGCTCGGCAAGCATCCCGCGATCGCGCAGGTCTTCTATCCCGGCCGTCACGATCATCCCGGCCATGCCGTCGCGGCGAAACAGATGGCCGGCGGCTATGGCGCGATGCTGTCGATCCGCGTCAAGGGCGGCGAACAGGCCGCGATCGGCGCCGCCGCGCGCGTGCAATTGTGGAAACGCGCCACCTCCCTCGGCGGCGTCGAAAGCCTGATCGAGCATCGCGCCTCGGTCGAGGGACCGGACACGCCCTGCCCGGCCGATCTGTTGCGGCTGTCGGTCGGTCTTGAGGACGCCGAAGATCTCTACGCCGATCTCGACCGCGCCCTGCGCGCGGCCAACTGAAAATTATCCGCCGACCAGATGCTTCTCGATTTCATGCACCGGCATTTTCAGGAGATCCTTGTGCAGTTCCTCCCGCACGGCCTGTTTCACCTGCGCTGAATAGGCCTGCCGGATAATTCCCAGCGCCTTCGGTGGGGCCACCATAATGAAAGACGTCGTGTCGCCGGCGCCGAGCGCAGCATCGAGCCGGCCCGCCAGATCAATCAGAAATTCGCGCTCTGCCTGTTCGTGCCAGTCGGTCTGTTCCATGGAACTGCGCGCACTGCCGAATGACTGAAAGGACCGCCCCGGTGCATCGGTGCCCTGGCTGCGCGTGGGAGGATTCTTCTGTTCGAACACTTCCCTGGTTCGCAGATTGGGAAACTTCTCGTCACCCTTGTTCTCGAGAATGAGTGCCTTTGTTCCGTCGCACACCACAACCCAATCGCCTTGCGCAATCGACAACTTCTTCATTGAAAACTCTCCTCGCAGGCGGCCATTCCACAATTATAGCCTTGGCCGCGCTTTGCGAAAGGTCAACGCACGAGAGAGTGTTCAGTTGCTGCCGTCCAGCAGCCTGCGGGCGATGACCTGCGCCTGGATTTCGGCCGCGCCCTCGAAAATATTGAGGATGCGGGCATCGCACAGGATGCGCGAGGCCGGGAATTCCAGAGCGAAACCATTGCCGCCGTGGACCTGCACGGCATTGTCGGCGGCCGCCCAGGCCACACGTGCGGCCAGCAATTTAGCCATACCGGCTTCCAGATCGCAGCGCCGTCCGGAATCCTTCTCGCGCGCGGCAAAATAGGTGAGCTGGCGCGCAATGGTGACCTCGACCGCCATCATCGCCAGCTTGTCGGCGACGCGCGGGAATTCCACGATCGCGCGCGCGAATTGCGACCGCTGCTGGGCATAGGCCAGCGCCTGATCCAGTGCCGCCTGCGCCACCCCGACCGCACGCGCCGCGGTCTGGATGCGGGCGGACTCGAAGGTCTGCATCAGTTGCTTGAAGCCGGCGCCCTCGATGCCGCCGAGCAGGTTTTCCGCCTTAACCTCGAAGCCGTCGAAGGCGATCTCGTATTCCTTCATGCCGCGATAGCCGAGCACTTCGATCTCGGTGCCGGACATGCCGGGCGCCGGGAACGGATTGTCGTCGGTGCCGCGCGGCTTCTCCGCCAGCAACATCGACAGCCCGCGATAGCCGGCTTCCTTCGGATCGGTGCGCACCAGCAGCGTCATCAGGTCGGCGCGGACGGGATGGGTGATCCAGGTCTTGTTGCCGTAGACCTTGTAGACATCGCCTTCGCGCACAGCACGCGTCTTCAGCGAGGCAAGATCGGAGCCTGTGTTGGGCTCAGTAAAGACAGCGGTCGGCAGGATTTCGCCGGAGGCGAGCTTGGGCAGCCATTTGCGCTTCTGGTCTTCGGTGCCGCTGCCGAGAATAAGCTCGGCGGCGATTTCCGAGCGCGTGCCGAGCGAGCCGACACCGATATAGCCACGCGACAATTCCTCGGAAACCACGCACATCGATTCCTTGCCCAAAGCCAAGCCGCCGAAATCTTCCGGAATGGTCAGGCCAAACACGCCGAGTTCGGACATGTGCGAGATGATATCGAGCGGGATATATTCGTTCTCGAGATGCCAGCCCTGCGCATGCGGGATCACTTCGCTGAGCGCGAATTTGCGCATCTCCTCGCGGATGGTTTCCAGCGTGTCGTCCAGGCCGCTATTGCCGAAGGTCGCGCCGTGATGCTCGCGCAGCAGCGCCACAAGTCGGGCGCGGCGCGCGGCATTGTTGCCGTCGGCGATCAGGGCTTCGACCGCGGGCGTGAGGCGTGCGGCGACATCTGAAACGGACAATCCGAGATCGGACAGGCGCACAATCTCGCCCTGGCTCATCGGGATGCCGCCGACGATCTGCGCCAGATATTCGCCGAGACCGATGGCGACGATCAGTTCCTCAACCTCGCCGAAGGTGCCGGCCTCCTGCATGCGCTCGGCATAGGACGCCAACTGGCGCAAAGCTTCGACATAGGTCGCCAGCCAGGCCAGGCCGTGAGTGGCGCGCTGTTCGCGGTCGAACAGCTGGCCGGCCGGACCGCCCTCGGCCATCACGCGCTTGCGGACGCCAATGGTGGCATCGGCCAGCAAAGCCTCGGCCACGCCGACCGCCTGCCGCGCCTGCACGGCGATTTGATCACCATCGTCCTGGCGGGCGGTTGCGAGCGGCATGGGCGTCACCTCGTGCGGAGAAAAAGGCTGAATTTGCCCGACAGTAATGGTGCGTTGCACAAAAGCAACGACCTTCGCGCGCCCCGCCGTAGTTACTGAATTCTTTACTTTTTTCGGCTCTTTTGGCGTGAATGCCATTTCCCCAGGCAGCCTCATGAACGGCGCCCCGTCAGCGAGCAAACCCACCGGTCCGGCCGGGACACAGCACTGGTCGCTGTGGCGGATGATTTCATCGCTGTCGGTCCGGACCCGAATCATCGCCATCGCGCTGATCCCGGTCGTCGGCTTTCTGGCCAACGGCTATTCCTTCACCGCCGGCGAAAAGGGCGTCGAAAGCGCCTTCGATCGCTTCAAGATAGCGGCGGCCATCGCCGATGCCAGCCGGGATTTCAAGGAAGACATCGGCAGCATGCGCATCAGCGCACGCGATTTCGCGGCGCGGCCGAGCAACGAGATGATCGTTGAATTCGAGAACGCCAATGCGAGTGCGCTGCGAAACCTGCACGCGATCGAGATATCGATCGACGAGGAACAGCGCACGCGGCTGGCCTGGCTCAACGAAAGGCTGAACCAGGTCAAGACCAATTTCCAGAGAGTCGTCGAAGAACAGCACGTGCTCGGCTTCACCGACGACGAAGGCCTGCGCCGCAGCATCCGCGATGCGGGAAATGCCGTCGAGCGCGTCATCAACGAGAAGATGACATGGCTCGGCGAGGCGGACGCAAAGAAGCTCCTGATCTCGCTGTTGACCATGCGCCGTTACGAGGCGGAACAAAGGCTGCGCACCAGCGGCCTAGCGCACACGATGTTCTTTGAAGAATACAAGGCCTTCAATCAGATGTTCGACAACATCGACGGCACACCGGAGATGCGGTCCACTCTTGAGAGTCAGATCAAGCATTATGCCGACACCTTCGCCACATGGTCGGCGAGTTCGAACAGACTGTGGCCGCACCTGAACCTGATTGATCTCGACACCAAACAAATGATGCCCGCAGCGGACGAGATCATTGTCGCGGCCGTCGAGCGCGCCAGCCGTGCCTCCACCGAACTGGCCGAGTCGCAGAAGCGCACGAGGCTGACCATCATTTCGGTTGGCGCGGCCGCCGTTCTGGTCGGACTGGCCTTTTCCTGGCTGATCGGCCGCAGCATTACCGGACCACTCGTCGGCCTCGCCAATGCGATGAAGCGGCTCGCGGCCGGTGACACGTCCGCGAAAATTCCGGCGACCCGTTCGCGCGATGAAATCGGCGAGATGGCGCGCACCGTGATCGTGTTCCGCGACACCATGATCGAACGCGAACGCCTGACCGCCACCCAGGGTGAACAGAGCCGGGCCCGCGAGCAGCGCAGCGAAACGATCGCGGCGACGATTGCCAGCTTCGAGCGGTCGATCGACGAGGTGCTGGCCAAGGTTCGCGACGCGGCGGAGCGCCTTGAAGCGGCTTCCGGCAATCTCAACAGCGCGGCCGACGCGGTCTCGGGCGAGGCCCGTCAGGCCGAAAGCCGCGTCCGCGCGGCCTCCAGCAACGTCACCGCCGCCGCGAGTTCGGTGGAAGAACTGGCCGCCTCGATCGGCGAGATTTCCAGCCAGGCACACAAATCGACCGAAGTGGCGAGCCGGGCCGTGGCGGAAGCGCGCCGCACCACCACGACCATGTCGGAACTGGCGAAAGCCGCCACCCGCATCGGCGAAGTGGTCAGCCTGATCCAGGCGATCGCCGGGCAGACCAACCTTCTCGCACTCAATGCGACCATCGAAGCCGCCCGTGCCGGCGAGGCCGGCCGCGGCTTTGCCGTGGTCGCCTCCGAGGTCAAATCGCTCGCTGGACAAACTGCGCGCGCCACCGAGGATATCGCGGGCCAGATCGGCGCCATCCAGTCGGCCGCTGCCGACGCCGCGCAGGCGATCACACAGGTCAACGCCATCATCGAGGACATGTCCGCTATCGCCTCCAGCGTCGCGGTCACCGTCGAGGAGCAGAATTCGGCCGTCTCCACCATCGCCGAAGGCGTCAACAACGCCTCGGGCGAGGCGCGTACAGGCGCCGAGGCCATGAGCCGCGTGGCTAGCGCCATCACCGATGCGCGCGCAACATCGACCGACGTCAAGTCGCTGGCGGACGCGCTGGCCATCGAGGCCGAAGGATTGGAAAGCCAGGTGCGGCGCTTCCTCGCGCAGGTCCGGGCGGCTTGAACCGCCTCACGTTTTCGCAGGCTGTGGCTTTTTCGTCTCTCCCGGCATTTTCATCGTCGGCTATATGATGGGCCCGATCGGAGGATGCAGGCGTTGTTGATTCTGAAGAAAACGTGGACCGTCGTGCTTGACGCCTTCTGGCAGTTCAACGCCGACGACGGCTGGGCGATTGCGAGCCATATCGCGCTGTCCACGCTGATGGCGATGTTCCCGTTCTTCTTGGTGCTGACGGCGTTGGCCGGCATGATCGGCTCGCAGGGTCTGGCCGACGAGGCCGCCAATCTCCTGCTGGAAGCCTGGCCGGAAGAGGTGGCCGGTCCGGTCGCCCGCGAGATCCATAACGTTCTGAGCAACGCGCAAGGCCAGGTGCTGACCGTCGGCGTTGTGCTGGCGCTCTATTTTGCGTCCAGCGGCATCGAGAGCCTGCGTATCGGACTGAACCGCGCCTACACCGTCATCGAGACCCGCTCGATGTGGCTGTTGCGGCTGGAATCCATCGGCTACGTCATTCTGGCGGCCATCGGCCTGCTGGCGCTGTCCTTTCTGGTTCTGCTGGCGCCGCTGATCTGGACCACCCTGCTGCGGCGTTTTCCGCGCATCGAACCGTTCGGCGACGTCATCACCTTTGTGCGGTTCTCGGTCGCCACCGTGCTGCTGATCGTTCCGCTGATCGTGGTGCATAAATGGCTGCCGGCCGGACGCCGCAGCTTCGGCCAGATCGCGCCCGGCATTCTGGCGACGCTGGCGCTCTGGCTGGTGGCCGGCATCACATTCGGGCGCTATCTCGCCGACTTCGCCTTCACCTATTCCATTTATTACGCCGGCCTCGCCTCGCCGATGATCGCGCTGGTCTTTCTTTACTTGACCGCGTCGATTTTCATTTACGGCGGCGAACTGAACGCGGTGATCCTGAAGATGCGGGAGCGGAAGGAGCTGGAGCCAGCCGATTAGCCGCCCGCCGCCTCGATCACATCCTCGAAATTGCGCAGGCCCGGACGCGGCGCATTGACCAGCACCGCCATGTTGCCGGGCGCATGCTGGTTCTTCCACATCTTCTGATGAGCGAGCGGGATCTGCTCCCAGGCGAAAACCTCGCTCATGCAGGGATCGATGCGGCGGTCGAGCACGAACTGGTTGGCGGCGCTCGCTTGCTTGAGATGCGCAAAGTGCGAGCCCTGGATGCGCTTCTGCCGCATCCAGACATAGCGCGCGTCGAAGGTGATGTTGAATCCCGAAGTGCCGGCGCAGAACACCACCATGCCGCCGCGCTTCACCACGAGGCACGACACCGGAAAGGTCGCCTCGCCGGGATGCTCGAACACGATATCGACGTCCCGCTTGCCGGTGATGTCCCAGATCGCCTTGCCGAACTTGCGGGCTTCTTTCACCCAGTCATTGTATTCGGGCGTGTTCACCGTGGGCATCTGGCCCCAGCAATTGAAGTCCTTGCGATTGATGACGCCCTTGGCGCCGAGACCCATCACGTAATCGCGCTTGCTCTCGTCCGAAATGATACCGATGGCGTTTGCGCCGGAGGCAGCCGCAAGCTGCACGCCGAACACGCCAAGCCCGCCGGACGCGCCCCAGACCAGCACATAATCGCCCGGCTTCAGGGTATGCGGCGCGTGTCCGAACAGCATGCGATAGGCGGTGGCCAGCGTCAGCGTGTAGCAGGCCGCTTCTTCCCAGGTGAGGTGCCTGGGCTTCTGCATCAATTGCCGCGACTGCACGCGGCAGAATTGCGCGAACGAGCCGTCCGGCGTCTCGTAGCCCCAGATGCGCTGCGAGGGCGAGAACATCGGGTCGCCGCCATTGCATTCCTCATCGTCGCCGTCGTCCTGGTTGCAATGCACGATGACTTCGTCGCCGACCTTCCAGCGCTTCACCTTGGCGCCGACCGCCCAGACGATGCCGGACGCATCCGAACCCGCAATGTGATAGGGGTTCTTGTGCACATCGAGTGGCGAGATCGGCTGACCGAGCCCGGCCCAGATGCCGTTATAGTTGACGCCCGCCGCCATCACGAACACCAGCACCTCGTCCTCGCCGATCGGCCAGGTCGGTACCACCTCGATCTGCATCGAGGATTCGGGCGGTCCGTGGCGTTCCTTGCGGATCGCCCAGGCCTGCATCTGCTCGGGAATATGACCAAGCGGCGGGATTTCGCCCACCGTATAGAGTGATTTCAGTGCCTTGAGTTTGGGTACGGCGGACATGTCCGTTCTCCGGCTTGGGACGGCATTGCACCAAGTCTGCCGCAGAATATGTTGCATCGCAACGGGCAACATGAATACGCCATCTCATTACCTTGGCGAATACCGGGCGGCGCTGACTTGTGCGATCAAATAGGATATGGTTCCCGCGCTGCAATGCAACAAGCCGCGGGGGCGAGGCTTTAGCGTGCTCCCGCATCATGGGGAGGAGGACGTTATGGGGATCGAAAGTCTGATCGTTTGGCTGATCGTGGGTGGCGTGGCCGGCTGGCTCGCCGGTCTCATCGTCAAGGGCTACGGCTTCGGCATCATCGGCAACATCGTCGTCGGCATTGTCGGCGCCTTCATCGCCGGCTGGCTGCTGCCGCGTCTGGGCATCGCGATCGGCGGCGGCATCATCGCGGCCATCATCAACGCCGTGATCGGCGCTGTCATCCTTCTGGTGATTATCGGATTGATCAAACGCTGATTGCATCTGGTCTGGGTCGGAGTGAATGGTCGACAAGCCGAAACGCGACAAACCCTGGATTTTCCGCACCTATGCCGGTCACTCGACGGCTGAAAAGTCGAACGCGCTGTACCGTCAGAATCTGCTGAAAGGCCAGACCGGCCTGTCGATCGCCTTCGACCTGCCGACCCAGACCGGCTACGATTCCGATCATCCGCTCGCGGCCGGCGAGGTCGGCAAGGTCGGGGTGCCGGTCTCGCATATCGGCGACATGCGCGCGCTGCTCAAGGATATTCCGCTCGACGCTATGAACACGTCGATGACGATCAACGCGACGGCGGCGTGGCTGCTGTCGCTCTACATCGCCACCGCCGACGAGCAGAATGTTGCGCGCAACCTGCTCCAGGGCACCACCCAGAACGACATCATCAAGGAATATCTCTCGCGCGGAACCTATGTGTTTCCGCCCGCGCCCTCCATGCGGCTGATCAAGGACGTGATCCTGTTCACGACCACCGAGATGCCGAAATGGAATCCGATGAATGTCTGCTCCTATCATCTGCAGGAAGCCGGCGCGACGCCGGTGCAGGAGCTGAGTTATGCGCTCGCCACCGCCATCGCGGTGCTCGACACGGTGAAGGCGTCGGGCGAGGTGCAGGGCGAAGCGTTCGGCGACGTGGTCGGACGAATCTCGTTTTTCGTGAACGCGGGACTGCGCATCATCACCGAAATCTGCAAGATGCGCGCCTTCTGCGAATTGTGGGACGAGATCACCGCCACCCGCTACGGCATCAACGATCCCAAACAGCGCCTGTTCCGCTACGGCGTGCAGGTGAACTCGCTCGGCCTGACCGAGCAGCAGCCGGAAAACAACGTCTATCGCATCCTGCTGGAAATGCTGGCGGTCACGCTGTCGAAAAAGGCGCGCGCCCGCGCGGTGCAGTTACCGGCCTGGAACGAGGCGCTCGGCCTGCCGCGGCCGTTCGACCAGCAATGGTCTTTGCGCGCACAACAAATCCTCGCCTATGAGACCGACCTGCTCGAATACGGCGACATCTTCGACGGTTCGATCGAGATGCAGAAAAAGGTCGATCAGCTCAAGCGCGAGGCAAAAGACGAACTGGCGCGCATCGACAAGCTGGGCGGCGCAGTCGCCGCCGTCGAGATGGGCTACATGAAACAGCAGCTGGTGGAGAGCAACACCCGGCGGCTGGAATCGATCGAAAGCGGCGACAGCATCGTGGTCGGCGTCAACAGGTTCACCGAAACCGAATCTTCGCCGCTCACCGGCGGCATCGACGCCATCCTCACCGTGCCGCATGAAGTGGAAGAACAGCAGATCGAACGCCTGAAAGCCTGGCGCGCGGCGCGGGACCACAGGGCCGTCGAAGCGGCGCTGAAGGACCTGCGCGCTGCCGCCAAAAGCGGCGCCAACATCATGCCGCCCTCCATCGCCTGCGCCAAGGCCGGGGTCACCACCGGCGAATGGGGCGCGGTGTTCCGCGAGGTCTATGGCGAATATCGCGCGCCGACCGGCGTGCCCAAAGCGGCGCGGCAGGTCGGCGGCGGAGAGCTCGACCCGGTGCGCGCCGAGGTCGAGCGCGTCTCGCAGCAGATCGGCCGGCGCATCAAGTTCCTGGTCGGCAAGCCCGGTCTCGACGGGCATTCCAACGGCGCCGAGCAGATCGCGGTGCGCGCGCGCGACGCCGGCATGGACGTGATTTACGGCGGCATCCGCTTCACGCCGGCCGAGATCGTGAAAACCGCGATCGACGAAGATGTGCATGTGATCGGGCTGTCGATCCTCTCCGGCAGCCATGTGCCGCTGGTGCGCGACGTGGTCGAGCGCATGAAGGCGGCCGGCATCGCCGACGTGCCGGTGGTGGTCGGAGGCATCATTCCGCCGGAGGACGAACGCGCGCTGAAATCCGCCGGAGTCGCCGCGGTCTATACACCCAAGGATTTCGACATCAACCGCGTAATGGCGGATGTGGTGCGGATCGTGGAAGGCGCGACGGAGAAGGTGGCGTAGAATTTCAGTCCGGCAGGCCGACCGTCCAGGTTTCCTTCGCCGACGACAGCACGATTACGGTCTCGGTGCGCTCCAAGCCGGCCACGGCCTTCACCGTTTCGGCGAGAAATTTCTCGAGATCGCGTGTTGTGCCGACGCGGACCTTGAGCAGATAATTCCACGCGCCGGTGACGTGATGACATTCCAGCACCGCCGCCGACGCCTTGATCTTCTTCAGAAAGACCGGCTCCACCTTGGGATCGCTCCAGCCGACAAACACGAAGGCGAGCAGATCGAGGTGTAACGCCTCCGGCGACAGGCGCGCGTGGAAGCCGGCAATGATGCCCTGACGGACCAGCCGCTTGATGCGGTCGTTGACGGTCGACGCCGGAATCCCGATCCGCTTGCTCAGCTCCGCGAGCGCAAGGCGGTCGTCCTCCTGCAACAGCGTCAGGAGCTGGCGGTC